>ENA-OFDP01000349-OFDP01000349.1-metagenomes-genome-assembly--contig:-NODE-349-length-21243-cov-4.065839_pt1 | contig 21243 bp, 15 predicted proteins | sample MGYA00153389_OFDP01 | MGnify analysis MGYA00153389 | reverse complement strand
TCTCCAGCCAAAAATCACGTATGGGGCCGTAAAGCTTGTCTGCTGGGCGATTAACCACCAGCCAGCGTTGGTTGCCTGATCGCTCAATGCGAACATCACCCACCGCAAGAGCCGCCACCGGGAGGGCTTGCGTGCCTTGCCCGACCTGGAAGGCGTTAGCACTGACAGCTGTGCCCGGCACCACATAGCGGGTTTCGCGGGTAAGCTGCGTCAAATCTGGCGGCACTTCCAGCGAAGGACCTGCTTTGCCACTGGTTTTGTAGTCAACCTTGTCGCCTTTTAAAACGTCATTCATGGTGGAGCAGCCGCTTAAAAGCGTCATGCCCGCAACAAGCGAAACCAGCACGGTTGCCTTGAATGCGCCAGTAGAGGCGGAATGTTTTTGTATGGTGATCACTTCAAAGTCCTTAAAAATCAGATGAGTCCGGTGGCACGCAACGCGCCTTCAACCGTTGCTGTGTTCGATGCTTCAAGCGGTGTCATAGGCAGGCGCAACGTTGGCCCGCACAAACCCATGCGCGCCATTGCCCACTTGATGGGAATCGGGTTGGCCTCTACAAACAAATGCTTGTGTAGAGGCAATAATTTCATTTGAAGTTCCATCGCGCGCCTGGCATCACCTGCGACGGCGGCCACGCAAAGTTCGTGCATCAGTTTGGGAGCAATGTTGGCCGTCACGCTGACGTTGCCTTGACCGCCGCACAGCATCAAGGCCACGGCGGTCGCGTCATCACCGGAATACACCGCAAAACCTTTGGGCGCTTCTTTGATCAGCCATTGGGCGCGCTCGATATTACTGGTAGCTTCTTTGATACCTACGATGCCGGGGATTTGCGCCAAGCGCATCACGGTGGCATGCAACATATCGGCGACGGTGCGACCCGGTACGTTGTACAGCACGCAGGGCAAGTCCCCCGTGGCCTCGGCAATCGCTTTAAAGTGCTGGTACTGACCTTCTTGCGTGGGTTTGTTGTAGTAGGGCACGACTTGCAACTGGCAATCTGCACCAACGCCCCTGGCAAACTTGGCCAGCTCAATCGCCTCAGCAGTTGAATTGGCACCGCAGCCCGCCATGATGGGGACGCGCTTGTTGGCTTGCTCAACTGAGACGCGAATGATTTCGCAATGCTCTTCAACGTTGACTGTGGGCGACTCGCCCGTGGTGCCCACCACTCCAATGCAGTCTGTGCCTTCGGCCACGTGCCAGTCCACCAGCATGCGCAAGGTGGGGTAGTCCACACTGCCGTCGGGGTGTAATGGGGTTGCCAGTGCAACGATGCTGCCTGTGATTTGATTCATGTGTTGATGATGCAATCGGTTCGAGCCTAATGGCAAACTCACATTCTACCCAGTCGGCATGGCTTTTTATGGCAACGGGTAGCGTGCCGGGTCTTGCCTTGCGCCAGCTTCACGTACGGCGGCAATGCGTTGAACAAATCGGGATGACTGCTCACCTGTGCCATTGATAAAGCCATCCTCAAACGCCACGACCCGCAGCCCCCTGCAAACCGCGAGCAACTCACCCGGCTGCAGCAGAAAATCTTGCCGAGATGGTTTACCCACTGTTTCGTTACCCGCTGCGAATGTCTCATAAATTAACACACCGCCAGACGCCAAGCTGGCCAGCAGGGTCGGCATCAAAGGCCGCCAGAGGTAGTTGGTCACCACCACCGCGTCAAACTGCCTGTCCGTCAATGGCCATTTCTCGTTTTCAATATCAGTCACTAACTTCTCGCAAACATGCGCGTCAATCGCTATAGATTCAATAGCTGCTTGCGCCCGATCTATAAGGGTTACAGGGTGATTTAGTTGGTGAAAATAGTAGGAATGGCGGCCATAACCACAAGCCACGTCCAGCACTGTACCTTGTGGTTTGACCAAGTGCGACCAGCGCTTGACCCATGCTGAAGGCGGCTCTGTGCCGTGCAAACCGGCATCCTTCAAGACGGTTTGACCTCGTCTTTGAGAGCCGCCAGCGCCATTGCCTCAACCCGTGCGGGCGCGATCAGCTTGAGCCAACGGCCCAGCTTGCCTTTGGCTGTCATCACAACTTCACGCTGTCGGTCATCCATGCCCTGCAAGATCAGCCGGGCGCATTCTTCAACGCTCATGGCGTTGTCTTCTTTCAAACCGCTTGAGCCAGCCGTCTGGCCGGCAGCGTTCAGGCCGTGGTGGCGGATTTGCGTGGCCACCACGCCGGGGAAGGCGGTGATGACGCTGACACCAGCGGTTTTCAGCTCGGCCCGCAGCGCTTCAAAAAAGCCTGTCATGGCAAATTTGGTGGCACTGTAGGCGGTACGCCCCGGCACGCCAAACAACCCTGCCAGGCTGGACACCGCCACAATGCTGCCCCGGCTTTGCTTGAGGTACGGCAGCGCGGCATGGGTACACCACACGCTGCCCCACAGGTTGACGCGCATCAGTTGCTCGTACCAAGCCAGGTCGTCGGCTTTGACCTCTTCAAACAGCGCCTGGGCTGACATGCCGGCGTTGTTGATCAGCGCGTCAATTTGGCCATACTTGGCCACCGCAGCCGCAATCAAGGCACGGCAGGCGGGCTCAAGCGACACGTCTGTAGGTCGTACCAGCGTTTGCGCACCAAAAGCGGCGCACTGGCTGGCGACTTGCGTCAGCCGTGCTTCATCTCTTGCGGCCAGAACCAGCCCGATTTGAGCGCCATGTCGGCCAGCCAGTTGCCGCGCCATCTCTGCGCCAATGCCGTCTGAGGCTCCTGTAATCACTATTATTTTCATAGCTGCCTGCACCCGTATTTATTGGTTTAAAGGGCTGAATGATGCCTAAAATGCCCTAAAAACAGGCCCAAACCTGATTCGCCAACACTACCAGAAAGTCTGGCTGTGTGTACAGCGCAAACACACCCAGCAGCGCCGCTGTGGCAGCCAACAAGGCGGTCAGGTGCATCAAGCTTTGGTGTTTCACGTCACGCCCCAGCGGGTTGTTGGCCAGGTGCCGATCGCTGGATCGGCGCTTCACGCACTGGCAAATTGATCAACCCGGCAAAAATACCCAGCGCAATCGTGATGTACCAAACAATGTCGTAGCTGCCAGTGCGGTCATACAACACACCGCCCAGCCAAACGCCTAAAAACGAGCCGATTTGATGGCTGAAAAACACGAAGCCACTGAGCATGGACAAATGCGCCACGCCGAAAATCTGCGCCACCGCGGCGTTGGTAGGCGGCACTGTTGAAAGCCACAGTAAACCCATGGTGCTGGAAAAAATGTACACGCTCGTGGGGCTGAGCGGCGCGGCAATAAACACGCTGATCACAACCGCCCGAGCAAAGTAAATAAAAGTCAAAATATTTTTTTTCTGCATGCGCTGGCCCAGCGTGCCTGCCGCGTACGTGCCAAACACATTAAAAAGCCCAATTAACGCCAGTGCGTAACCCGCCACCTGGGGGGACAGGCCCTTGTCTTTCAGGTAACTGGGCATGTGAACGCCAATAAAAACCACCTGAAAGCCGCACACAAAATAACCCGCCATCAGCAACTGAAAACTGGGGTATTTGAAAGCCTCGCGCAGCGCCTGAAGGATGGTTTGGTCTCGTTTGGGGGCTTGCCCGTCCGCAAAGCCGCCTTCACGCAAGCCCAGCGCCAGCGGCATGATGAGCAGCACAGCACCTCCCAAAATCAGCAGCGCTTGCTGCCAGCCGATGTTGCTGATCAAAAAACTCTCAATCGGCACCATCAAAAACTGGCCAAACGAGCCCGCTGCCGCCGCCACACCCATCGCCCAAGAGCGCCTGTCAGCTGAAATATTGCGACCAATGATGCCGTAAATCACCGCGTAAGTCGTACCTGCCTGCGCAGCGCCAATCAGTACACCGGCTGTGAGCGTGAACAAAAAGCCAGTAGGCGACAGCGCCATGCCAACCAAGCCCAGGGCGTAAAGCGCCGCGCCTCCCAGCAACACCTTGAAAGCCCCTAGCTTGTCAGCCAACATGCCTGCGAAAATACCAAAAATGCCCCATGACAGGTTTTGAATGGCGATGGCGAAAGCAAATGTTTCACGCGTCCAGCCTTGCGCCTGGGTGATGGGTTGCAGCCACAAACCAAAGCCGTGGCGAATGCCCATGGACAGGGTGACAATAGCTGCGCCGCAGATTAATACTTGCGTCATAGATAGCGTTTTTACCGCTGAAGGATTGTTCAAAGACATGCCCTGACTTTAACGCGAGCTGCTTGAGATTGCTGTCCCGCGCCTGCTTTGCAAAGCATGAGGCTGTGGTTTTATCCAGTGTGTTTTGTCATCGCATTTACAATTGCGTGAAAATACCGACCTCCTATGGCATCCAAATCACCTTCTGTTTCGCTGGGTTCACCGGCATCTGCGCCTGCATATTCTGAAAGCTCGATCCGCGTGCTCAAGGGCCTGGAGCCCGTCAAGCAGCGCCCGGGCATGTACACCCGCACCGACAACCCGCTGCACATCATTCAGGAAGTGCTGGACAACTCGGCCGACGAGGCGCTGGCGGGTTACGGCAAAAAGCTGAAAGTGACGCTGCATACCGATGGTTCGGTCAGCGTGGATGACGATGGGCGCGGCATACCGTATGGCCTGCACCCTGAAGAAAAAGCACCTGTGGTCGAGCTGGTCTTTACCCGCCTGCACGCAGGCGGCAAATTTGACAAGGGCAAGGGCGGTGCGTACAGCTTTTCAGGCGGTTTGCACGGGGTGGGCGTCAGCGTGACGAATGCGCTGTCGAAGCGGCTGGAGGTCACTTCTTACCGCGAAGGCATGGTTGCCAGCCTGGTGTTTTCGGGTGGCGATGTGATTGAAAAACTGCATCTGCGCAAGGCTATTGAAGGTGACCGCAAGTCAGGAACATCGGTACGCGCCTGGCCTGATGCGAAGTATTTTGAATCCTCAGTCCTGCCGCTGGCAGAGTTAACCCATTTGCTGCGCAGCAAAGCGGTGCTGATGCCAGGCGTATCCGTCACACTGACCACCGAGAAATCAAAGGAAACCCAAACCTGGCTCTACAAAGGCGGTCTGCACGACTACCTGGCGCAAACACTCAACGGCGACTTGGTCATCCCGATGTTTGAGGGCAAGGGATTTGCCGATGCCCAGCATGAAACCTTTGCTGAAGGCGAGGGGGCTGACTGGTGCGTGGCCTTTACGGAAGACGGCCAGCCGGCGCGCGAAAGCTATGTCAATTTGATTCCCACCAGCGCGGGCGGCACGCATGAGAGCGGTCTGCGCGATGGTCTTTTCACAGCGGTTAAAAGCTTTATCGAGCTGCATTCCTTGCTACCCAAAGGCGTGAAGCTTCTGCCTGAAGACGTGTTTGCACGCGCCAGCTATGTATTGAGTGCCAAGGTGCTGGACCCGCAGTTTCAGGGTCAGATCAAAGAGCGTTTGAATTCACGCGATGCGGTGCGGCTGGTGTCCAGCTACGTGCGCCCAGCACTTGAACTGTGGCTAAACCAGCATGTTGAGAAACGCAAAGGCTCAGGCGTGGCGGTGTTGCCGGGCAAACTGACCGACTGCGAGAGTAAAGATTTGGCTCACAACGAAGTCTTTTTGGTGGAGGGCGATTCAGCAGGCGGCAGTGCCAAAATGGGCCGAGACAAAGAAAGCCAGGCTATTTTGCCGTTGCGTGGCAAGGTGCTGAATACCTGGGAAGTTGAGCGTGACCGTTTGTTTGCCAACACCGAAATTCATGACATTGCCGTGGCCATTGGGGTTGACCCGCATGGACCAGATGATTCACCCGACATGAGCGGTTTGCGTTATGGCAAGGTGTGTATTTTGAGTGACGCCGATGTGGATGGCTCGCACATTCAGGTGCTGCTGCTGACGCTTTTCTTCCGGCACTTTCCCAAGCTGATTGAAGCTGGGCACGTGTATGTGGCACGGCCACCGCTGTTTAGAGTGGATGCACCAGCTCGCGGCAAAAAACCAGCATCCAAGGCGTACGCGCTGGATGACGGTGAATTAAGCGCTATTCTTGACAAATTGCGCAAAGAAGGCGTCCGTGAGGGCTCATGGAGCATCAGCCGCTTCAAGGGCTTGGGCGAAATGAATGCGGAACAATTATGGGAAACCACGCTCAATCCAGACACCCGCCGCCTGTTGCCTGTGCAACTCGGCAATCAGAGTTTTCTGGAAACCGAAAACCTGATCACCAAACTCATGGGCAAGGGCGAAGCTGCGGCACGCCGCGAATTGATGGAACTCCACGGTGATGCCGTAGAAATTGACGTTTGATGCCTATTGTTTTGACCGCCTTCAAAAATCGCATTTTTAGCGCGCTTACAGCGCTGCTGCTAAGCCTGTTCGCATTACCAGCCGTGGCTGACGTGTGGGGGTACATCGATGCCAAAGGCGTGGCGCATTTTTCAACCGAAAAGCTTGACGAGCGCTATGAGCTGTTTTTCAAGGGCGGGGAAAGCTTTTCAACTGAAAAATCAGACAAATCCCTGGCCGCACAAGGCCGGGCTGGCTTAGGCTCATACCCCATTGCCTCTGGTAGCGCGCACGCACCTACCAAGCTGTTGGCTTATTTCGACGTGTCGCCCAACTACAAAGCCGTCAAGCATTTGCTCAAGGATGCGGCACAAATGCACGGTATTGACTACGAACTGCTTCAGGCCCTGATTGCGACTGAATCCGGTTTCGACACTTTTGCCGTATCACCAAAAGGTGCTGTGGGATTGATGCAGCTGATGCCGCCCACGGCTGCACGTTACGGCGTCAAGGCTGACAAACAAACACCGATTGAGAAAAAATTGACTGACCCTAAAACCAACATCAAGGCAGGTGCCAGTTACCTGCGAGATCTGATCAAGATGTTTCCCGGGCAACTTGAGCTGGCCGTTGCTGCCTACAACGCGGGCGAAGGCGCGGTTCAGCGTGCGGGCAACAAAATCCCGAATTACCCTGAAACCAAAAATTACGTCAAGACCGTGATGCAGCTTTACGGGCATTTGAAACCGCCAGCTGTGGTGCTGGAGGCGCGAAAAACATCGGGCCGCGTGCGCATGGAAATGATGGGAGGCAATGCAGGCGCTGGCGGCGGATCAGGGCGCAACAACATGCCACCTTTGCTCGTAGCACAGCCGTCTGAGCAGATGATTTCCCCAGAAACGAAAACGAAATAAGCCAGACATGGCGCAGGTGTTCAACCCGGATGTTTTCGCGCTTGGCGTAGCTGTGGGAGTGCTGGGCTTGGTGCTGCTGCTCAGCGTGGTGGTGTCTTTTGCCTATAACGAGCCGACCTTGCGGTTTTTGGCGGGCTACCTGGCATTGATGGTGACTGGTCTGGTGGCGGGGCAGCGGCTTCGGCAGGATGCGGTATGGGTACAAAGCATGTTGCTGGTTGTGGGTCCGGCGCTGGTCAGTGTTTTCCTGATGTGGCTGTTCAGAAAGCGCAGCAGCAGCCTGGTGGACAAAGCTTTGATAGCCATCTTGTCGCTTGCAAATTTGGGCCTGTTGGTTTATTTGCTGATCAGCGGCCTGGGTTTGATCCAGGCAGACGCAACCCCTGGCCTGACGACACTGCTTTGCCTTGTGTGGGGCGGTTTGCTCGGAACCGGCTTTGCCTACTGGTCCACTCAGGCGCTGGAGACAGCAGGCCCCTGGAAATGGTGGCTGATGCTGGGGCACGCGTCGGGTCTGGTGGTGGCTCTGCTGTTTTTGGCAGGCGTGGCTGATGCACAGCAAGCGTATTGGCCCGTGGTGCTGCTGCTGCTGCTACAGGTGCCGCCCATTTACCTGTCGCTGGTTTGGCGCAGCCGCCTGCTCAATGAAGTCAGGCTGCGCAGCGCAGCCGCTGGTGTGGCCGACCCCCTGACGGGCTTGTCCACCACGCCCGTGTTGATCGAGCGGCTCATGCGTGTCATGGCGCGCTCGCAGCAAGGCAAATCAAACCAGACCAGTAATGCACTGTTTTTGATTGAAGTACAAAACTGGCATGGTTTGCTGGCTGAACTGGGGTCGGATTTCAATGAAAAACTGTTGCTGGAAGCGGCCATGCGCTTGCGCCGTTCGGTGGGTGACAACGACATGGTGGCCCGAATTGCGGGGGGGCGGTTTGCTGTGGTGGCGCAAACGCTTGCCAATCAGCACGACATCACCGCACTGGCTACCCGGCTGGTGGTTAGCGGTTTACGCATAGACAGTCCCTTGTTGCCCGGGGTGGAGCTCAAGTTTCGCGTCATTGTGCTGAACCTGAAACTGTCTGCACCGCTGTCTTTGTCTGTTGCCCAGGTTTGGCTTGACAGCCTGGCTGGACGTTTCCAGACCTGGCCGTCCAGCCACCGTTCACGCAGCATTTTGACGATTGAAGACGATGCCGACGTGACAGAGCGTTTCGAAGCCGATTCAAATTACTAATTTTCAGGTTTTTATTCCCGATGGATCTTTTTGCCCCCGATGACCTGGCCTCCAGCCCTGAGTCTGCTGACCAGGACTCGCTGTCAGCTTACGCCCAGCGCGCTTACCTTGAATATGCGTTAAGTGTTGTCAAAGGCCGCGCTTTGCCTGATGCCTGCGATGGCCAAAAACCTGTTCAACGGCGCATTTTGTTCAGCATGTCGCGCATGGGCTTGGGATTTGGCGGAGCTAACGGTGCCAGTGGTGCCAAGCCGGTTAAAAGCGCCCGTGTGGTGGGTGATGTGCTTGGCAAATACCATCCGCATGGCGACAGCGCCGCCTATGACGCGATGGTGCGCATGGCGCAAGACTTTAGCCAGCGTTACCCTTTGGTTGATGGCCAAGGCAACTTTGGTTCAAGAGACGGCGACAGCGCTGCCGCCATGCGCTACACAGAAGCACGTCTGGCTCGCATCACGTCGCTGCTGCTCGACGAGCTGGACGAAGGCACGGTGGACTTCATCCCGAACTACGACGGCTCGTTTGAAGAGCCGCGCCAGTTGCCTGCGCGCCTGCCGTTCACGTTGCTCAATGGGGCCAGCGGCATTGCGGTTGGCCTGGCCACTGAAATCCCCAGTCACAACCTGCGTGAGGTGGCCGACGCCTGCATTGCGCTGATCAAGACGCCCAAACTGCCAGACGACGAGCTGTACAGCATCATTAGCGGGCCCGACTACCCCGGTGGTGGGCAAATTATCTCCAGTGCTCTTGAGATTGCTGCTGCGTACAACACAGGTCGTGGATCGCTCAAGGTGCGCGCCCGCTGGAAGATTGAAGATCTGGCGCGTGGTCAGTGGCAGTTGGTCATTACTGAACTGCCGATAGGCGTCAGCACCCAAAAGGTACTGGAAGAAATTGAAGAGCTGACGAATCCGAAAATTAGAACAGGCAAAAAAGCGTTGAGCACCGATCAATTGCAGCTCAAACAAACGCTGCTGGCTGTGCTGGACGTGGTGCGTGACGAATCGGGCAAAGAAGCCGCGGTGCGCCTGGTGTTTGAACCCAAAACCAGCCGTATTGAGCAAAGCGAACTCATCACCACACTGCTGGCGCATACCAGCCTGGAGAGTTCATCGCCGATCAACCTCACCATGATTGGCTTGGACGGCAGGCCTGCGCAAAAGTCGCTCAGGCAAATGCTGACCGAGTGGATTGAATTCAGGCAAACCACCATTGCCCGCCGCTCACAGCATCGTCTGACCAAAGTCATTGACCGCATTCATATTCTGGAAGGCCGCGCGCTGGTGCTGCTGAACATTGACGAGGTGATTGCCATCATCCGCCAATCTGACGAGCCCAAACTCGCGCTGATGGAGCGCTTCAAACTCAGCGACCGCCAAGCCGAAGATATTTTGGAAATCCGCCTGCGCCAGCTTGCGCGGTTAGAGGCCATCAAGATCGAGCAAGAGCTCAAAAGCCTGCGTGAGGAGCAAGGCAAGCTGGAAGAGATTTTGGACAACCCAACGGCGCTCAAGCGCCTGATGGTCAAAGAAATAGAGGCGGATGCAAAGCAATTTGCCGACCCGCGCCGCACGCTGATACAAGCCGAGAAAAAAGCTGTGCTGGAAGTCAAGGTACTTGACGAGCCGGTGACGGTGGTTGTCAGCAGCAAAGGCTGGATACGCGCCCGCACGGGTCACGGCCATGAAGCGGGCAGTTTCGCGTTCAAGGAAGGGGACGGCCTGTACGGCACCTTTGAATGCCGCACCGTTGATACGCTGCTGGTGTTTGGCAGCGCAGCCAAAGGCACAGGCCGTGTTTATTCTGTTGCGGTGTCGCTGTTGCCTGGCGCACGCGGTGATGGCCAGCCCGTGACCACGCTTATCGAGCTAGAGTCCGGTACCCAGCCTTTGCACTACTTTGCAGGCCCCGCCAGTGCCACCCTGCTGTTGTCCAGCAGCGGTGGTTACGGTTTTTTAGCGACAGTTGACACCATGACATCCCGACCCAAAGCGGGCAAGGCGTTCATCAGCTGTGCAGAAGGCGAATCGGTTTGCAAGCCATCGCATGTATCAGGTACATCTGGCAGCGTGCCGATGAACCCTGCTACCCACGTTGGTTGCGCATCCACGGCAGGCCGAATTTTGACCTTTGAAATCTCAGAGCTCAAGCTGATGGCGGGCGGCGGACGCGGCTTGATGCTGATCGACCTGGACGCCAAAGACACCCTGGCAGGCGCTGCAGCCTATACCCGCAGCGTGCGAATCGATGGCATTGGCCGTGGCGGCAAGGCGCGTGATGAAACACTGGAAATCCGCAGCCTGAACAACGCCAGAGCCTCAAGAGCGCGCAAAGGCAAGGCTGCTGATTTGGGCTTTAAACCGGCTTCGGTGATGCGGGTAGAGTAAGGCGTGTTGAAATTGTCGATTGGGATAAAACATATGGCAATGTCGTTGCGTTTATTGAGTCTTGCTACCGTTCTATCGTGCTCTTGTGTCGCGGCCTTCAGTGCGTGCACCGATCCAGCAGGGCCTAAGGTTGATTGGCAGGGCTGCATCAAAGAGGACGGAATAAAACTCGATGGCGTGAATCTGGCCGGTGCTAACCTGAGCCGTGCGCAGTTGCGTTTTGCCCAATTAAGGGGGGCTGATTTGTCCAATGCTGATTTGTCTGGTACGAATTTAATTGGTGCAAATATGAGTGGCGCTAATTTGACAAAATCCGATTTGATGGATTCCGTCCTGTATGTCGCCAATTTAACGGATGCCAATGTCAGCCAGTCCAGATTGAATCGGGCAAATCTGATAGGTGCCCGTTTGACCAATACAAACTTTACCAATTCAAATCTGACCGGCGCGACGGGCATTGGCGGTAAAAGCAGTTGCGCTTCTGTGTCCGTTGGCGTTTGCAGGTAAAAAAATTGAAAAAACTATTTTCCAGTCTCTTATTGATGATGGCATTGCCGCTTGTTCATGCAGCATGCAGCGATCCGGCCGGCGCGAAAGTGGACTGGTACTTGTGTGTCAAAAACAATGAAACTTTCCGCGATGGCCAAGTACTCAGTGAATCCAATTTGAAATCGGTCAGTTTGAATCGTGCCCAATTGCGGTTTGCCGACCTAAGCGGCTCTAACTTGTCAGGTGCACATATTTCGGAAGCCAACCTGATTGGTGCAAATTTGAGGGGAGCCAATTTGGCTGGAGCAATTCTGATAGACACGGTTTTATATGCGGCCGATTTGACGGGTGCGGATCTGCGAGGGGCGAAGTTAATTCGGACTAATCTTATCAATGCCAAGCTGACAAATGCAGACTTGACAGGCGCACGTTGGGCAGATGGCAATCAATTTTGTGGCAAAAATTCCATAGGCATATGTAGGTTGTCGTCATCTAACAAATAGTTAAACGTTTAAGTATTGTTGACGATTGAAATCCGATACCAGTTCAACGCCGTGACACACGCGTAGTAATCTTTAGTTGTTTTTCATGCATATAAAGTGCTTTCAACCCAGTAAATACGGGTTTAAGCAGCTCCTGATTATGTAGCACGCGGTAGCCGCACCCGAATCGGCCCTTTCCATGAGCCGTGGGACAGGGTGGTGTGCGGTACCGACTGCCCACCTTGCGATATGTCCAGCATTCCCCGTACAGCCAACTGGCCTGCAACCTGCCTGATGCGCGGCATCAGATCGCGCCAATCGTCGGGTGAGAGGGCGCGAGCAACCTCTGATGGGCAGGCGCTGGACTTTTCTCCTCGCTGCGCAATCAGGGCCAGCAGGGCTGCTTCAATCAGCTGGTCACTGGCTTGTGTCACCTTCGAAAATCAGCCGATTTCAGCAATCATTTCAATCTCGACACACGCCCCCATGGGAATTTGCGCCACACCGAATGCGCTTCTGGCGTGTGCGCCGACGGTACTGCCAAATACTTCCCCAATCAATTCGCTGGCACCGTTGGTCACCAGGTGTTGCTCGGTAAAGTCTGCGGTTGAATTGACCAGGCTCATGAGTTTGACGATGCGCGACACGTCGTTGAGGGTCTTGCCACTGCTGGCCAGAGCCGCGTGCAGCGTGCCCATCAGGTCAATGGCAATGGCGCGTGCGGCGGTTTTGCCTTCGGCTGTGTCGATGTTTTTGCCGAGTTGCCCTACCCATGCTTTGCCGTCTTTTTTGGCAATATGGCCGCTTAAAAAAATCAGCTTGCCGGTTTGCACAAATGGCACATAAGCTGCTGCCGGGATGGCCAGCGGGGGCAGCGTGATGTTCAAGGCGTTGAGTTTTTGATAAACGTCGTGTGAAAGTGTGCTCATTTAGATGTCCTTGTGGAATAAATAGTCAAACTGAATTTTGGCAATGATAAGCTCGAATCTTTCGATCGCACTGCAAAGCACCTTCAAACCTGCCGGGAGCATCCAAGTGGCACTATTTAACCAAGACGCCTTGAACCCAGGTGTAAAAAAGCGCGAAGTGTTTGGCTGGGCCATGTACGACTTTGCCAACTCGGGCTACACCACGGTCGTCATCACAGCGGTGTTTGCGGCCTATTTTGTCGGCGGCATTGCCAAGGGAGCGGATTGGGCCACGTTTGCCTGGACGGCCGCGCTGAGTATTTCTTACGCGATTGTGATGCTGACCATGCCCAGCCTGGGTGCTTACGCTGACCTTCGCGCCGCAAAGAAAAAGCTGCTCGTCATCTTCACCATCGGCTGCGTGTTGTCTACCGCTGCGCTGGCTTTGGCAGGGCCCAACAGCGTGGCGTTGGCGTTTGTGTTAATTGTGGTGTCCAACACATTTTTTAACTATGGGGACTCCATCAGTACCGCATTTTTGCCTGAACTGGCCAAGCCTGAAGGCATGGGCAAAGTCAGTGGCTGGGGCTGGAGTTTTGGTTATTTTGGCGGTATGTTGGCTTTGGGTATTTGCCTGGGTTATGTGATTTGGGCGGGCACGCAGGGCATCAAGGCCGATGTTTTTGTACCGGTGACGATGCTGATCACAGCTGTAATTTATGGTGCAGCGGCGCTGGTCACGTTCAAGCTTTTAAAAGAACGCGCTGTGCCCAATCCGGCAGCCATGGGGCAAAGCGGCTTTAAAGCGTCGTTGGTGCAACTGAAAAAAACCTTTCACGATGCGAAGCGCTACCCAGACTTCATGTGGCTGCTGCTGTGTGCCGTGTTTTACCAGGGCGGCGTGGCGGTGGCCATCACACTGGCGGCTATTTATGCTGAGCAGGTGATTGGTTTTGTGCAACAAGAAACTATGGTACTGATTTTTGTTTTGAACTTTGCAGCGGCTGCGGGGGCGTTTGGTTTGGGTTATGTGCAAGACCGTATCGGCCACAAACGGGCGTTGGGTTTGACGCTGATCGGCTGGACGTTGACCTGCATCATTGCCGCCATGACCACCAGCAAAGGCATGTTTTGGTACGCCGCCGCATTGGCGGGTTTTTGCATGGGCAGCAGCCAATCTGCTGGGCGCGCCATGGCCGGGATGCTGGCGCCACCTAAACAAACAGCTGAGTTTTATGGTTTGTGGACATTTGCGACCCGGCTGGCCAGCATCATTGGGCCTTTGAGTTATGGCGCAATCACTTGGGTAACGGGCGGCAATCAGCGTATTTCAATTGCCAGTACTGCGCTGCTGTTTGTGGCGGGTCTGGTGGTGTTGCAGCGTATTGACATGGCGCGGGGCCGCAGTGCAGCAGAGCAATCGGGTTAGGCCATAAAAATGCCTCGTATTGGCAAATTTCAAGTGTCATTTAATGCTTATACCCAATAAATACGGGCGCAAGCAGCTACTAATTTGATAGTAGTTCGGCTTCAACTGGCGTCACGGTGACGGCCACATCCAGCGTGTGTTGCGCGCCACCTCGTATCACGCCGCGCAAAGGCGATACGTCCAAAAAGTCGCGGCCTGTGGCCAGCGTCACGTAGTCTTCACCGGGTGCGCGGTCGTTGGTCGGGTCAAAATCAAACCACTGGCCTGCTTCGTCAATATCCGGGTTTGGGCAATAGACGGATGCCCAGGCATGCGATGCGTCGCAACCAATCAGGCGCGGCTGGCCGGGTGCGGGTTGGGTCAGCATGTAGCCGCTGACGTAACGCGCAGGCAAGCCCATCGCCCGGCAGCAGGCCACCATGATGTGGGCAAAGTCCTGGCAAACGCCTTTGCCTTGTTGCAAAGCTTCCAGCGCAGGAGTGTCGACATCGGTACTCTCGCCGTCATAGGTCATGGTGCTGTAAATGCGCGACATCAGCTCGTGTGCGGCTTCAAGCAGCGGCCTGCCAGCCGTGAAGCTGGGTATTGCAAAATCAGCAAATGCTTCGTGGCGTGGCACATAGGGCGAGGCAAAAGCAAACTCCCACGCGCTGCTGTAGTCAGCGCCGGCCCGGTAGCGAAAGGCCTCTCGTACGCGCTCCCAGGCCAGCTTTGTGGTGCTGGCAGGACGCGCATGGGTTTGCACAATGCTGTCGGCAATAACCTCCAGCTCGTCATGAGGGGTTTGCAGCGAGAAAAAAAGCTTGCTGTTGCCATACCCATCCAGCCCTTCACGCTGCTGCACGGGTTGCGGGCTGATGTGGAGTGCATGTTGCAAAACGGTTTGACTCACGCCGGTATTGGGCCTGAGGTGAACCGCGTGTTGCGCGTTTTCAACCGCCGGGGTGTAGTGGTAAAGCGTTTCGTGGCGAACGTGCAGCAGCATGAATAACAACTTTTTTTAAGCGCTTATGCTGTGACTGGCGGCGGCACTGTTGGCATGGCTGAAATAGCGTTGACTGACCTGGTCAGACAGGGCAAAAGCAGATGCCCGGCATTCATCAAACCCGGCCATCAATTCTGGGGCTTGCAGGCTCTGCGCTGCATTAAACAGCATGTCAATCATGGTTGGCAGTTTTGCAGCTAGACCGTTTTCAAGGTCTGGCGGATTGCTAGGCAATTTTAGCAATCGGCTTTTAAGTGATTTGATGACCCAGCTCAATGAACGTGGGTTGTCTTGGCTAAGTACCAGCAAGTCAAGCAGTGCATCCAGGTCCCGGCGCTGCTGGTACTGCGCATGAAAGGTGATGGTGCTGTCAAACATGGCAACGATGGCTGAAAACCCACTGTCGTCGAACACTGCACCCGTGTCAAAACCCGATGCCATTGCGCCAGAGAGTGTTGCCAGTCGCTCGATATGCCGACCAATACTCAGCAGCCGCCAGCCGTCGTCGCGCATCATGCGGTCGGTTTGCGCGCCGGTGATGGCCGCCAGGTAACTGCTGGCGACGTCCAGGTTACGCAGCGCCTCCAGCGATGAATAGTCATGCGCTGCCGATCCAGTCGAAAGAGCCTCGCAGCGCCTGAAAAATTCTTGCTCCATTTGCACAATCACATGCCATTGCTCTTGCGACAGGCGCTCGCGCACGGCTGATGCGGCACTTTTGAGGCTGCGCAGGTTGTAGCCCACGCTGGCGTGGGTATCCAGGTTGGCCAGGCCTGCAATCAGCGAGCGTTCAAATACCCGCCTGGCTTGTGTCGTTTGGCTGGCTGCGGGCACAGACTTGAGCACCAGCGCGTTGCTGACGGCCATGTCAGTTATCCAGGCCAGCAGCGGTGCTGACAATGGGTCAGGGCCTGCCAGACTTTGCAAGGTTAACTGGGCCAGCCGGAGTGAGTTTTCTGCGCGCTCGGTGTAACGGCCCAGCCAAAACAGGTTTTCAGCGGCCCGGCTGGTGACAGGCTGCATGCGCGAGCTGATGCGGTTGTGCGGGGGCGGGCTGATGCTGCCGTGAGCGGGTTCGGTGTGCTCTACAACAGGCGCATCAAAGGCCGGGTTTGCTTTAACGGGCTGGCTCAATGCCCATACATCGGCACTACTGCCGCCGCGCTGCATGGAGGCGATGTTTTCATTTTTACCCGCTAGCCGTGCCAGCCCACCCGGCAGCACGCGCCATGCGCCTTGCCCATCAGGCAGCGCAAACACGCGCAGCATGGTTGAGCGGGGTGAAATTTTTTCACCTTGCCAGGTCGGCGTTTGGGACAGTGGCAAGTAGGCCTGCACGGTGTAGTCTTCGCCATGCCGCAAGATGCGGCCTGCCCATTCATCGAGTGCGCGCTGGCCAGGCGTGTGGCCAATGACGGACTCCATACCCGTACCGGGGTAGGTGGGTTTGATCACGCAGTTTTTAAGCTGCGGCAGCATGTCCTGCATCACTGCGCGCTCGCCGCACCACCAGGTGCTGAGTGACGGCAGGCTTAGCGTTTCACCCAGCAAATGTCTGGACAGCGCAGGCAAAAAGCCAAGCATGGCGCTGGATTCCAGAAACGCTGAACCCGGCGCATTGGCTACCTGTACATTGCCAGCGCGTATCACTTGCAGTAAGCCCGGCACGCCGAGTGTCGAGTCTGCGCGCAATTCCAGCGGGTCTAAAAATTCATCATCCAGCCGCTTGAGCAACCCGTGGACCGGCTCCAGTCCTTGCAGGGTTTTAAGGTACAGGCGCTCACCGCGTACCAGCAAGTCGCTGCCCTCAACCAGTGTTAAACCCAAGTAGCGTGCCAGGTAAGCGTGCTCAAAATAGGTTTCGTTATAGGGGCCGGGGGTGAGCAAGACGATGCGGCTGTCAGCCACAGCGCTGAGCGTCTTCATGCTGTCAACCAGGGCTTTGTAAGACTCCGCCAGTCGCTGGACTTGCATGCCCTGAAACGCCTCGGGAAACAGCATCGAAATACTCAAGCGGTTCTCAAGCAGGTAGCCCAGGCCGGAGGGCGCTTGCGTGCGCTGCGACACCACCCACCACTTGCCGTCGGGCCCACGCGCCATGTCAAACGCTGCAATGTGCAAAAACATGCCGCCCGCCGGTTGCACGCCCTGCATGGCGCGCAAATAGCCCGGATGTCCTTGCACGAGTGCGGCGGGTAGCAAGCCTTGCTTCAACAGGTTTTGTGGGCCATACACGTCGGCCATGATGAGGTTGAGCAGGCGTGTGCGTTGCTTGATGCCAGACTCAATACCTGCCCAGTCGTCAGGTGAAATGATCAACGGAAAAAGGTCGAGTGACCAAGGACGCTGCGGGCCGTTGGCGTCGGCGTAAACGTTGTAGGTCACGCCGTTGTCGCGGATTTGCCTGCGCAGGTTAGCGCTGCGATAGTTCAAATCCTGAAAGCCATCAGCACCGAGAAAATTGAAGAACGTTGTCCACGCAGGGGAAATCGCGCTGGCGGCATTGCCTTGCGATTGACTTTGGCTTTGACTTTGTGACGAGCCCAGGCTTTGGGTTTGGCTCTGCGATGGGTTTTCTGCTGGGCTTTTATTTCCGCGCAGTTCATCAAAATGCCCTTTGGTGGCGGGCGGTGCCAGCGCAGATGCCACGTCGCAAGGTGCTTCCAGGCTATGCGCTGCAAAGAGTGATTTGTTTTGGCTATCCACGGGGTCTCAATTTCACCCTGATTATCTCAAATCAAGCGTGAATGGAAACTCACGGCTGGGCTGTGCAGGCTGGACTTTCATTTTTCCTGGCGTGTGACCCATCTGTACAAAGCGGCTCAAGCGGCGGCTCTCGGCTTCGTATGAGTTGACGGGCAAACTCGCATAGCTCAAGCCGCCCGGATGCGCCACATGGTATTGGCAGCCGCCCAATGAGCGCTCCATCCAGGTGTCGACAATGTCAAATGTCAGCGGAGCATGAACGCCAATTGACGGGTGCAGAGATGACGGCGGGTTCCACGCTTTGTAGCGCACCCCGGCCACATACTCGCCGACAGTGCCCGTGTTTTGCAGCGGCAATGCGCAGCCGTTTACAGTGACCACATAGCGGTTGTCGTTCAGCCCGGTCACGTGTACTTCAACCCGCTCTAGCGATGAGTCGACATAACGTGCCGTACCGGTGGATGAACCTTCTTCACCCATCACATGCCAAGGCTCTAATCCGCAGCGCAAAGTCAGTTCAATGCCATTGACTTTGACGTCACCAATCATCGGGAAGCGGAACTCAAAATGCGGTTCAAACCAGGCCATGTCGAAGGCGTAACCGGCTTCGTTCAGTTCCCTCAGCACGTCCATGAAATCCATGCGCACAAAGCTGGGCAGCAAAAAGCGGTCATGCAGCTCAGTGCCCCAACGGGTCAGGCGGTTGGTTGCACCCGTATAGGGCTTGGTCCAAAACCGTGCGACCAGCGCTCTCAAAAGCAACTGCTGGGCAATGCTCATGCGGGCGTGTGGCGGCATTTCAAAAGCACGCAGTTCCAGCAGGCCCAACCGCCCGGTCGATGAGTCTGGCGAATACAGCTTGTCGATGCAAAACTCACTGCGGTGGGTGTTGCCTGTCACGTCGACAAGGATGTTGCGTAGCGTGCGGTCCACAATCCACGGTGGCATGTCCTGGCCGTACTTTTCTCGGTTGATGGCAATCTCGCGCATGGCGATTTCAAGCTCATACAACTGGTCGTTGCGGGCTTCATCCACACGCGGTGCCTGGCTGGTCGGGCCAATGAACATGCCTGAGAACAAATAGCTGAGCGACGGGTGGTTGTGCCAATAAGCGATCAGGCTTGCCAGTACTTCAGGCTTGCGTAAAAATGGGCTGTCAGCAGGCGTGGCACCGCCCAGTACAAAGTGGTTGCCACCACCTGTGCCAGTGTGGCGGCCATCGGTCATGAACTTTTCAGCCGACAAGCGTGTTTGATGCGCGATGGCATATAAAAATTCGGTGTGAGCCACCAACTGGCCCCAGTTTTCAGCGGGGTGAATGTTGACTTCAATCACGCCAGGGTCAGGCGTGACGGCAAGCATTTTGAGGCGTGGATCGCGTGGTGGCGGGTAGCCTTCAAGCACGATTTTCAAGTTCAACGATTGCGCGGTGGCTTCAATCGCGGCCAGCAAGTCGAGGTAGTCTTCCAGTCGCTCCATCGGCGGCATGAAGATGTACAGCGCACCAGTTTCACCGCGTACCGATTTCAAGCCATCCATCCTGGCGTCGGCCTCGGCTTTTGCTTTCGGGCCGTTGGCTCTTTTCGGGTCACGCACTTCAATGCACAGTGCGGTGCGCGTCAACCAGGCAGCAGACTCGAACGCGTTCGGTATGCGGGCTGTGGTGTCAACGGTCTGCGACAACATGGGTTGCGATGTGCTGGTGGGCTGCACGACCCGCTTGGCTTCATAGCGCGGTGGCACGCCGTGTTTAAAGTTGGAGAGATATTGGTCTACCCGCTGTGCAGTGGTTTGCAGACGCTGGTTGACCGGCAGGCTGGCGTTGTAACGGCCACTGAATGCCGCTGCCAAGGGCAAGTCATTGCGCGGCGCAAACGGGTCTTCCTCGGGCGTGTAAGGGTTGTCGGTTTTCGACACCCACGGCACAGAATCAAGTGGCAGGCGATAACCCATCGGTGAATCGCCAGGCATCAGGTACATGCGTTCGTCCCGGAAGAACCACGGTCCGGTTGTCCAGGCTGGGCCGGCCAACGGCGCGGTAGAGCCTGGAATAAACGGGCGAGCTTTGAGCGGCAGCACATAACCCACCACCGAGTCCAGGCCCTGCATGAAGACGCGGCGCAGGCGCTCCCGCTCCATGGCGTCGTCAAGCTTCGATTCAAACGGATCGACGTTGACAGGCAAGCGGCGTTCGCGCCACAGGTAGTACCAAACGTCTTCAAAGCCCGGCGTGATGTGGTCGGGGCTCAGGCCTAATTTATCGGCCAGTGTGGCGGTAAAGCGCGCCGCGTCTTGCGCGGTGTAATTGCAAGGTTCGCTCTCGTTGGCAAACAGGGCAGGGTTTTGCCAAACGGGTTGGCGGTCTTTGCGCCAAAAAATGCTCAGTGCCCAGCGCGGAAGTTGCTCGCCGGGGTACCACTTGCCTTGGCCAAAATGCAAAAAACCGCCTTGGCCGTATTCAGCCCGCAGCTTTTGTACCAGCTCAGTCGCGTAGCCGCGCTTGGTGGGGCCCAGTGCATCAATGTTCCATTCAGCACCGTCGGGGTCATTCGTCGCTACAAAAGTCGGCTCGCCGCCCATCGTCAGACGCACGTCACCGTTGACCAAATCACGGTCTACCGCTTCACCCAGCGCCAGTACCTTGGCCCATTGCTCGTCGGTGTACGGCTTGGTGACACGGGGGGATTCATAAATGCGCTGCACGCCCATGTGGTGGGCAAATTCGACTTCAGACTCATCCACGCCGCCTTCAATCGGCGCGGCGCTTGATGGCTCTGGTGTGCAGGCGAGCGGAATGTGGCCTTCGCCCGCCATCAGGCCGGATGTGGGATCCAACCCGACCCAGCCTGCGCCCGGCAAAAACACCTCACACCAGGCATGCAGGTCGGTAAAGTCTTTTTCGGTGCCGCTCGGTCCGTCGAGCGATTTAACGTCGGCTTTGAGCTGGATCAGATACCCCGACACAAAGCGCGCCGCCAGCCCCATGTGGCGCAGCAGCTGCACCAGCAGCCAGCCGGTGTCGCGGCACGAGCCTAGCGCTTTTTCAAGTGTTTCTTCAGGCGTTTGCACGCGCTTGGCAGCGAAGATTGAATTGACGGCTTCGGTAGGTGCGCGTTTGGTGTTGAGGCTATTGGTGGTGAATGTTGTCACGTGCTTGGTAGCCGTGTCTTCATCGGCCACCATAGCGGCAGGTTCGGCCGCAGTAGAATTACGCAACAAGCCACCAATGTCGGTGCGCAATACTTTGCCGGCACCTTTCATTAGGTCCGATACGTCTGCTTTAAAAAAACTAGCAAGGCTGCGCTTTTCTTCGGTCATTTTGTGGTGTTTTGGAGAATTAGATGAACGCAATTTATATTGTAGTTCTCACTAAATTACGGTGAGGTTCAATCTTACTCGTTAAAATAGAATTTAAGAAGGCGTTGTAAGCGATTGAATCGGTTTATTTTTCTGGCTTTAGAAAGTTGAAGTAAGGGCTGAAGACTTAACCCT
>ENA-OFDP01000348-OFDP01000348.1-metagenomes-genome-assembly--contig:-NODE-348-length-21262-cov-8.291319_pt1 | contig 21262 bp, 20 predicted proteins | sample MGYA00153389_OFDP01 | MGnify analysis MGYA00153389 | reverse complement strand
TTAATTGTAGGGACACGGCAGTGCCGTGTCCTGATTTCGGGTAATATTAATTCCGATGCTACCAGAATTGATATTACGCAAAGAAATCTTTGACGCCATAGTTATTGCAGGTGCGCCGTAAGCACCCTACAAGTAGATTCTGTGCGCATTCAATAATGTGAAACTTCGGATTACCCGTTAGCCTGTAATTCCTGCAACCGAGCCAACACTTCTTTTGAGTGAATAGAGGGATTCACCTTGACAAAAGTTTCTCGCAAAACGCCATCCGGATCAATAATAAAACTGTGTCTGGCTGAGATAAAACTCATCCAAGAACCGTAGGCTTTACTGACTGCGCCGTCGGTATCGGCTAACAGCGGAAATTTTAAACCTTCGGAATCGCAAAATTCCGCATGGGAGTTGACATCATCAGCGCTAATCCCGATAATTTGAGTATTCTTTGCCAAGTATTTCGGCAAGTCTTGCTGGAATCGACGCGCTTCGATCGTACAACCGGATGTAAAATCTTTGGGATAGAAGTAGACTACCAGCCATTTACCGCGATAATCTGACAGTGAAACTTGTCCGTTGCCACTGTTTGTCGATAAACTAAAATCCGGTGCAGCTTGATTCACCTGCGGAAGCGTGCCGCCGAGGGCAAAGGCAGGGGCGGCAAAATTGAAACTCAAAAAGACTAGACAAATTGCCAATAAAGTGCTAAAAAAATTGCGGCGGGAAATCATAAATTTAGAAGTAGAACTGTGCTTAACACAAGTTTACAGTTTTCTGATTAAATAGGTAGGGGCAATTCGCGGATTGCTTCTGGAACCCAAATATCACTTACTCAGCAATTTACTTATGGCCGCTGCACTCCCGTTACCAGGCAAAGTTACAGTAGTACAGGTAATTAACGGTCAACCCGTTACGATCGAAGTTGACGGCACTAATGCCCCAATTACTGGGGGAAATTTTGTAGACTTAGTTGAACGCGGGACTTACGACGGGGTGATGTTTCACCGAGTTGTGCGCCAGCCAGATCCTTTTGTGGTGCAAGGAGGCGATCCGCGCAGCAAAGATACTACAATTCCAGCAGGTCAATTGGGAACGGGTAATTTTATTGACCCGGATACCAATCAGGCGCGTTTTATTCCCTTGGAAATCAAGCCGCAAGGGGCCGCGCAACCTGTTTATGGTCAAGTTGTCACGCAGACGCCGCAGTTGCGTCACACTCGTGGGGCTGTGGCAATGGCTCGTTCTAATGATTTGAATTCAGCGTCTTCGCAGTTCTATTTTGCTTTGGATGCTTTGCCATTTTTGGACGGCAATTATGCTGTTTTTGGCAATGTTATTCAAGGTTTTGATACGGTGAATGCGGTGCAGCAGGGCGATCGCATTTCGAGTGCAAAAGTTGTTCAAGGAATTGTTCCCGGTCGAATTTCCACCGTCATTAGCGATGTTAATTTGCTCAATGATTTCATTAATACTAGCAATCTCGTAAATCTACCTTTGCGATCGCTCAGACTGTCAAACACTCCCAACAACTATCAAGTCACTTCCCAAGATTCTCAACAAAATCCCAGCGGTGTACTGGGAGGTTCAGTAAGCGATCGCATCATCGGTTCACCAACTAATGATGCAATTAGTGGCAGTCAAGGCAATGATACCATCAGTGGCGAAGGCGGCGATGATTTTCTCAGAGGCGGCAAAGGAAACGACTTAATTAACGGTGGTTTTGGCAACGATATTCTGAATGGAAATATCGGCGACGATATTCTCAATGGCGATGCTGGTAACGATTTTTTGCGAGGTGGCAGAGGGAATGACGCTTTAATCGGCGGCGATGGCAATGATTTTTTGGTTAACGATGCTGATAATGACACTCTCACTGGCGGTAATGGTGCAGATACTTTTGTTCTACAAACCTCGGACATATCTACGCTTTTGTTAACTAATGACACCGATATCATACTTGATTTTAAACCGGGAGAGGGCGATCGTATTGGCATTGCTACCAGGAATTTATCAACTGTCTCATTCAGTCAGTCTGGAAACAACACTGTCATTCAATTGCTAACTGGAACGGTTGTGGTTCTAAATGTCGCCCCCGCAGTAGTTCAAAGTGCTACTTTTGCAATTACAGCTCCTAATTTTTCCCTATCTGGTGGCTTGCCACCCGGAGATCCTGTCCTCAGAATTGGCTAACTTTTACTATAGCTGTAGGGTGCGCAGTGCGCACCTTGCCAATTCCTAATTCCCAATTCGCGATGACTAATAACTACTCACTATTACCAAAGCTTTCTAATTTGAGAAACGGCATCTTGGTAATAATCCATTCTCCCCTGCTGCTTAAACAGCCCTGCCGCCTTCTGAAAATCTTCAAATGCTCCCTGAACTTCTCTCAATTTATATCTCGTGACTCCTCGGTTGAAATAAGCTTTAGCAAAATCGCTATCAAGGCGAATTGCTGATTCAAAATCAGCTAATGCTGCTAGGAAATTTTCCATTTGTAGGCGGATAGCGCCTCGGTTAAAGTAAGCTTGAGCTAAATTGGGGTTGAGTAACAGTGCCGAGTTGTAATCGGCGATCGCCGCAGTATAATCTTTTAAACCAGTCAGCATAAACCCCAGATTGCTGTGATACTTGGCTCGGTAAGGATTGAGTTCGATCGCGGTAGTTAAATCTTCGATTGCAGATTGTTTGTAGCCTAATCTGTAGCGGGCCACACCGCGATCGTTGTAAGCTGACGCAAATTTAGGATTAATCTTAATTGTGGCAGTGAAATTTTTAATCGCACCGTGCAAGTCTTCTTGTTCGACATTTTTTAAGCCTTGGGCGTAAACTTTTTTGGTGCTAACCTTTAAATTTTCTTCTTGTCGGGATTCAGCTTGCTCATCTGGAAATACTTTGCCTGCAATATTAGTTAATCCCAAAGATTCGATCGAATTGAAAATAGTTGTGACAACTAATTGACTCGGGAGAAGAGGAATAGTAGGCATGGGAGGGCTGGGGTTTAACTGTATGTTCTCACTTTCCTTGATATTTCAGCTACTGACAGTGATATCCGTACTGTCTGGAACGTGATAAGTTCGATCGGGTTTGGTGATGTCAGGGTATTGATTCGTGTGATGAGAGTTGGGCTGAGTTGGTGATGCCGATCGCAATTCTCCATAATTACGCCTACAACCCCCTAAATCTCGTAGTTTTAGGCGAACTGGGCGGTTTCTGATTTCCCATATTCAGCACTTCCTACGGGGATTGTTTGGAGGTATGCCCCTGGGGGATCGATCGCAACTACCGAAGGCCAGTGTTACCTTGTAGCGATATCCGATCTGAATTTGTCGATCGTCAATACGGGCGGACTATCTCACACCCGATTTTTACTCATATCTTGCACTATTCTCGCTTAACAGGCCGGAGTGCCTGTTACACAAATCACTAATATTTTTGAGTAATATTGCTGGTAAAAGTTGCAGGTTATTTGTTATGATTTAATTACACATCAAGAATCTATTGCGCAAATTAGTGTCAATGAAAAGAGTTCTGAGGTTAAAAAAACTAGCGGCAGTAGTGTTAGCGATCGTCCTGTTGACTCTCTACTTAACTCCTCCTGTGATGGCCGCGAATGCGGAGGATGTGAGTCAGCTATTAAAAGATAATTGGTGCGTCAGCTTTTTGTGGAAGCAGTGCGATTTGAGCGCTGTCGATTTACGGGGAGCTAATCTCCAAAAAGCCAATTTGGCCGGCGCAAATTTGTCCGGCGCCAACTTGTCTGGTGCTAATTTAAAAGATGCCGATCTTTCTGACGCCGATCTCAGTGGTGCTAATTTAGCAAATGCCGATGTTTTGGGAACGGATCTCAGTCGAGCAAATTTGACGGAAGTTAATTTCAACCGCACGAGATTGTGGGATGCTAATCTGACTTTGGCAAATCTGACTCGTGCCAATTTACAAGATGCTAATTTGTTAGATTCTAGACTTTGGGGAAGCAATCTCACCCAAGCTAATTTAACTGATGCGACGCTGCACGGTGCTGACTTGCAATATGCTAATTTAGCCGACACTAATTTGACAGGTGCTGACTTGCATAGCTTTTCTTTCCGAGGTTCTAAACAAGTCACAAATCTGAGCAATGCTAATTTAGAAGGCGCCAACTTAACTGGAACAAATCTCAGAGGTGCGGTGCTGGTAGGGACAATAATGCCAGATGGCTCTATCAATGAAGAAATTGGCTTTAATTTAAAGTAAAGTCGGGCTAAATAATCTAAAGAACAGATAAGATACCTGTTTCACAACATATGAGTTTATTGCTGAAATAGGGCCGAAAATTCATTGGAAATACTGGTTGATGATGGTGTGAAGATATTCATTTTAAATCAAGGTGCGATCGATAGCTTTTGTATGGACACGGCTTTTTTAGGGACACGGCACTGCCGTGTTCCTACGGGGATATTGAACATACCTCATAAACCTGCAATCTGCTGTATCTCCAATTTCAAACCGAATCTGCGTGCATCTGTTACAATTTGAAATAGAGTCAGATATAGCACCGAGTCAAACGATGGAAACCCTGCAAACCCAACTTTACGAACTCGCACAATTTGCTAACAATTTAGTAAACACTCAACTGACACACCTGAGTTTTGTCAGCGTCGGAGTCATCTTTTTGGCAGGGTTGCTAACGAGCCTAACGCCCTGTATGCTTTCAATGTTGCCGATTACGATCGGCTACATCGGCGGATACGAAGCAAAAAGCCGCCTGCAAGCCGCCGCCCAATCGGCGTGGTTTTCCCTGGGATTGGCGACAACCCTCGCGGGTTTAGGGATTGTAGCATCATTTGCTGGACAAGTTTACGGCAAAATTGGTATAGGTTTGCCGATCGTTGTCAGCATTATCGCTATTTTAATGGGGCTGAATTTATTGGAAGCTTTACCCTTGCAAATGCCGTCTTTTGACGCTGTGGGCTGGGTTCCGAAAGATTTGCCTGCTGGCGTGCGATCGTACTTATTGGGATTAACTTTTGGTTTAGTAGCTTCTCCATGCAGCACGCCAGTTTTAGCTACACTCTTAGCTTGGGTTTCAAAAACGGGAGATACAGTTTTAGGTGGTGTTTTACTACTGTTTTATGCTGCTGGTTATGTCGCTCCGCTGATTATCGCAGGCACTTTTACCGCGAGTATTAAAAAGTTGTTAGAATTACGCCGTTGGTCGAGTTGGATTACGCCAGTTAGTGGTGTTTTGCTAGTAGGATTTGGCGTTTTCTCGCTACTTTCTCGCATAATTCCTGCGTAAATAAAATCGGCATGATTTGGTGGGATAAATCGGCGGTTAAAACCGCTACTACACAAACAAATTCCGCCTCTGCGGACTAATAAAAAACCGGGAGACTTAAGCAGGATTTGATATTATATGTTACTCACGAATAACAAATAATCAGTAACAAATAACCAGTAACCAGTAACAAATAATCAATAAATCATGACATCAGAATCAAACTGGACTAATGCCCCTCAAAGGTTTTTTAAGCGAGAAGTCTTGCCCGTGCTCGCAGATTTACGGCTGGCAATTATCTTGTTGCTGGCGATCGCACTTTTCAGCATTTCCGGCACAGTCGTCGAACAAGGTCAATCCGTAGAGTTTTATCAATCTAACTATCCAGAACACCCGGCCCTTTTCGGCTTCCTAACTTGGAAAGTTTTACTAATTGCAGGACTTGACCACGTATACCGCACTTGGTGGTTTTTGTCAATCCTAATTTTGTTCGGCAGCAGCTTGACAGCTTGCACTTTTACTCGACAGTTTCCGGCATTAAAATCCGCCCGCCGCTGGAAATTTTATGAAGAACCGAAGCAGTTTGAAAAATTAGCCCTCAGTGCTGAATTAGAAACAGTTTCTTTAACTTCGTTAGAACAACTTTTGCAGCAAAAAAATTACCGCATATTTCGAGAAGACGAAAAAGTTTATGCTCGCAAAGGGATAATTGGTAAAATTGGCCCGATTATTGTTCACGCCAGTATGCTAATTATTTTAGCTGGATCGATGTGGGGCTCGCTGACTGGGTTTCTCGGTCAAGAAATGGTGGCCAGCGGTGAAACTTTTAAGGTGCAGAATATCATGGATGCGGGGCCTTGGGCGGGGCCGCAAATCCCGAAGGATTGGTCGATGCGAGTTAATCGGTTCTGGATTGACTATAGTCCAGAGGGCGGGATAGATCAATTTTACTCTGACTTGTCAGTTTTGGACAAAACAGGCCAAGAGGTCGATCGTAAAACCATTCACGTTAACGAGCCACTCACATACCGGGGAGTCACATTTTATCAAGCAGATTGGGCTCTTGCCGCCGTGCGAGTTCGCCTCAACAAAAGCCCCGTTTTGCAACTACCAATGGCTCAGTTAGACACCCAAGGTAAAGGCAGAATTTGGGGTGCTTGGATTCCGACTAAACCCGATTTGAGTGCGGGAGTTTCTCTGCTAGCAAAAGACTTGCAAGGAACGATGTTAGTCTACGGTACGGATGGCAAATTGTTAACTACAGTTCGCGCCGGCACCGCAGTTGAAGTTAATGGAGTGATGCTATCTATTGACGAAGTTGTTGGCAGCACGGGCTTGCAAATTAAAGCCGATCCGGGAATTCCGCTCGTCTATACTGGCTTTGGGTTGCTGATGCTCAGCGTGTTGATGAGCTATCTGTCTCACTCACAAATTTGGGCTTTGGAAAAGGACGGCAAGCTTTATGTGGGCGGGCGCACTAATCGCGCTCAGGTGACTTTTGAAAGAGAAGTTATCGAGATATTGGACAAGTTGGCTGAATCGAAAATAGCCGAAGATAAAAGTGCGATTCCTGAAGCTTCTTTAGCCAGTCAAAATTAATAGTGGGGTGGGCAATGCCCACCTTACTAAAACATAGATTTTAGAAAGTCACGGGCTTACAATATCAACATATTTTATACCTCAAACTATTGTTAATTCCAAAAAAGTAATCTGTTATACAAGAATAGTTATTCAAAATTTGTTACAGTTAATAACTATAGATAAACTTATCCTAGTATTTTTTATGCCAATTGTTGCTTTTGTCATTCAAACAGTTTTACCTGCACTAAGTGTGCTTTTCGCTCTTTTAATTCCTGTACTGGCTGCTGTCATCCAATTCGCTCTGACTCGCATCCCCAGAATTCCCTCATATATTCGCCTCCTCAAAATTTTGTATTCAGATATGGACTCATCTGCCAAAGAGCGAAAAATTATTACTGGTGGACTGCTAGTAATTAGCAGTATTGTGACTTTCATGGCTTATTCCCTGATACCTTGGACGGGTGTACCCCTAATCGGTGCTGTTACCAGTCCAATCGCTGGTGCTGTTGCTCTGGTAGTTGCACTGGCACTTCTAGATATGATTTTTGCCATGAATAAAGGCTATTACTTAGAGCGACTCAAAGGAGAAGGTTTTGCTGGATTAAATGACATAGAAACTGATATTAAAGAGTTAAAAGATATTTTTGGGAAATCATGGGATAAAGTTAAATCCACTATTAACGATGCCAGCCAGAAAATTTATGAAGAGGGCTGTAAGCGTGGTATCAACTTTAGTGATAAATCTTATCAAAGCTATATTGATCATGAATTAGAAGGATTGAATTTATATGTTGGTAAAAATTCAGTGACCGAGTATCAATCTATAAGTGCAGACTTATTAAAACAAAATAACGGCGAAGATTGGACAAAAGATGCTTTTGCAGTAGGGACGGGTGCAACTGTAGGGGCTTTGGCTGGTGTTGGCGCTTCAGCAGTTGCGACCTCAGTATTTGCGCCGGCTAGTATTTGGACAACTATCCACAGCATTCCTTTGATTGGGGGCTTGGTGGGGAGTTCAACGGGTATTGTTGTCAGTGCAGGGTACTACTCATTACTAACATTTGCTGCTCCTGTTGGACTGGGAGTATTAGCAACTGTCGGGATTTACAGCGGTCTGACGGGCTGGAAAAATCAAGAAGAAGCTGCCAAGATGAGCAAGTTTTTATCAGATATAATTAGGGCTGCTTTACCAATAGCTTGGATTGACGGTGAATTAGATGACAAGGAGAAAGATAGTATAGATAGATTGATGACTACCTCCGGTATGAGAAAGGAAGAGCGAGATTTGGTTCGGAAAGCCATAGAACAACGACAAAGTTTTGATGACATAATGAAAACGAGTATTCCTTTTGATGAAGAACATCGAAAAAAAAGTTGTAGTCTAAGCAAGAAAGAGCGACTAAAGCATCGCCTAATATTATGTACAGCTTGGGAGATTGCCGTTGCTGATGGCAAAATTGATTGGTCAGAATTGGATCTTCATAACCGGATGGCAGATAAGCTAGGTATTTCTCGCGAGGAGGTGAAAGAAATCCGGCGGGCGATAAACCTCAAGCATCAGCAAGAGCTTTGGCTAACGGAAGCATTAGAACCAAATGGTTCAAAGACTAATTTATTGAGCGTCCGCGAACAATACCGCCTCCAACCAGCAGGAGATTATCTTTAGTCTTCTCTAATGGAATCGTTTAATAGTATAATTTCAACTCAGATTATGTCACAAAAAATTGCTCAAAAAATGGGTTTAGTTACAGCCACAATCACAGTCACTAATTTAGTAGATGAAATTTTGCATGAAAGAGGATTTATACCTGCTGAGCAAGTTCGTTCTGTTACCTTAGAGAATGTCATAATTGATACTGGTGCTACCCGCCTCTGCTTACCAACACCAATTATCGCTCAATTAGGTTTGACAGTGGATGAAGAAGTCGAAGTCAAGACAGCCGCCGGAGTCCAAAAAGCACGTCTGTTTAAGAGATTGAGTCTTGCTGTTGAGGGACGAAAAGGAGAGTTTAATTGTCTGGAATTGCCAGGTGGTGAAGATTCCTTGCTAGGTTTGATTCCTTTAGAAAGTTTAGGTTTGCAACCAGATATCATTAGCCAACGATTAATCGTTCTGCCCGATCGCGGTAGAAATACTTATCACTTGGCTTTGTGAATTTCTCGCTCCCAAGTACAAGCCTGGGAACGCATATCTAAAGCCTCAGCCTTCTACTTCTCGTGCCGCACCTCAACCACAGTGTGTACGTTCCCCCGTGGCAAAAAATCACCCTTAATCGTCGCTTCCAGCGGCGAACAAGCTGCGACAAAATCGTCTAAAATTTGATTGATCGATTCTTCGTGAGAAATGTAGCGATCGCGATAACTGTTAATATACAGTTTCAGCGCCTTCAATTCCACCACCCGCTCGTCGGGGACGTAAGTAACATGAATCGTCGCAAAATCGGGATAGCCCGAAAACGGACACTTGCAAGTAAACTCCGGTAAAGTAATGTTAACGAAATAGCGCCGCCCAACTCTCGGATTCGGGAAAGTAATTAACTCCCCTTCCGAAATTTCGCGTTCGCCGTATTTTATTTCCTCAGTAGTTGACTTTTGTGACATACTTTGTTCTGTTGGATGATTGTTCATAGCTAGCTGCTGAAAATTTTAAGATTTAATTAAACTAACTATCGATCTATCGATATCTATAACAAATATAGCAACCTCAATAGATTATTAGGACGTTCTTAATTGCATAAACCATCCTGGGTATCTGCATTTGGGTTCTTCCTTCTTCCCTCGAACTTCTTCCCTCGAACTTCTTCCTCAACATCCATCCGTTAAATCCGTTGCCGAACTTCTTCCTTCGGCTATATCTTGACGAATTGTGTTGCGATCGATCTAATTGCAAATACTCTCACGCTAAACTTAAAAAAGTTCACCCTCGCCATCTACAACTATGCAAAATACTACCTTATCTGACAATACATCCCCTGAAAACTCAAATAGTTACTCTCCATCGGTACCAATTTCCCTGTATCGAGAAGTCACGGCGGAATTGCAAGCCGCCCAAGCGATGCTCGACTCCCTCAAAACCCACAACCAGCAATTAGTCCAACAAAACCAACAACTGCGGCGAGAAGTAGAAACAGTAGTTCAAGTATCCCAACAGCTACAGCAAGTAGTCAACTCGGCTCAGAGCGTCACCCAGACAGGGATACCTCAAATGCCGTCAGTCAAATTCAATTTCAGCGTTGAACCTGAGCCCCCAGCACCTGTAACCTCGCGGATTAACTCTACCGTACCTCAACCACCTCAGACAGTGGCTTTCCCCTTCCCTCTACCGGAAGCAGGGCCAATAGCCCCCCCGATGCCGGAGACACTTCCAGAAAAATTATTTACAGAAGTGCCCGAAACTCCTTACCGTGTGCGCTCTCAACCCAAAAAAGCCTCTGACTTAAGCGGATTGTGGTTGGCGATCGCGATTTTTCTGATTGTCATTGCCGCCTTCGGTGGAGGTTATTTAGTTGTTCGCCCTTTATTGAAGGGGAAGTAAATTTCAACAAGAATCCCACGACTGGAGCCGTGGGATTTTAACCAAAACCTAGCATAAAATCTTTAAAGTTACGCTAAGAAAGCTATTAAACTCTGGCGGCACTCGTTTCTACTGCACGAGGCGCATACTGCTCTTCACAAGCAGATTCTAGGATGCCCACCCCGGGCTCGAAACCGCGCGTGAACTCGGTGAGTTTGACCTGTTTAGCTTCCAGAGCTGTCTGTAGCACCTTCATGGCCTTGTGAGGATCGCCGGCTCCGCAGAAAAATAAGTCTGCGGCAAAATAACCGTGTTCAGGCCAAGTATGGATTGCTATATGAGACTCTGCCAAAGTAGCAGTAGCCGTCACTCCGTGAGGACTAAACTGGTGTACGCACAAATCGATGAGAGTAGCTCCTCCGGCTTCGATCGCATCGAGGATGGCGCGGCGGATACGTTCAGGATCGTTGAGCAGGTCTCCAGGAGACTGCCAAGCATCAGCGACCAGATGGGTTCCCAATTGTTTCATTCTGCGGGGTTTTACCTTATAAGTTGTAATGTCTCAAACCTTTTAAGGTTAGCACGGTGTTTAAAGTTTCGCAAGTATACTTCCGAAAGTAAAGATGAAGATTAGTTGAAGGCTTTGCGATATCGACCGTTAGCATACTCGAAGACGATCGAACTCTCGGGTTGCGGGCACAGATACCCATAGGATCTGAGAAACCGGGTTTTTGGGAGAATACTGCGTTACAGACGACAGATCAAGTGAAAACCCGGTTTCTTGGTCGGAGTACATAAATCGAGATTGATTTAGGTAAAAGGTTGATCGTCCTTTGATATTTTTAGGGAAGAAGCTCTGCCTCGCTTCCAAAAACCGGAGATAGAGTCTGGGAACGAGCAAGGATGTTCGTGCACAGAGGCTGTTATTGCCAACTTTGAATCTCTACAAACTTCTGAAATAGCGGTACTTGAAAACGATAACCTGATTCAGTCACCTCCAGCACTTCTTTATCCACAAGTCTCTGCCATGAACGACTTTCTGCTACCGAGAAAACAGGTTCATCGATTAATTGATGCAAAAACTCTCGTTCGGATTCTGCGAAATCTTGATAGCGTTCTCGAAATACAGCCCCGCCTCGTTCCAAACTTTTGATAATAACAGCCTGCACGTCCTCTGCTGCTAATTGTGTTTGTTTTTCCAGATTTAACCTGGTATTTTCTCTATTGAGTGCATTCAGGCGATCGACAAGTACGCAACACATCAACTGTACATAATAAGGCTGACACCGCGTTAAGTAAATAATTTCATCAATTGCACCTTCTGTATAAATTTCGGGAAAATTAGCAACAGGATTCTGAATTAAATCCCGCGCCTCTGATTCCTGCAAATACGTCATCCGTAAAGATTGCGTGTTAATCAAATAATCGCTCCAATACGGATTTAGTTCGTCCAAAGTATGGGAACCGCTGAACAGCAAAATCCAGTTATCGCGGTGCTGTACAATGTAGCGCAAGAAGTTCAAGGGCGATCGGCTTCCGGTATCTGTGACTACTTCCTCCAACCGCTCAAACTCGTCCAGACACAGCAAAAATCGCTTTCCCGGTGCAATCTTTTCAATTTGCACAAACCATTTTTCGAGGGTCAGAAATGGTTCTATCTTTAGCGATTCTCGGTCAATGGCGGGTAATTGCAAATTGCGGTTGCGTCGCGCCCCTTCGATCATGGCATTAGCGATAAACTGGGAGCATCCCACTTTTTGACTAAGCAGAAACACCTAGGGAGCATCTCAGTGATGCAATAAGTAGAAATACTCAGGCAAAAGCCAGATTAAGATAAGAGCAGCGATGCTTGAGAACTTGAGAGATATTGTTGCGGTTCCATTGAGCGCCCGATATTTTAATTCTACGCCCAATCTGCTTAATGGTCGATTCGACCGCACCGCTGCCTGTAATTCCTTGAGATTGAAAGGAATGGTAGTCAGGTATGCGTAGTCGATGTCTTTCAAGATAAGCCAGAAAGTTTTTAACTTTCTGAGCATCCCAATCTGCTTGAGCAGCGATAGCTTCCTCGATTCTGCCATACCATAGGCTAGTTTCAACTTTTCTTAACCGCTTCTGAGAACCACCGAGCTTATAGAGATTTTCTTGTTTGATGATACCAGTCAAGAATTTCGCGCCTTTGCGGAGGTGTGGAGATATTCGCCATTAAATTCCACACCCCTGGATGACCATCGCCCAAACAAGTAATCGTTTCTGACAAAGGCTGACGATTCACCCAATCTACCAAGGCTTGATTTTCCTGAAAGAATGCAGCATGGGCTTGTTTGTGTAAAGTCACCGCTTTATAGTCTCGCCACTCACTAGCTTTTCCTTGATCTGTCCTCAATCTTGCCTTACCGCCATCTATACTGATATCTGTCACGGTTTGCTCTGCAATGACTTCAACGAATTCTTGCCGATGGACTAGACGTTGTTGGGTGCTGTGGTCAACATATATTCCAGTCAGTTGCTTCAAATCTCTTGCTGCATTGGCGTAGGAAACATTTGCACTCAGCAATAAGCAACTTGCTTCGAGTTGTGGACTCAATCGGGTTCGTTTCTTCAGTCCCAGTTTCTGGCGAGAGTTTCTCACTGACTTGCCATACTCCGAGACAGGTTTGAATCCTTCTTAGTCTCCCTGCTCTTGTTTTGCTGTTGCTGCTTAAAAAAATTTCCGATCTCTGGGGCTACTTGTTTTAGTACATGGTCTCTGACTGCTAGTTCAATGCTGGCAAAGTCTTTGAGTTGTTCTTTTGGTGTATTCTTGAGAAGTATGCCCGCAGCAGCTTGCAAATGTTCTTGTAAGATTTTAGTTTCTTCGGCTGTCATCTATTTTTCCTTCTATCTTTTGTCACATTCTCTCATACTTGCTCTCTGAGTATTTCTACTCATTGCATAACTGAGATGCTCCCGTTAACTTCTTTGTAGTATGTTCGTATTATCAGATTGACAGGAAGTGCGATCGACCTGCGAACACCACCAAACAAAATTAACAAAAAAACTATGAAACCCATTCGTCAAGGCGACGTAATTCTCACTCCCACAGAGCAAATTCAAGGACAAAAACAGCCTCACCTCACACTCGCAGAAGGTGAAGTTACCGGACATTCTCACCGCATTATTGAGGGACAAGCTGAACTTTACGAAAAAGACGGCACTCTGTATTTGCGAGTGCTATCGCCGACAGCATTGCTGAGTCACGAAGAACACCATGCGATCGCAATTCCCGAAGGTAATTGGATGGTGCGAATTCAGCGGGAATATGAGCCCCAAGGTTGGCGGTATGTCGCAGACTAAGGTTAAGAAACTAACGCCAGCACAAGAGGCTCTGATTCCAGTTTATCGGGAAAAGTGGAGGGCGATCGCGCTTTCCACAGGCCCGATAGATCGATCGCATTTGCCAACAACTCCAAGCAGTAGAATTAGATAGTTGGCAAGAATATACGCTATTAAGCATCGATTTTGCTGACGATATCGATTTCGATTACGAGAGTCATGCAATCCCAGCTTATTTGTTAAAAATGACTTGTCCGAGTACGGGACACATTCACGCTTTGCGAGTGCCTCCTGATGTAGAATCAGCTAAAGAGGCAATTCGCTGGGTAAATTGGGATATCGACCCAGAGGATTTTTCCGTACAAACTTGAAAATGAAAAAGCAGAAACACAAGAACTTTAGATTACTTGTTCATTAGGATGATTTCAGGAGATACGATCTATGGTAGTTGCAGCAAAGTCAATGATTTCTCTGGCAGAGTTTTTGGAATTGCCAGAAACTAAACCCGCAAGCGAGTATACAGACGGTCAAATTTATCAAAAACCTATGCCGCAAGGAAAACATAGCAAACTTCAAAGTGAGTTATTGTCGGCAATTTCTGAGGTTGGGGAACCTCAAAAGTTAGTCTGTGCTTTTCCAGAATTGCAGTGTACGTTTGGGGGGCGCTCAATTGTTCCCGATATCGCTGTGTTTGAATGGTCTCGCATTCCCGTTGATGAAGATGGAGAAATTGCCAACCGCTTTAAAATTCCACCGGATTGGATAATTGAAATTCTATCACCAGACCAATCTCCGAATCAGGTGATTAAAAAAATACTTTTTTCGCTCCAGCACGGCACTAAATTGGGTTGGTTCGCCGATCCAAGCGATAAATCAGTAATAGCTTTTGTGCCGAATCAAATGCCTGAATTTAAATCAGGTACAGATATTTTACCTGTACTTGGTATGTTGGGAGATTGGCAACTATCCGCAACCGATTTATTTAATTGGTTGAAAATGAATTGATTTAATATTAATTTCCAAAAGCTGGACACGGCATTGCTGTTTCTTTACCCGCGCGCCGGACACGGTAATGCCGTTTCCCTACCTGAAAACCGCTATATTGGCAAGAATCTTAATCTATCAAACACTAATAAACATTCTCTATGTGCCACTTAAAATGGTGGAATGCACAACTCATCAATTTAGCAAAAACTGTCAATAACATAAGAAAGAAGCCCACCTTCAATCAAAGGTGAGCTAAATTCATGCCAGCTTACGGACAGCTAGGCAATCGGGTCTCTTAGCCGATTGACGTAAAAGTTGAGAAAAAGATCCGAATCTTCCGGAAAAACTTATCCTCAACAATTAAGCTTCAGTTTACCCAAGCAAATAGGGAAAATTTCGCCCGCAGCGATGTTTCCCTGAAATTGGGAAAATGCTGGAGCTTTAATTTTCCAGCATTTCACAGCTCGATCGCGCATCCGAAACCGATTAGGCATCTTCATCGTGAGCAAAGCGGTGGAACAAGAAGTCTAGGGCGTAGTTCCGCAAATTGTAGTATTCTGGATCTTCCATCATTTGAACCCGATCGCGCGGACGAGGAAACGGAATCTCCAGAACTTCACCAATTGTCGCCGATGGGCCATTGGTCATCATCACCAGGCGATCGGCTAAAAATAGCGCTTCATCGATGTCGTGAGTAATCATCAACACCGTACAGCGGTGATCGGTCCAGATTTTTAGCAACTCTTCCTGCAATTCCTCCTTCGTAATTGCGTCGAGAGCACCGAACGGTTCGTCTAAAATCAGCACTTTCGGGCGAATTGCCAAGGCGCGGGCGATCGAAACCCGCTGCTTCATCCCCCCAGAAATTTGCGGCGGTCTTTTATCAGCCGCTTCTGTCAATCCCACCATCGCCAAATGATCGTTGACGATCGCATTTTTTTCGACCTTCGACTTCTCAGGAAATACAGCATTAACAGCTATATAAACATTTTCAAACACCGTGCGCCAAGGCAACAAAGCATAACCCTGAAACACCACCATACGATCGGGGCCAGGCTTCGTAATTTTCTCCCCATTAATCGTCACGCTACCTTCACTGGGAGAGTTAAAACCAGACACCATATTCAATAGCGTTGACTTGCCACAACCGGAGTGTCCGATGACCGTAATAAACTCTCCCTCAGCTACAGTCAAGTTAATGTTGTCTAGAGCTTTGTAACCGTTTGGGTATGATTTGTAAACACTGTCTATCACCAAAAAAGGTTGACGGCGATCGGTAGGTGGCTGGATTTGGGTTTTGGTGTTTGTCAGGTTTGTAGTGGTGTTGAGCATGGTTTTGGAGTTTGTTAGTGGGTTATTGGCAATTGCAAACAATGGAATTTTGAATGGTTAGTTGCGAGTTTAGATTACTTAAAGCATCTGTTTTTCTCGTTTATATCGAAGTCTCGATCCCTCTAAATCCCCCTTAAGAAGGGTGACTTTGAAGCCTCTTCTTCCCCCCCTTTTTTGAGGCAGACTTTGAGCGCTCTTGTCCCCCCTTGTTAAGGGGGGCTAGGGGGATCTCCGGGGCAACAAAACACAACCTAGGGGATATCTAGGTGGCTCATTGTCAGACGATCTCTAAGCAGCTCTGCGGCCGGAATCGAGTATGACTTGAGCCATGGTGAAATCACGTTTGATTTCCAGATTGTTGAGATAGCTGATCGGATCGTCACCACTAAACACCGTGCCATCAAACAAGCGAAGAGAACCACGAGTATGAGTAATATCAGACATTCCCAACTCTCGCGCCGCCGTGCTAAATGGGCCAACCCGCACCACACGTTCCAAAATTTCCACCCAGTTGCGGGGGAACACAGTATCGCCCCAACGTGCCATCTGCACCATGTGCCACAACTGTTCAGTACGGCTCGGATGGTTCACGGAGTCTCCGTAGAACAAGTGGTGGGCATATTCCCGCATGGGAGTATCGAGGTTGCAAGCAGAAGAATTAGGATCGCCGAGTTGGATGTAACTCTTGTCTGTGGCGACATATTCCCGTCCCGCAACAATTTCCGAAACCTCTTCGGCGTGATTTGGATCGGCGCAGTATTGAGAAGCTTCCAGCAAAGCTTTGATTAGAGCAATGTGAGTGTTGGGATAAGCATTGGCCCAGTCTTCTCGTACTCCCAAAATTTTCGCGGGGTGTCCGGGCCACAGTTCCAAATCTGTAGCTACGGTAAAGCCGACTCCTTCCATCGAGGCCCGCAAGTTCCAAGGTTCGCCGACGCAGAAACCGTCAATAGTGCCGCCCTGCAAGTCCACGATCATTTGGGCTGGAGGGATATTTTTCAGCACCACATCGCGATCGGGGTCAATGCCACCGGAAGCCAGCCAGTAGCGCAGCAGCAGGTTGTGCATCGAAGAAGGGTGAACGATGCCCAAGCGGTGAGTTTGAGCGGGGGTTCTACGCAGCATCTCTTTGAAATCTGCCAGATTGTAGATTCCTTGGTCGTAGAAGCGCTTCGCGAGGGTAATTCCGTTACCGTTGCGGCTCATGGTGAGGGCTGTAACGGTTGGAATCGGCTTCTCTTGGTGACCTCCTAAGCTCAACCACATTGCCATTCCAGAGGGCATTTGGGCTGCGTCTAAGTAACCAGCGGCGATGCCGTCTACGACGCCGCGCCAGCTCGTTTCCCGGACGAGGTGGACTTCATCGAGGCCGTGTTTTACAAACAAGCCTTTTTCTTTGGCGATCGCCAGGGGAGCGCAGGCTGCTAGGGGAATAAAGGCGACTTCGAGGTTGACTTTTTCGAGGCCGTGGCGGGAGATCGCCGGTACTTTCCTTGCCCGCAGTTTTTTCACCCGTTTCTGCTGGTTGAGGAAGTAGATCATTTCGCTGCGGAGAGCATAGTAGCTGGGGTGTGTGACGACTTCCATCCGCTTGCGGGGGCGGGGGATGTCTACTTCGAGAATCCCGCCTATGTTCGATTCTGGGCCGTTGGTGAGCATGACGATGCGATCGCTCAACAGCACCGCTTCGTCCACGTCGTGAGTCACCATCAGGGCGCTGATTTCGTACTCTTGGCAGATTTCCATCAACTTTTCTTGCAAGTTGCCGCGAGTCAAAGCGTCGAGTGCGCCGAAGGGTTCGTCTAAGAGTAACAGTTTAGGACGCAGGGCTAATGCACGGGCGATCGCAACTCTTTGTTTTTGTCCGCCGGAGAGCAATGCGGGCTGTTTCTCGGAGTGGGGGCCCAAGCCTACCATATCAATATGTTTTTGGATGATATCCAGGCGTTCGGCTTTCGGTAAACCGTTCATCACCGAATCTACAGCTAGAGTAATGTTTTCTCTGACCGTCCGCCAAGGTAGCAGCGAATAGTTTTGGAAGACTACCATGCGATCGGGGCCTGGTTGGGTAATCCTTTGCCCATCGATTGTCACCAATCCTTCTGTCGGCAAATCCAAACCTGCGACCATATTTAGCAGTGTAGATTTCCCACAGCCGGAGTGTCCAACTAATGAGACAAATTCTCCTTTTTTAATTTCTAGGTCAATACCTTTGAGGGCAACATATGTGCCGCCGTCTGATAGATTAAATGCTTTTCCGACCTGTTCTACTGCAATCAAAACTGACATGGTTTTCTTGCCTTTTTTGTACGTTTGTTATTTTACTGTTGTCCGTTGTCTGTTGACTGTTGACTGTTGACTGTTGACTGTTGATGTATAACAGCTAATAGTTAATAGATGGCTGGATCCAGAAACCTGTTTTTTAATCAAAAAAGTTGTTTAATCCCTTAACAATAGTTAAATAAACAGGTTTCTCAGTCTGGGAGTTCGTAATTTCCGTAACTGTCAACTGTCAACTGTCAACTGTCAACTATTTAATTACTTTCCTTGACTAGGAGCAATTTTATTCTGCAACCAAGCCATCATACGATCGAGCATCAAACCAACTGCCCCAATGTAGAACACCGCTAATAGAATTTCGCTGATGTAGTTTTGTTGGTAAGCGTTCCAAATAAAGAAGCCAATACCTGTAATCCCCGACATCACAATTTCCGCAGCAATAATCGCCAACCAAGCTAGCCCGATCGCAATTCTCAATCCTGTGAAGATATAAGGAAGCGCCGAGGGGAACAAAATATTCAGGTAATATTCCTTCCGAGAAAGTTGCAGCACTTTTGCAACGTTGTTATAGTCCTCAGGAATTTGGCGCACACCTTCAGCGGTGTTAATCAAAATCGGCCAAACTGAAGTGATAAAAATCACGAACAAAGCAGCAGGTTCGTTTTGTTGCAATGCAGCTAGGGCGATCGGCACCCAAGCCAAAGGCGCTACCATCCGCAAAAATTGGAAAATAGGGTCTAAAGCCTTATTCAATAAAGGATTTGTACCTACGACAACCCCCAGGCTAATTCCCACAGCAGCAGCCATAGTGTAACCTTTTGCCACCCGTTCCAAACTAGCTAAAGTTTGCCAAAATAAGCCGACTCCATAGGTTTTGGAGTTCATGAAAGGATGCAGCAACAAAACCCGCGTCCGTTCATCAGTCCAAACGCTAGTTGGGGGTGGCAATTTGATAATTCCAGAACCTGACAAAACTTGCCAAATAAACAGAAATCCAAGTAATCCTAAAATTGGTGGCAAGATATTCTGAGAATTCTTCTTCCAAAACTCACCAAATGCTCCTTGGACATCGACTCCGCCTCTCCGACTTGTGCTTACAGCCATGCTGCTAATCTCCTATATTTCTGCTGCTGGTTTTCGAGACTAAACTTTCGAGACTAATTTATGGGAAGCTAGAACCCCATCACACTATTAACTGTCAACGGTTACACAATCTTGCTGTCAACTGTCAACGATTACACAATCTCCCTGTCAACTGTCAACTGTCAACTGTCAACTGTCAACTGTTTAATCATGCTTTTTTAATTGCCAAACTCTTGAGATAATCTTCTGGCTTGTCCGGGTTAAATTCTTTGCCATCAAAGAACTTCTCAACGCCGCGAGACGTACTTTTGGGAATGTCAGCATCAGGAACTCCGGCTAATTTAGCTGCGGCTTTCCACAAATCTTCGCGGTTGACTTTATCGATGAGTGTCTTAGAATCTGCCAAGGTTGTTGTCGGTAGGAAACCCCAGCGTACGCTTTCGGTTAAGAACCACAAATCGTGGCTTTTGTAGGGGTAGGAAACGTTACCGACTCCATCGTTCCAGTACAGCGTACTCATTTTGAAGTCGTCGATGTCTGGCTTGCCGTCGCCCAGCACGTACTTGCCTGCATAAGGAGGAATCAAAACACTCGGATCTACGTCAAAGAAGCCTTTGCCAGAAACAATGGAAACCAATTCGGCGCGATTTTCTGGCTTGTCGCACCACTGTTGCGCTTCGATGACGGCTGCTAACACGGCTTCGGTGGCTTTCGGGTGTTTGTCTACCCACTCGCCGCGAATTGCTAGATATTCCTCTGGGTGAGCTTTCCAGATTTGTGCTGTCAGGGCTGATATGAAGCCGATTTTTTCTTTGACAATCCGCAGGGGCCAGGGGTCGCCGGTGCTGAAAGCGTCCATGCTTCCGGTTTTCATGTTGGCGACGGTTTGAGCTGCCGGCACTGTTAGTAACTCGATATCTTCGTCGGGATTGATGCCGTTAGCGGCTAACCAATAACGAATCCACAAATCTTGGTTGGCTTTGGGAAATGTGTAGGCTGCTTTAAAGGGAGTGCCTGCTGCCTTGAGGCCTTTGATGTAATCTTGGGCAGGTTGCTCTAGTTTGAGTCCGAGGCCTTTGCCTTGGTGTTTGCCCGCGATCGCAATTCCATTTCCCTGAGTATTCAACTGGGCCAGAATATACATCGGGATTGGGGTGCTGTTTTTGGTAATCAGGCCTTTACTAATTAGATAAGGCATCGGCATTTGCCATTGACCACCATCAATACCGCCACCGGCTGAGCCGATTTCTACGTTGTCTCTGGCAGAACCCCAGTTGGCTTGTTTAGCAACTTTGACCTCTGTCATGCCGTATTTGGCAAAGAAGCCTTTTTCTTGGGCAATGATTAAAGGTGCTGATTCAACGATCGGGATGTATCCCAATGTGATTTTAGTGGTTTCAATTCCTTCTACTCTTTTCTCGTTGGCAACCGCGACTGGTGAGGTGCCTGCAGCAGCAGGAGTTGCCCCAGCGCCAGCGCCTGCACCAGCAGTTGCACCCGGTTCGGGAGGATTGCTACAGCCTTTAAGTAATACCGAACTCACGGCAGATGCGCCTGCTATGACGATAAATTTACGCCGGGAGAATTGTTCTGAAAACTTCGTCATAACCTTTCCTCACTAGAATTCATAATCTTCTGTAACGACATCACTCAAGTTTATCTAAGCGCTTTTTCGAGTTCACCGATTGCCATAGTTTCGTGATCTCTTTTGAGCGCTCGTTGGTAAAGGCGATCGGAGGACAGACGACTGGCTCAGAAGCCGATAGGACTGTCCTCTTTGATTGACTTAAAACCCTTTATCAACTTAATGCCTTGTGTTAGCTCAATTGTGTTAGCTCAGTTTTGGTGAGTAGCACATCTAACCTTGATTAATTATTAAGCTTACCGCACTCTACGTGAAATTATAAAACAAATATTAAATT
>ENA-OFDP01000347-OFDP01000347.1-metagenomes-genome-assembly--contig:-NODE-347-length-21283-cov-13.892548_pt1 | contig 21283 bp, 14 predicted proteins | sample MGYA00153389_OFDP01 | MGnify analysis MGYA00153389 | reverse complement strand
TAATAATCCTACTGTTCTCATCAGGATTTCTATCAGCACCAACTCCGCCGGATTCAATGCTAATTTGAACCACTTTTGATATAATTCAGGGTACATTATCTGTTTTTATGCTCTCACTTTTTGAGCATATTTTTCCTAATTATCTCATCCTTTCTTTGGTACAATTACACTGGCATTTCGCCTCGTTTTAATCCTCACTCAGCCCTCTCTAATCGAGTCAGTGAATCCTTTTAGCTGATGCTTGTCACCCCTTCAGCAAAACAACCCAATTGGTATTCCGAATCCATGACGATAGATGAGCAAAATTAAAGTTGAATATCGATGAGCGTGACAACCCTTGCCTTTCTTAACGCCCGATCGCATCGCTTCAATTTCTGCCGATCATAAATACTCTCTAGTTCGGATCTCTGAATACTTGTGAGAATTAGGAGATTTCGACGAGATCTTTTCGGTTTTACCAACTTTCGATAGTTGGATGGTTTCTAATGTCATGACTCAACTCCCTAAAAACTGAGAGTATCCACTCCAATTTTACCAACTTATACTCCAAAGTTGGTAAATATATCCAGATCTAGTAACGAGCGAATCTGGTCGCATCGATCTATGCTGCTTGTTTTAAGCCAGGATACCATTGTTTAAATTTACCTTGCAACTCTTCATTCAATACCGATATTGTCACCTGAAGTAGCAGATGAGCACCCTTTGGAGTCCACCGCATTTGTTGCTTCTTGACAAACCATTTGCTAATCACTTGGTTGACTGTTGATTCCACGAATCCAGTAGCGATAGCTTCACCATTTTGCCACCGTTCTCCATAGTTAGGAATAAAATTCTATGCCCCACCACAGTTTAAAGCAGGAGAGTTAGTTTGCAGCACTCGTTCGACAATATCCGCAGCATACTTCACTCCGCCTGCCTTCTCGATCGCTGCACTTAATTTCTTGGCATTATCGCGATAACTACGATCTGTGAGTACCCGATCGATCGCCAGTTGCAATTTTGGAACATTCAGTTTGGCCAGGGGAACTACTTCACCCGCACCAACTCGTGCTACTCTGGCAGCCATCCCTGGCTGGTCGGTGGTAATCGGAATGGCCACCATCGGCACGCCACTACTCAAACAACTTACTGCCGTACTGCCTGCATGAGTAATTACCAAGTCAGCACGGTTAATCAATTGCTGATGGGGTGGAAACGGAACTACTAGTGGGTTGCCAGGGAAATCAGTCTGTGCTGGATCTGCATTGGGATTTCCAAGCGAAATGACTAACTGTGCATCGATCTCCAGACAGGCTGTAGCAATGTATCGAAAAATATCCCAATTGTGGCTTTGCAAAGTGCCGAGATTTGCATAGATTAACCGTTTACCATTGAGTTTTTCCCATGGAAAATCCTGCCGTTCTAATGAAACAGGCTCTAGATCCGCAGGATTTTTGAGCGTCCCTACATAGTGAAACCAGGGTACGAGTCGTTCGTGGGGAAAATCGAGTTCCTGTGGCAACTGAGCGATTTGAGCGAGTTGCGAATAGCCATCGTCTGGGTTTTGGTGCGGTGGTAATTGCCACGTTTGCCGCTGCCGCACCAGTACATCCCAAATCGAGCGAGTAAGATAAGCGAGCAGAGAGTGACCCAATTGATTTCTGCGTCTAGCCCACCAGACATTTTCATAGCTCCAGGCAGTGAAACTAGGTGGGACTCCAGGTTCGCAAGTTATCGGTAATGCGTTGCAAACTGTTATAAACGGTAGGTTGAGGTAATCGGCAATAGTGCCCCCAGCATTTGTAACCTGATCCACTAGCAGCAGGTCGATGTCAGCCTGCCGAATTGCTTCGGGAGCATCACGAAATAACATCTTAGCTTCCCGCTCGAAAAACTTAATGGCAAATTTCAATCCTGCCAATCCAGTCAATCGTCCTAGTACTGGGCGGCATAAATAAAGCCGCATTTCAATTACATAATGGCTTGCCTTTGTAAGTCCATTTAAAAGGCTTTGCCATTGTGCGATTAAAGTACTCTACAAATTCGAGAATGCGAGTTTTCAGAGCGTCAGTACTAGTAAAGTTACCTCTTCGCAATAGCTTCCGCATCAGAATCCCAAACCAAATTTCAATTTGATTCATCCATGAACAATGCTTGGGAGTAAAATGTATGACCAATCGATGAGTAGGATCTGCCAAAAACTCAGATCTAGTAGTCATCGAATGGAGAATACCAGATTTGCCCTTTTGACCCAATTCCATCGGGATAGGTTCTAGGGCAGCGGCAAGGCGAACCAAGGCTTCAGATTGATGAGTGTTCAGACAATCCATGACTAGATGATATTTAGCCGCATCCGGCGATTGCGCCAACAGATAAGTGACATGAGTCTCAAAGTCAAGCGAGGTTCGTGTATCTCCCACCGTGGCGAGGTCAATTGCACCAGTAGCAACATTAAAGCTGGCAATTAACGTTTGAGTACCATGCCGAATGTATTCAAATTCCCTTTTTACGCTACGTCCTGGTTTCATGGGAATGTCTGGCATTGTTCGTTCTAACGCTTGAATTCCGGTCATTTCATCGAGGCTAAAGGTGACTTCCCCTTTTAATGCTCGTGCCTGTGCTAGCTCATAGACTTGACAGATATCTTCGACTTTTGGCTTGAATTGATGGTCGGGGGGGGATTCAACCAGTAGTTACTCTGGTACGGTTTCAGGTCTGCTTCTTTGAGTAATCGTCCGACATGTCGTTCGCTAATCGATTCGACTATCCCTTGTGTGACTAATTCTAACGCTAACTCTCTCGCACTCCAGTGGCTGATGGGACGGTCATACTGCTCTGGTGGGGCACAGGCGATTGCATATAGTCGAGTAATTTGTTCCATTGTGAAAGTTGCTGGGCTTCCTGGTCGAGATTCATCTTGAAGTCTTTCTCTGACTGGTACTTCTGTGACTGATAATTCTCGCCACCTCCGCCGCCACAACCGACTCATTTCTATGCTCACCCCTAATTCTCGGGCTATTTCTGCATTACTTGCACCTGTCGCCGCTTGTCGGATAATTTTGGCACGTAAGGCGATCTGTTGCGGTGTACTTGTTCGTCTCAGCAACTGCTCTAATTCCTGACGTTCCGAGTCACTCAAGTCAATCTGGACAGCTTCAAGTCTTGGCATAATTTGTATTTCTTCCTCTTTCAAGCTCTATTCTAATCATATGGCTATTTGTGCCGTCTGGTACTAGCTCAAAATTTGTCGGGAGGGGAAACTTGTACTCCCAGACAATCTGAGCTAAACATGGCGGAATTTTGGCTCTGCCCGATTCCACAAAGACGACTAAACATTCGCGCTGCGGTTGATTGAGTCGGGTAAATAATTGAGAAATGGCTTGATAACAAGCTTCTCGCTCCAGGGGTGAGACTGCCTCAATTACTGCAAAAAGATTTTCAAACACGTATAAACCATTACTGGTAGCCTGTAACGACCCGATCGAATCGATCGCTCGGTCGATCGCTTTGGAGATCGGTTGAGACTGGAAAGACGTATTCATCGTTACTAACGATCGAAACTCAGACTGTAGTAACGACCATAAATAGACGGACTTACCTAACTCATCGCCCACTAGTTGAATTTTATCTAGTGTTTGTTGACGATCGATGACAGTACTATCGAGATTAATTAATGGATACCTGACAATTAAATTCTTTAACATATCGCAGTGGAACGTGAGTTGTGGCGAGTGTGGTTTCTTCAACTATAAATTAGGTTCAAATTCAGACTCTTCAGCATAATTAAGTTCGCTAGGATCGTATTCTGGAGGAATTTTAAACTCCCGACTCTCAAATTCTAAAGATTCTGGATTTAGCTCAGAGGCTAATTGCTCGACCAGACTTGCTGAAAGTCCAACTCCTGAATGGTTTCCGGCAATTTCATTTAAAGTAGTTTTAGCTTGTTCGCGCTTGCCTTCTATTTCCAATTGTGCTGCTTTCGCTTCGGCTACTTTTCGAGCTGATTCAGCTAATTCTTGCTCTAACTTTTGCAGCTTTGCTCTTGCTTCGATCTCTCTAGGATCGACTAACATTTTAATTTCGTCCCCATCTGTCTTTAATGGTTTAAAGTTATCAATTTGCTGTTGCTTAACTCCGATATTAGCTTCAACAATTCCGATCGTTCTATTAATTCCAGATAATTTCAGTGCTAGTAAAGATGGCTTACTTCGCTGTATTTCATTTAGTGGAGTCCGCTCGATCGTCATTTCATTCGCTCGGATCTCGCTATCTAAGATGCTTTGAATGCGTCGTGCTGCTAACTTTAGCGATCCAATTTTACTTGTGTCTTTTCCTAATGTCTCCACCTCATTTAGTTTTCCATCTGTCGTTTGAGAATCGACAGCAATCTGTCTTACTATTGATGTATTGACTTCTGACACATCGAGATCGAGTTTTGCTAGAGCTTTTGGCACGTCGGTATAATCGATCTGATTTTCATCAACCTGTTCGAGATCGGCATTAATTCTCGGAGCTATCGATTCGATATTTTTCATCAGTAGCTCTTCAGCTCCAAAATTGGGTTCGATCCGATCGATCGCAATTCCCCCCTTTGGGTCGCGATTAAAGCTGAGAATTAGCTGGTTAGATTCAGCATTTTTTACTGTATATTTAATAATTCCGTCTTCACTAGAAGTTTTATCAAATTTATAACCAACAAAACTTCGATCGCGATTATTTACCATGCCAAGTTCAGCGAGTCGATCGATGAACTTGGCAACCCTTTGATTCTGAGTATCGCCTAGCTTTTCTCTCCTTGATAATTTTTCGGCATCTTCAATAGTATATGTTGAAGACTCAATAGTTTTCTCTACTCGATTACTTTGATTTCTCACGAAAGCATTCTTGGCTTTTTTCGCTGATTCGACAGCAAGTTTCCAGCTAAACTTTAGAGCCATCGCTATCCCGCGACCTGCCGCATCTACCGCGCCAACTGCCACACCACCAACAAAACTACTTGCATTGAAGCCCATCTGAAAAGCCACATTTTCAACAGTTTTGATTTGCTGCTGCATACTATCTTTGTTGGTCACAAGCTCTGACATCAATCTTTATCTCCTGAATTTTTAAAAATATAAGTCTTGCTACGGCTGCTTGTTCGACTCGTAAATTCTACTTAGTTCTTCTACAGCTTCGATGGTGTAGGAGATATTACCATTTTCACCAACAATTACCAGTTCGCGAACGCTAGGGGGTAAATCTAGCAAATCGTTGTTCGGCTTGGTTACAGATTTTTGTTCTTGGGCAACATAATAATCCTCACTCATCATCTTTTCTAACTCAGGGGATAGATGCGAGAAGAAAGTTATCCCATTTACCTCAACAATTGCCAATCGTTCGTCGAAATAGATGAGATGGTAAATATAGTCTTCATTGTTGGCTTTGGGTGAATAGCACCGCCCGTTATCATCACGCCAAATCAATCCGTGTTCATTCCAACATTCAATTACGGCAGGAGTGCGAGTAAATACAGCTAGTGCTGCGGATGCTTCGACTTCGTTAGCAATTTCTAGGCGATTTTTCATAATTAAAAATATTATGCAGCAGCTATCTATTAACTTGAAGATAGCTAAGATCGAGTTAATAGATAGTAGAACAATTACAGACTAAATGGCTGTCCGACAATCACATTAAGTTCAGTTCCAGTATTCAAGAACAGAATCTTTGATTGCGAACTAAGTTGTGCTACTGCCGCTTTATTTTGGTCTGTCCACTGGGCAACCAGAGGGCTAAAGCCACCGTCTAATATCGCTCCGGTAATATTGATTTGAGGTATATTTGTTTGTAGGAAGCCCCCAGCAGTAGCGACTGTTGTGGATTGCTGTTGGGTCAAATTTTTACCAATCGAGCCTAACGCGCCTCCTAGAAATCCCATGATGTTACGGTTAAAAATTTCTCCGCCACCAAATGACTTAACTTCTGCCATTAACGGCTGTTTGCCAGCATTTTGGAGGATAATCCCCTGTTTGCCTAAGTCTACCAACTGTCCGTTAATAGCAGCATGTGCGCCAACTGCTTGCAACATGCCATTATCTAACGCAGTCACATCAATGGCAATCTGAGTTCCGGTAGGAAGTAATATATTGCCGCTGCTATCGAGGATCGGCGCACCTAGAGAGACGAACAGTGGTTGTCCGGCACTCGTCCCATTATTAGTGATGGCTGATTGGTAGGGAGTGATTGTCTTCGATCGGATTTGTTGTCCGACTAGGGCAGTCCTGACAACACCGTTGCCTTTGGGATTCTCTTTGACACCACTGCCGCCACCATTACCTTGATTCAATGTCGATGATTGGTTTGAGATTGGATTGCCAGCAATCTTGCCCCACGTCCCGACAGCATTGTTATTGGCAACCTCCCACGATACAGGCGCAATCGTCGGATTAACGACAGGTTGTGCCCTACGAATTAATATCGGCTTTGCAGGTTGAATTCGAGCAATTCCCACTGGTTTTACCCGCACAGGTTCGACTGTAGCAATTTTCGGAGCTAAATATTGCGTTCTAATGGGTTCTGCTCTTGGCGGTGGGGAAGGTGTGGCAACTGGAACTGTTTGAGGTTTTGGTTGTGCAGATATTAACGTAGCTGGAGCTTGATATGGAATTACCGCTGGCGGGTTCGGATTCGTTACCAATTGTGGCGGCATAGTTGAGTTTGTCGGTGCGGTTGCGACTGCACCTGGTAGTGCGGGTGTTGGCGCAACGCCAGTTTGATTTGCTGCCGCCTTATCAGCCGCCGCCTTGTCAGTGGATGCTTTTTGTTGATCCATTGCTGCCCTGGCGATTTCATCTTGTTGCTTTTGCATCGCAAGTTTGGAGGCGACTACTCCAAACCGAGGATCGGGCTGAAACACTTCTTGAGTTTTTTCAGTAGGCGCGGGTGGAGGGGTGGTTTTGGCGACTTCAGGCTGTTTTTGCCCTCCAAATACCAGGTTCCCCACTCCAGCTAATCCGAGAGCTAACGAGCCACCAATCGCCAAAGTTTTAAATAGGGATTTTTTATACGGTGGCAAATTTGTCCGTTCGTCCTCAACTCCTTCCTGCCGATTTTCAGTGATAGCTGATGTGGGATCGGCACTATAAAATCCACTGACACCCGCGATGGCTGCCATATTTTCAAAGTCGAGACTGCCATTTTTCGCCGATTTGGAAGCTGGAGATTGAGTTTCAGGCACATCTCCTAGCTCAAATTCGCCATGATTTGCATTAGCATCCATAAGTTTAATTGATAAAGTATTAGCTCGTTTCTGCACCAAATTTATTTGGTTAAATCGTCTCGGCTGAAGTCTTCCATCCCATAAATTTCCAAGCCATAAGATCGGGCGATCGCTGTGACAGCTTGCAGATCTGTTTTGCTATCTACTTTTTCAAGGTCTGGCAAGATCGGTGGCACGATCGCTCGGACATAAATATCTTTATTAATCGGCACGATCGTTTCAGGGACGTTCTGTGCGGTACGAATGGCCAAGTTGCCGACCACTTTAACCCGCCATAATTTTTCCTCAGACGTACCTTTGACTTCGACTGGCTCTTGAATTGAAATTGGCATGAATGCTACATAGGAAGAGCCTTGGAGGATTTTGAGCGAAGTGGTTAGCGGCGCAAGGCTTTTGCCTAAAAAATCTTTCCGAAAATCATCGCTAATCGCAAACGAAGCTGCCCAAACTGGAGTTGGCAATTTTAGACTGGCATTTCCCTCAACTTCGATCGGCATTCCAGGATCGACTTTGGGATTGCGGAATTCATCTTGAGTTGTGGGGAGTAAGTAAACCCGCCAAGTAAATAAATCGGTCATGTTTTTCAACACGAAATCTTGAATCACCTTTGGCGGTCTTTCCTTATTTTGCAAAGAAGCAATGCTCATCGCTTTGCCATTAAGTGTTTGTACCAATGTCGGCGTTGGTTTACTAGCGATGGTATTAACGCCCATCAAAGCCAGAAATGCAACTAATAACGCCAAGCTTGAAACTCCTAACGTCAACAGAGAGCATAGTGCAAGCAGATTTCTCTCATCCTCTAGGCTCGTTCCTTTGTCCGATCTTTTTTTGAGCTTGAGTACAGATAATATTTTGGTTGCGTCGGCCATTTCTCTCAACAAATAGTTTGAAACTAAAAATACATTTCAATGGATAAACATCTTCGTACATTAACAGATAAAACTCTTAGAAAAGCAAGCATTTCATAGATTACAGGACTGAAGTTATTCAATTCAGCTAGAATGCTTAGTCGGACAAAAAAAGAAATGTAGTAGTCTGGGCGATTTTGCGGATATTATAGCCCACCATTGTATTTCTGATAAAGTTAGAGATATCATTCAGGTGCCAATGTGAATTTTGAAAATAACATGAAAGCTGCTGGAATTTGCCTAACATCAATTGCAACTGCTAGTTTTATAGTTTGTCAATCGACTCCAGCTTTTTGCCTAGATCCTTCAGGTACGGCTATCTACACAGCCAATCAGCGTAGTGCTATCGTCATCAACCTCCATCCTGGTTTGGGCACAAATATTAATTTCGATCCTGCTAACCAAACTGTCGAAACAATCTTTCTTGATAATAAATCCTTTATTTCTGTGAGTACGAATGGATGTTTGGGCGAACCAGGAGACAACAAAGCTTGTCCCCCTAACTCGGCTCCTACTCTAATTCATCTCTCCTTAATCGATGATATTGCGATGCCAGGGGTGACGGTAGTTAATAAAAAAGCGCGCGGAAAATCGATGTTATCCGTAGTGGTAACGGATTTACGCAAGCAAAGACGTACCTATATTTTCAACCTCACAGTAGTCGATAAAAATAGTATAAAACCACATATCGCTTCGATCGAATTCATTCCCCCACGAACTTTACAATCCACCCCAAACGTTCAGGCGGTCATCAATCCAAGAACAGCAAGTAATTTAATTGCTACTAACGAGCGCAATATTAGGTATTTTGAAAATGGGTTTAATCTATCGGTGTGGCGGGGAGACTATAAGTTTGATTTTCCCAAGTATGGAAACATCAAAAGATTCCTTGCCGCAGTAAAGGCGGGAGAGAAGTTTGATGCTGTTGAAGCTTACAACCTATCTGACAAATTTATCCTGAAGTTGATTGAGTTAGGTACTCCTCCAGTTTTGTAGGCAATACCTAGTCCATGACTTTCCTCACGCAAATAATCTCTAATCACACGCATCCCGCTCCGATGAATAAAAATCAACTTATCACAGTTGCTAGACTTGGCTTGTCAGAGCCTAAATTTAACAAGGTCGCGAAACTGGCTTACATTGCTGTTACTACTTTGGGCGCAATGATGTTCTTTGGCATTACTAAAGCGGTGGGAGAAACAGCAGATAGTACTAGTTTACTCAGAAATACCTTTAGTAATTTAACTATTAACTCAGCCGCCCCAATCGACCAAAGCATTCAGACGAGAATCCCCCCTCAAGCCCAGCAAATGTTTGGGGGTATAACCCAAATATCTTGTTCGGCAGGACAAGCCCCAGCAACTTGTATGCCGATGGGGTTTTTTAATACCGCCTTTGGGACTGGACGGTTTACGCCTCAATCAGCCGCCACTGCCGCCGGACAACCAGCATTGTCGGGATCTCAGACTTTGGCAAGTGTGACACCCTGGCTGGGTAATATTGCGGTCAAAGACGCTTTAGCTGGAAATCCTGAGTTAAGTAGAATACTGCCCAGTGGTGTTACTAGCAATCCAAGTATCATGAATGCCAAACTTGGCAACGTTGTCAATCTCTCAGCAGTTAGTTTAGATCGGGTGCCTAGTTTGGCGACTACCCCATTTAATAACTTTGCGGGCATCCAAGCGATGGTTCCCGCTCAATTTCCAAATCTGGGTAGTATTAGTTTTGCGAATATGCCAACTTTTCAGCAACCTGGGGCTGGAATAGCGTTAATCAAAATGGATTTGGTACGCACAAATGAGCGAAATATTAATAATCTCGTCATGAGTGGGTCGGAATTACAGCCGAACGCACCATGCGCGACAAACTGCGACTACATCGAAACTCTACCGCTTGCGGGTATAGGTGTCCCCAGAGGCGCGAAACTAATTTCCGGCGATAGCCTCCAGGTTCAGGGCGGCAGCGGACTACTGCGCTGGGTTAACGGAGGTGTGGAGCCGACAGGCGTTCGCGCTCTAGGCATGAAATTCGTGATTCGGAGGGTCAATGCCAAAAGAGGAACAGCAGTTGTCAACTTAAATTTTCGCACTTGCTTTTACTTTTTCGGACAACATTGCACTCCCTATTTTATGGGGTTTCCATTATGGCAAATTAGCGAGAAATATCCGGGTATCCCGATTCTTACTACCGATACTAGCGTCTCGCGAGTCCTTCGTCTAACTCGTTAACTGCTTTATCGCCAAGCTCGAACCGTATTTAGATCGGGACAGATCGGCATCTGCCAGACAATTTTGAATATCGATGGCAACACGGATCTTTTAGCTGCTATTTCGATTCACCTCATCAGCTAAAGTTACCATGTCTAAATTAAATCCTCTACTATCTCCGGCTCAATCTATTTCACCAGTTTCCCAGCAATCAAAGTTACCATTCGACCCAATTACCGGATCGGTGCTGGTTGGACTGATTGGATTTCTGGTGTTAACGTCATTACTTGGTAAAAAGACTAACGGTAAGCAAGGTAAATCTTACTGGGGGGGATCGGCACAGCTTCGAGCCGCAGCAAAAATTGCTAAATCGCAAATTCCCGCATTTAACGGCAAAACAAGTTATCAACAGCCGAATGCCTGTTCTTTGTATATCGGCACTCCCGCCAAAATCTATAACGCCCACCAACAAGACTTTTATGACAGGCTCAAACCCCAACTCGATCGCATCGAGCAAGAATTTGGCTCTAAAAAAGCTAACAAATTAAAAAAGACCTATCGACCCCGCAAGGCTAAATTTGGCGAGGAAACATTGTTTCTCCCCAACGCTCAACAAAGTATGGCTGTCTTTGGTGCATCGGGAGCGGGTAAATCTATGAGCGTTCTCAACCCCTTAATCCGCTCGGCACTGGATCAAGGGATTACTTCAACTGTCTTTGATTTTAAATATCCCGAACAGACTAAAGAAATTGCTGGCTATGCCGTTCAGCGCGGCTACAAAGTCCAAATCATTGCCCCCTCCTATGCCGAATCAGGAATTTTCAACATCTGCGATTTTATTAAGGATTCTGGAGATTCGATCGGATCGCAGCAGATTTCTGAAGTTTTGACGGAGAATACTTCTAAAGCTAAAGACGGTGGTGGCGGAGCTAATGAATTCTTTGAGTCTGGAGGTGGTGGAGTCGTCCAAGGGGGAATGTTAGCGGTTAAGTGGCTGGAAGAAGATGCCGAAGCAATCGCAGTTGCCAGACGACTATGGGATGCTGAAGTTGGCGATCCCAACCCTGACGTTGCCGACATAATGACGGTTGCAGCTCTAGTCAACCTCCCTCGGTTCGGAGAGCGGATACGATATGCGGCAAAACGGATTAACCCGTGGATTACTCAAGCCCTGTCTCAATTTCTGAGTTCTGGCGGCGAACAAGGCAAGTCTAATGTCACTGAAGGGGGGATTATCGCCAACGCTCAGAAAACGATCAATCAACTAGTCAAGCGGGATTTTATCCCTTCAATTTGTGGCAAATCGACGATTAACGTCGATCTCGATGGCGAGAATGCCAAAACGCTGACGATCGTCGGCTTGAATCAAGATTATCGGTATGTCATCACTCCACTGCTGGCAACCATTCTGGATATTTTGATTTCTCGGAATGTTTCGCACTCCAGGCACCGGACAACTCCTTTCTTTGTCAGCCTGGATGAATTGCCAAGTATGAAACTCAAAAAAATTGCTAACTGGTTGGCGGAGGCGCGGTCGGCAGGTTTCTGTGGGGCGATCGGTCTTCAAAATAAATCTCAACTGCAAGAATCCTATGGCGACGATCGTACTCAGACGATTATGTCTAACTGTGCGACTAAGTTCTTCCTCAATCCCCAAGATCCTGAATCTGCCAAGTTTTACAGCGAGTATCTAGGCGATAAAGAATTACGTTACTACACAAATTCAACCACCCATCAAAAAGGCGGCAGTAGTAGATCTCGGACTGAAAATGTCACCAAGGTGCCCCTGATGGAAGCTGCTGAATTTAATCGAATGGGTGCTGGACGAGCGGTAATCATCTCGCCTGGATATAAAAATACAAGTACGAAGGAAACATACCTGCCCATCCTCAAAGACATCAAAATTCCTCAGCGAGATCTAGCCGAATCAGAGAAGTGGAAGGAGGTCTGGAAAGTTATGACCGAAAGTTTTAAGGATAAAAAAATTGACGAAACTGAAATAGCCAGAATGTTCAAACTGCGAAGCTCTTTAGTCGAAGAGTTATTCCCACTACCACCTCCAAAGAAAATAGTCTATCAACTCAGAACCTTAATTGCAGGTTTGAAGAAAAATGGCTTTGATGACTCAGAATTCACAGATGAAAATCTGACTATTAATTTAGATGTAGATATCGATATTCCTGAAACATGGAAAGACCCCAACTCTCCTGCTGATACTCATAGAGTCATGATTCCGAGAGATCCACAAGGTTTGTCAGCCGTAGCAATTCTTGTCGGTACCACTGGCTATAAAATCAAGCGTAGAGATCGGCAATTATCGCCTGTCTACAACTAATCGAATTATGGAAGCATTTATCGCGGTAAATATTTACCGATGGTGATTCAGAAACCGATGCCTTGGGGCAGGTAAGATGACCGTGAAGAACTTAAATTTTTCTTTTTGTGAATTAACAGTACCGGAACTACCAGAAATAGACTATCCCCATCCCAACTCCATTTAGTCAGCAAACTCAGCCAATTGACTAAATTCCAAAGTCTTAAATTTGGATATTATAACTTTATTTTTTGTTAAAATAAGAGTAGGGATAAAACTTACTTCGATCGTCAGCAAAGTTTAATAATTCTAGTTATCTTCATCTTAAAGTTAAGTTCAAGGATAAAAGTATGACTACGGTTCAAAATTGGCACAGCGGCATTGCTCAAATCAAGGAATCCAAAATCATTGGCTTATATTTAGGCTGGGTAGTGCCAGAAGATGGGCAATGGCAACCACTGATGAGACTTGCCAAATCGGATCGCGGTTATGAAGCCAGCCATACTCGTGCATATCAACGATTGGCACATAAGTATCGAGGTATGGCTGAAATGGTGTCCCTCCCCACAGTTGATGGCCAAGAAATTGCCTATACAATTCCTGACATTTTTAGCGTTAGAATGCCTCGCCTACGTCCTGATACGGAACGCAGATGCAAGTTTTTAGGTTTGGATTATCCTAACATCGATCGCCTCGCCTTTATCGCTATAACTGGGGGTAATATTAATGGCGACAGCTATGATATTTGCCCCATTATGGAACCAAACAGTTACAGTCAATATCAGTTTTACTGTGTCTTACAGGAAGTGAATTCTGATATTAAATCTAATCTGGCAGCTTATTCTAAACTTCAGTATGATATTGCCTCAAACGGGAGAGTAGTAGTTAAAGTAGCATCAGATGAATTAGGCTTACTTCCTCCTTACTTCTCTTTATTGGGAAATGATATTACTGAAATCGAGATTATTAATGTTAGCGACGACCCATACTTAGGCAATAAAATCCTAGTCGCAGTTATCAGCAAAGTCGATCTTTATGCTAATCAATGTTTTGAGTTAGCTACAGGGAAAGTGATTGTATGACCAACTTCTCGGTATTGGAAATTTCAGTGGTGACTACTTGCAGCCTAATCATAATGAGCAATCTGGTAAAAGCCTATTAAATCAATGTTTTGGGCAAGGCAATTATTCATATACAGTCGAGACTGTTCTGACCACAGCCGACCTTAATCAGATAGCTCTTCCGCTTAAATATACTCTCCCTCCACAGGTTGAAACTGCTGCCGATCTATTAGCTGGATATCTTGTTTTTGATTATTGGATCGATAACATCGACCGCCACTATGAGAATTGGGGGATTCAGATCGATACGACTACTGGGAGGAAAGAATTACTCCCGACTTACGACCACGGTTTGGGCTTGGGTTATCTACTTTTTGAGGAAGAGTATTTAGATTTAGATCCAGCCAATCACGTTCAGAATCAAAGTTCTGCTTTTTCTGGTAGTAAAGGTCGAAGCCTAAGCATGAGTGGAATGCTAGCAACAGTAGTTTCAATCAAACCAAACGCGGTGAGAGTCTGGATGGAGCGGATTACTCAAATCGACAGTCAAATAGTTACTCAACTATTCGCTCGCATTCCCGATGGTTGGATCGGTGAACCAGCCAAGAATTTTGCCATCGAACTACTAGAATTTAACCGCCAGCAGATCGCCTCAATCTGCGAAATAGCACTCCCCGAACTACCGGAGATGGAGAACCCCCCCGACTCACCCGAACCTCCAGCAGCTCCCGTCCGAAACCCACCCAGACCAACGACTCCGCCTAATTCCCCAGCTCCCTCAAACTCTCCAGATTCGCCCCCTCTCGATGATTCCCCACCAATTTCCACAGACACCAATAAATCACCAGGAACAACCACTATGTCGATTAAATTAATCAAATACGACCTCATCAACAGAAGACCACAAACTAAGCTAACCACTAGCGAGATCGAGACAGAGCTTAGGGAAGGCACCGCACTAGAACAGTTAATGCGACAGCAAGGATTACTTAAAGAAGGCGAACAGCCGACATTTTACACGGCACCCTACTCCAAATATATCAACGTTGATGACCTCACTAATCATGCTCCTGAAGGCACCGTCTTACTAGCTACAAGCTCGGCTCAACTTTATTTTGGTTCGCCTGAAGTTAAGGCGGCAATTAAGACGTTGATGCCCCTAGAAACTCAGATTCCAGGTTACGCACGAGGTTTATTCACCAAAGGACAGAGCCAGTCTCTAGATCGTCCGTTGAAAGTATTGGTAGTAGACCATGAAACGGGTCAGAATAACTCCGGTATCCCAGAAATAGCGATCCGCAATATTGCCGCCGATGGTGCGAGTATAATCGATCGATCCGTGGGCGAACGGATGAAATTAATTGAGGATGTTGGCTTATCCCAAGTGCGCGGATACAGCCTCGATCCCCAAATCGGCTCCTACTATATCAAAGGTACAGTTACCCCTCTCAACCTCCAGAAATACTTTGCCACTCATGGTGTCGATGTAGATGTGGATCTGGTTCTCACTACCTCGATGCTCAAAGGTTTAGGCGGTGGAAAACTACCCCCACAAATTGGGATGCACCAGGTCGATTCTCAAGATTTATTTATTTCGAGGACTGAGACATTCCACCAAACCACTGCTAAACTCGGCTCTGTTCAAGAGTTATATGCTGTTGGATTGGCAAAAGATGTAGCAATCCCCGTCCAGACTGCGATTGGGGATTTGCAGCAGAAGCAGATGGATCTCATTAGTCTAGCTGAAGAGTATGTGCGTACCTTCAAAATCTCTCAACAGGAAGATCTCAAAAAGGGTAAACCCGAAGTAGAATTACCAGGGAATATCGCCTTTATCGACACCATTCTCGAATCGAAGAATTGGGGATTACTCGAACTTGCCAGCGTCCGCGCTAACCTTCAAGAATATGTAGACGGGCAAATTAAGGATATCAAAGAGGGGTCGATTAACGAACTACGAGGTGAGTTTCGCCCGATTGTTGTTTGTGGAGAACTCAAACACAATCAGATTGCTGGAGTGGGACTCACTACTGGCGATAAGCACGTCGCCCTGCGGTTTCCCGTGCTCAATCGCGGACAAGTACAGGCGGTAACGGTAAATAACGATATTTCCTTCTTCCTCAATCCCGAACTAGAGGGAGTCATCCCCGATGCGATCTATGTCGGTCGTCAAACACTGGCTCAAATCGAGCAGGATGACCCACAAACCTATCAACAGATTATCGAAGAGTTTGGATCGGTCGAAGCGGCACAAGCATCATGGCGGACGAATTTGGAGGCAATGAAGGCGGATTTCGATGGAGATGAGATCGCGTTATTTGCCCAGAAGACTTACCCCAACTTTTATGCAGAAGTAGTCGATAATTTGACCCCAGAGAAGTTGATGCACTTTGTCTCTAAGGATAAGAAGCAACTAATTCAAAGTGAAGACTTACCAGGGATGGTAGTCGAACGGTTGAAAGATTATGTGGGGATTATCAATAGTAATTTGGGTAAAATTAATAAGCTTTACTCAAGCATAGATTTCATCATTGCGAGTAGCGATGGCGAACTATCGGCACCCGCTCGACAATCGGCTCAAAAACTTAAACTTGAGACGCTACAACTGATTTATGAATCATTTCAAACGTATAAAGTTGATGCTGAATCAGTAGTAGAGCCAGGGGTAAGTTTATCGCTGAGAGTCCCCGACGATCTGCAAGCGGCTTTCGAGCAATTCCCCCCATTCTACAGCGTTGATTTTATCAAAGAACAGACAGAGAATCCTCGCGCTCAAGCTAATTATTTATGGGCGATTAGAAAGCCGATGGAACGGTTGTTAGGTGCCTACAAAGCTAAAACTCTCGATGCTACAGCAGTCGATCTCAAGCAAGGGATCGTTTTTTCTGCCGATCTGATCGATCGGATCGAACGAGTCAAATACATGAAACTAGGGGATATCTCTAAAGGAAAAGCAGATTTGTCCTTGTTGGTGGACTACCTAGAAAACTACGCGATTGTATACGACAGAGTTAGTCAGATCGTGAATCTTTCTCAGCCCGTGACCGCTAATATAGCGACATTCGATCCAGATACAAATCAGCCAATGACAATTGTGGAACAGATTAAAGTCGTTCCGAATCTTCCTTACGCTCCGGCGCAGATCGACACTTATTTGCGGGATTACCAAACTGTAATACTCAGGAAGGCAATTGAGGTTGTAGATAAGGAGAATCAACGGTCGGTAGATTTCGTTAAGTCAGGGGTTAAACCCGATGAGGGGACGGTATATGCCGTCACTAGTAAGTTGCCAGAGATTGACATGGGGATTCAATCAATCAAACGATTTATCATCGAACAGAACCACGAGAATCGCCTACCACCTACCAGCAGCATGACGTTGAATGCGTTGATAGGTTCGCTGCGTTCGGTGCTAGTGCAGCCAGAAATTAAGGCAATGGTGGCAAATTATCGGGATGATTATCAAAACCTTCAATCGACGATCGCGTTAGAGAAGCAAGCTTTAGATGAGTTCAAGCACGGCAAACCACTTGTTTTGAACATCTACACCAACGATGGTAGCAAGGTGGTAGTGAGTGATTGTAACGTCACAGAGGTTAACACCTTTCGCCGACTTGAAGGTCGGGGGTCGATCGACATTGACGATCGGTTGGTAACTTTTCATCCCGATGATTCGGCAACGTTAAAAGGGGTTAATTACCAATACACGATCGGGTCGATCTCGAAAACTTCAGCTCAAATCCAAGGCAAACAGAACGTGAGCGACTTTGAGTTTGAGGTTTTACACGATCGGCTTGACGAACTTAAAGCGGAATCTCGCGAAATCCTAGCAGATTTTCGGGCGACGATCGACAAGCGGGGCTGGGATCGGCGCGAGGTATTTGCAGCCACCGCTCAACTGGTGGGTGAGAAAGCAATATCTCAAGATTTTCTTTTGAGTGCCCTACCACAGACGTTAAATGAATTCGTGTTTGCCGAAGGCGCAGCACAGATTATTATGGATACTCAATATCCAGAATATCTAGCCACACCGACGAGGTATCTCGTCACTACAAGTAGCGATAATTCCAAACAACTCCAGGCGAAGGTAGAAGTCAACGGTAAACAGCAGTGGATTCAAGCAGGTCAATTAACTGGTTACAGTATTCAACTACTAGATAAAACCAGTTTTGAAGGGACGATCGCACCCAACTACAATACCGTCACCTTTAAATCGCCAACGGAGGAGGGCAACCGTTCGGTCTTGGTGGGTAAACTTACTGGTGAGGGTAAGAATTTAATCGACAGTGGAGACATCAAAGATATCCGAGTCGTCCGCACTCAGACACCGAATTATCGGCTAGTAGTGCCCTCAGAGCAGATCGATATCAAGGTTAGCGATCTGGCTCCAGCGATTACAGCGGTCTTAGGTGACGGACAATCTGCGGATCTAAATCTCGAACAACTCAAAATTTTCGATAACAAGTTCTCGGCGACGGTAACGATTGCGGGTGAGACTTACTATCTGTCGGGGGTAAATGCTAGTCTCAATTTTGAGAAGAAAAATCGCGACAATTTAATCGCACCCGTCCGCAAAGAACGGTTTGAAGCGATATCGGTCGAGCTAATTAGAGATCCTGAGCCAAATTCCACGATCGAGGTTTACAGCGGTGCGACGAGGATTGGCGAAATTACCCAACCTGCCGAGCAAAAGTTTTGGAATAATCGGATTGATGCGCTTGAAGATGCCACTGGGTTCGATCTAAAAGTGCAAAGTGTTACTCCCAAGCAAGTTGGGTTTAAAGTATCAATTAACGAGGATACCTTATACAACAGCAACGTTTGGGCAGATGTGGAGCCAGCACGGACTTATCAGCGGCTGGGAAAAAATGAGGTGCAAAGTCCAAAACTCACGCATAAAGAGCTAAGGGCAGAGGAATATCAGAGCGAGACATTTAAAGCTGTTCTGGCAGAATCCAGTCGCAATCTACGCCGACAAGCCGATTTAAACTCCTTTCCTCAATCTTTTTCCGCAAAGGTGAGGGTACCGATGGTGGATGAGAATGGGTTCCACGAGGTCGAGCAACTCAAGCTAGTAGTCCCCGACAACAAGATTAAGGCGATCGAGGCATATTTTAGCGATCCTAAAATAGACATCAAATACACCAAACTAGAACGGGGGATACCTGAAACCTACGAAGAGTCGCGGCGCGGCTATAACGTTTTACGGGTGAATCCCGACGATTTATCACCTGCAAATAAGACGGCGATTTCTAAGCAATTGGGGAAGCCAGTATCCCAAGCTGATTATCAAGCCAAACTCGAATCGGTGCGAGTAATTCGCGATTACACACCAATTAAGCTCAACACCCTCAAACAATGGATCGACAGGTATCCTCAATCCACAAACACTCCGGTTTTAGATCTGGAAAAATCAAAACCCGTACCTTACTCGCTCAAGCCAATTACGGGCGAAGTGTTAACGCGATTCAAAGGCAAGGCAACCCAGATCGATAATTCAATCGTGTTTGAATTTATCAACGATCGCCAACGGGACACAGCGGCTTATCACTTGGGCTTGCCGACTAAAGCCGAACTACCTAGCGAGGACGGTAAATCTACCCGATATTTTGCGGTGGTGGAATCTGCCACATTGCAAACCTATCTTAACGATCGGGCGATTAGCAGCATCTTGGTCAAAGATGGTGTCACACGTACCAATCCAATTCTTGCATCCTACGGCACAAACAATGACTGGACTAAGTTACAGTCTCGCGCTCGGATTGATATTATCATGGGGTTTAGTGCGAGTAAATATATCGGCGTTCCACTTGAAGCTAACAGCCGCACGTCGATGTATCGGGATAACTGGGGTGCGAATGCTAACTCAACTACTTATGAATCGACAGATGTAGTGATGGTCAGTGGCAATCGGACTGGCAAAGACACCAGTAATGAGTTGTTGGCACGACATTATCGAACACAATATTTACCATTGATTAATGCGGCGGTAGCAGGGAAGGCAAAGATTCTAGTTGGAGCGGATGCGGGGATAGATCGCATGGTACGCGAACATTTGATCGATCTGGGATACGAGTTGCAACAAAACGCTGCGGGGATTTACGAGGCAAGTATTCAGTGGCAAGTTGAGGTCGAACAATCGATCCCATTATTCTTGCCAAAGCAGGAGGAGACGGAACGGGAGGAACAGGAGATGGAGATGGGAATGTAGTTAATAGATTAGTATTTTCAGACAATTTTGAACAGATGATTTAGCAGTATTACAAAAGCCCCTATTTTTTCAAAATAGGGGCTTTTGCTATTTTCTCAGAAATGTGATGGAGAAAGCCTTGAGTCAACTGTCGAGGCAGATCTAGTGGGAGACACTCAGGACGAAGATTATGGATTGAGTCCATAGTTTCCCAGTACTCAATACTTTTGATTTATACTCCATATTTTTCCAGATCGCGCCAATTAGTAGCAGGGCGAGATTCATCGAGATCGTTATCCCAAGCTCGGAGATCGTTTCTAAGCGCATTGAACTCACGCGCTTCTTCTTTTTCGGCTTCAATCCAGTCAGCCTTTTTTTGTTCGTCCGTTCTGTTTAGCCTAGCTTGGCGTTTAGCTTCGACTTCAGCTCTGATTTGCAAGGCATCAGAAATTTCTTGTGCGGCTCGATCTTCATAACTCTTGAGCATTTCCAGAGTTCTAGGTGTTCCAAACTCATCAAATTCTTCGGCTAAAAATCTTTGGCGATCTTCAGGAGTAAAAGTTCCATCAGCATAGAATTTCCAATAGTCATTGGGAGTAAATATACAGCTAAAATCTAGCTCAAAAATTCCTCGATTACTAACATTACTCATGACGGTTGTTCCTATATTTATGTAACTATAATTTTAACAGTAGAATCTGGCAAACGATAGTGTGACATGGCGGGGATTAAGCGACAGATATCACTTAAATATTGCCGATCGCGACCTGCTCAAAGCAGCGAATCGCTATCGATTTAACGTAAGACGGCGGAAAGTTTGACGCTGGCAAGGTCGGGCAAAACTTGAATGCTGCGATCCGATTGCATTGTTGGTAGGTTGGGCAATATTAGCTTTTTTGCAATCAATCAGGATTGAGCTTAATTCCTAATTTAAAAGCCGGATTATTGACCCACCGATCTCCCACATGAGTATAAATCGCCGTAGTTTTGGGATCGGCGTGACCCAACAGCTCCTGGACTTGCCGCAATGATACCCCATTCTGAATCGCTAGCGTACCCGTAGTATGCCGCAATGAATGCGCCGATAAAGTCCGTCCCTCCCCATGTTTGAGGTTAAGGGCGGTAAGATAGCTATCGACAATAAATCGAATTCCCCGCCGCGACAAGCGACGATCTTCGCGGTCTGGGTCGATCTGATGGCGCGGATGATGGACGTTAATAAATAGCGGCATAGCAGCAGCAGTACTAAATTTAGCACTTCTCCTAGCAAGTAAATAACGATCTAGTACATCCACCAAATCGGGAATCAGTGGTACCACCCGTTGTTGTCGCTTACTCATGACCGTAATCCCCACCCCAGTCGGATCGC
>ENA-OFDP01000346-OFDP01000346.1-metagenomes-genome-assembly--contig:-NODE-346-length-21313-cov-10.749177_pt1 | contig 21313 bp, 25 predicted proteins | sample MGYA00153389_OFDP01 | MGnify analysis MGYA00153389 | reverse complement strand
TTTCTATAAACACGAATTTACTACTGCAATCAAGAAGTTACTTTTTCATTTTAGTGGTTTTTTAAAATAGTTGTTGACATTGACGTTGCGTAAAGGTATATCATTATCTTGTGAGGAGGTGAGCACATGGAATACACAGTACAAAAGCTAGGCAGCCTAGCAGGTATTAGCACTAGAACCCTTAGATATTATGATGAAATTGGAATTCTTAAGCCGGCACGAATCAGTTCCTCAGGATATCGTATCTATGGGCAAAAGGAAGTTGATAGACTACAGCAGATACTATTCTACAGAGAACTAGGTGTGAGCTTGGATAGTATAAAGGACATCGTGTCAGCACCTTCCTTTAATGGAGCTAATGCACTTTTGGAACATCGTGAGAAGCTCCTCGAAAAGAGAGAACAATTGGATGTGTTAATAGCTAATGTAGATAAAACAATTGCTTTAACAGAAGGGAGAATTAAAATGAGTAATAAAGAAAAATTTGAAGGCTTTAAGCAAAAAATGGTTGATGAGAATGAAAAGAAGTACGGCAAAGAAATCAGAGAGAAATACGGCAAGGATACAGTTGAAAAGTCAAATGCAAAGCTAATGAATATGACACAAGAGCAATATGATGAAGTTACAGCTTTGGCGAACCAGGTGACTGAGACTTTAGCAGCAGCTTTTGCAACAGGTGATCCAGCTGGTGAATTAGCGCAAAAGGCAGCTGATTTGCATAAGAAATGGTTAACATACTACTGGCACGAGTACACAAAAGAAGCTCATGCGGGTCTGGCTCAAATGTACGTTGATGATTCAAGATTTACAGCGTACTATGATGAAAAGCAGCCAGGTACAGCAGAATTCTTGAGAGATGCCATACTAATTTATACAGGTATGAATAAGTAGTTGCTAAATGGTCCCTCTAAGGTGTTATACACCTTAGGGGGATTTTTGTATAATACATGTGCTTATGGTAACATACTTATGAAGTAGATATATTTGAAATGATAGCTAGAGGAGTTTATGCATGAAGGACTTTTCGAAAATTGTATTAATTATTATAGGCACAACTTTTGTAATATTAGGAGTCTTAGGTATATTTCTGCCTCTGCTGCCAACAACGCCATTTCTCTTGCTTGGTGCAAGCTGTTATGTAAAGAGTTCTCCAAACCTATATGATTGGCTTTTAGGAAATAAGTATTTGGGATGCTATATCAAAAATTATAGTGAAGGGAATGGAATCCCACTAAAGGTAAAAGTAATGGCTATCGCTATCTTATGGAGTACAATGTCATATTCTATAGCCTTTGTAGTTGGCAATTTATATATAAGGATTTGTCTAGGGCTTATAGCTTCTGCTGTAACTTATCATATTATATCTCGGAAAACACTTATGCAAGACAACAAGCAGGGATTGCCTGAAATGCAGCAATTTGTAGAATCTGAATATATTAATAGTAAAAATAGTGTATTAAACCATGAATATATTGACTCAGAGGAAATATAGAAGAGAAATCGGAAAGTATCCCCCTAAGGTGTTTGCACCCAAGGGGGATTTTTGTATAAATACATAGAAACTCTTAAATATATATAATATCCCTGTAACATTTTTGTACAAAAAAGCGTTATTACTATTGTAAACATTTCAGCTGAAAAGGAAGGTGCCAAGCTCTATGATAGATGAGAAGACCATAGAAGAGATTTGTTCTTCTACATGGGAACCCTTATATCGTTTTATATATTACAAAGTTCAAAATCGTGAGGAAGCAGAGGATATAACCCAGGAAACCTATGTAAAGGCAATATCCTATTTTCAAGAAAATAATATTAAGATAGAGACATATATTGCATATTTGAAAATAGTTTCTCTAAATGTTCTGCGGGATAGATGGCGTAAAGGCAAAAAAAACGGAAATGTTGTAGATATTGAAGCTATAAACCCAGCGGAAGTATCTGTTGAGGATTCTACTGAAGCAAGTGTGCAGAAGGATATGCTGCAGAATGCACTAAGCAGCCTTAAAGAGGAGTATCGCACAGTTGTTGAATTAAGAATACTTAAAGGATATTCCGTAGCAGAAACCTCGAAGATCATGAAGAAAAAAGAAGGTGCTATTCGTGTGCTGCAGCACCGAGCACTGAAGGAAATAGCCGAAGTTCTTAAGAAAAAAGACTAATTGAAGGAGGGCTTATTTAATGAGTGATAATGAAAAGGATATATCCGAATATATAGATAGCCTAAATGAGGAAAAAAAGCCTAAAGCTCATGGGAATGCGGCTGAATCACCTGAGCTGGAGGAACTTATGCATACAGTAAGAATGATAAAAAGCCTAAAGGGGACCGATATCCCAGGTTCCAATTACACCAAAAACATTGCTAAGGAGATAGCTGATAAAGTGAAAAACAAGAATAATAAGAGATCAGAAAGAAATTGGTATATGGGCATAGTCTCTGTAGCTGTAGCTGTTATGTTGATTTTCATACTGAATTTAACATTTGCAAGAAATAATATAGTCTATGCAATGAAACAAGCCTTCCAAGGGGTAAAGGCATATCACGGAACTCTGGAAATTACTGTTGCTGATGAAACCGGGAAAGAAACTTCTCAGGCAAAAAGAGAAGTATGGGCAAATCAAAAGGGGAACTATTATATAAGTGAATTGGAGGGTTCACAAAAAGGTTTAATAACAGTTAACAATGGGGAAAAGAAGTGGCAGATACGACCGGATACTAAGCAGGTATATACTTTTTCTTCCTTTCCTGATCCATACCGTTTTACATTTGAATTAGGTAAGGAAATAGAGAATGTAAAGAATTCAATAAAAACAAAAACTGTAGGAGAAGATACTGTTTCAGGAAGGAAGACAATCGTTGTTGAGGTATCTCCACAGGGCGGAATGCCTTATAAACTGTGGATTGACAAAGAAACAAAGCTTCCGCTTAAAAAACAAAGTGCCATGCAAAATGCACTTCAGTATACAATGACCTATACAAATATTGACTTTACGGATATCATATCTTCAGAACTTATGACATACGATCTCCCTGCAGACTTTGAGGAAATCAATACAAGTACAGAACAGCTGGTAAATAGGATGGAAGAAGCTACAGAAGCAGTTGGCTTTGATATTAAGATGCCTGAAGGTTTAGTATCGAGATATGTAATGGGCAATATGACAGTTGATCTAGATAAGAAGATTGTTAAAATCTATTATACTGATAGGGAAAAACAAAATAGGATTGTTGTTTTACAAGGTATTGTAAAAGGTGAATTAAAACCTGCTTCAACAGCAATATTAGGCAAGGTTAATAACAGCATTGCCGAAATCCAATCACCTATCGAAGCAAACTCGGGCATTCTTGCTGGTGGAGGCGCATATACAGGGGTAACGAATATAAGCTCCATCCGCTGGCAAGAAAATGGATTTGAGTATGCAGTTGTCGGGGATGCAAGTATTGAAGAATTAGGCTTGTTTGCAAAAGCCATAGCTAAAGGCTCATTACAAATACCACCTGTTGACGACAATTCATCTGTTAAGCCTCAGGTATTGATACAGGTAGATTTAGCGGTAGAAGAAAATGAGCAAAAATCTGTGGATGCTGGACATTCACCTTGGAAACTAGATCCTACCTTTGTTGCACAAGTATTTGTCAGCCTTGAAATTTCGCCAGAAGGCATTGTGGGAGAATACCCAGTACAATATGAAGCATTTAAGGTTGCAAAAAACACCGGCACTACTGCAATAATAGAATTAAGCAGTGATAAAACACCAATAAATAAGGTCTATCTGAAGAAGCTGGTAAGAGAAGACAATACGGGAATATGGACAGTTATAGGATATGATTTAGAAGTTAAAAATAATTAATAATGATAAAGAAAGCTTGACCTCCATGGAAGTCGTGCTTTCTTTATTGAAACATTAAACTAAGTACTAGAAACAAAGCATGTATTTAATTGTTATAATGAGGTAAAATTAGGATATACAATTTGATACAAAAAATAAAAATTCGGAGGTTTTAGTATGTCACATGCATTGAATATTTTAGCTTATGCTATAAAGAGAGAAGAAGAAGGTGAAAGATTCTATAAGGATAATCTTAAGCGTGTAACTTCAAAGGAAACTAGAGCTGTGATGGAATCATTGGCAGAAATGGAAAAAGAGCATGCTGAGCTTTTACAGGGACGATATAAAACTTTGAAGGAAAAGGGTGAGTGGTTGCCTTTACCTGCAGATATACAAGCTGGAAACATTTTTCAAGAGCGATTTGAAGCAGAGAAAACTACGAAAGCCGATTTAGAGTCAGACCTAAGTGACATAACTATACTTAGAATGGCCTACCTGATCGAAAATGATTTAGCTGAGTTTTATAAAAATGCAGCAGAAAAAATTGAAGATTCAGAAGGAAAGAGATTATTCATGACTCTTTCAAATTGGGAAGTTGAGCATAAAAACGCACTATATAAATTGTATCAAGACCATTTTCATAACAACTGGTTTGATGCTGGATTTTCACCATTCTAACTAATTAATAACAGCCTTTTTAATATTGGAATATTTTGCTTGGAACAAAAGTATGAACTTTTTTATCTAATCAGTATAACCAATATTAAGGAGGTACAAATAATGATAAAAAATAAAGCAGCGAAGGCACTGATTATTAGCACATGCATAATGGTTAGTTCTATGGCTGGTGTATATGCTGATACAACTACTGTAGAGGTGAAGCCGGCAATAGTCCAAGAGGTATACGACGATTCCAAGATGATGGAAACTCAAATTCTAATGACCAAAAGTGATGATGCACTTGCAAATAAACAATTGGAGATAGACCGATATGTATTTGCAGATCACATCGGAGATATTGAGAAAATGGGTATCACGGTAACAAGCACTGCTGTAGTAGGTGATGTAGTAGAAATTGGTATTACACCTTATGACGTAAAGAGTGCAGATAAGCTTTATGAGCTATTCGGTAAAGAAATGGTAAGCGTTGTAGCTGGTGAACAAGCAGTTCCACTGGATTTAGTTACAATAACAGCAGATAATCCAGCGGTATCAGATCTAGCTTCACAATCAGGCGTTGCGGTTGAAAAGGAAGCATCAATATTTGCAACAATTTTTAATAATATTGTTGAATGGTTTAAGAGTATATTTTAATAGCATATGTAATAATGAGCAAAGAACGACAGCAAATAGCTGTCGTTCTTTTAATTATAATCTAGGATTAATTAGATTTTATATTTGCTAAATAAATTTCAGTATGGATTCAAAATTAGAAGGAATATATTATAAAATATAGAATATTATTAAGTATATTTAAGGGTTACTGAAATTATATAATATTATTTAATGTACACTAAAATTAATATTATTGATGTACAAACTACTGGGAGGTAAAAATGAATAAAGAAATCGGAGAAAAAATAAACGAACTGAGAAGTACGAAGGACATGACCTTAAAGGAATTAAGTGAAAAGACAAGCCTATCAGTCAGCTTTTTATCGCAAGCAGAAAGAGGACTTACATCTATTGCGATTATTACTTTACAGAAGATTGCTGAGTCATTGGGCGTAGAATTAAATTATTTCTTTGCACCACCAGCAGCTCATCGTCCAATGATAATGCGCAGTTATGAGCATGAAGTATTTAAAGCCAGCGACTCTAATCATATCAATTCCAGTCTGGGGAGCCATTTTCCAAGTAGACAGCTAGACCCTATGATTGTAACAATCCTACCTGGACAAAAGCCTGAAGAAGTGATTCCTTATGAGCACCAAGGCGAGGAATTTGTTTATGTACTTGAGGGTATTTTTACAGTATTTCTAGAGAATAGACAGTATGAGCTATACCCGGGAGACAGTATGCATATACCATCAACAACATTACATAACTGGGCTAATTTTACCAGCAAGCTGGTAAAGATACTTTCAGTAAGTACGCCCAGTGTGCTGAAATAAGTTTTTGATATCCTTGCAGCAAAACGTTGCTGTTAAAAATATTAATAATATGAGGGGGCAAATTTATGAACAAAATCAATAGGTTGAGAGAAAAACTAAAAGCTGAGAAATTAGACGGCATACTCCTTTTAAATGATTCAAACATAAGGTATATGAGTGATTATTCCGGCTCCGATGCCTATGTCATCATTACTGACCATTCCAGTGCTCTTATTACCGATTCCAGGTATACTGAGCAAGCTGAAGAAGAATGCAAGTCTTTTGAGATCATCAGATGGGGAAAGCCACTACTGGGATTACAGGAAACCATACAAGATATCTGTACAAAAAACGGTATAAAGAAAATGGCTTTTGAGAGTCAGCATATAACCTTTGAAGTATATGATAAGATGGTAAAGGCACTTCCTGAGGTTCTGCTTATACCAACTTCTGGTCTTGTTGAGGACTTAAGAAGCATAAAGACTGAAGAAGAAATCCAATGTATCAGGAAGGCAGCACAGTTTGCTGATGACGCTTTTACAGAAATACTAAAATACATCAGACCGGGAGTTTCAGAAAAGGATGTTGAAAGGGAACTTCAATATCTGATTAAAAAACAGGGTGCTGATGATATTGCCTTTTCATCTATTGTTGCCTCAGGCAAGAGAAGCTCATTGCCTCATGCTATACCAAGCGATAAGAAAATTGCAAATGGTGATTTTGTAACACTTGATTTTGGCGCGATGTATAAAGGCTATCGTTCTGACATGACAAGAACGATTATTATGGGAGCAGCTGATGATAAACAAAAGGAGATATATGAGATTGTTAAGGCAGCTCAAGCAACAGCATCAAAAGCAATAAAGGCAGGTACTCCCTGCAAAGTAGCGGACGCTGGTGCCCGCGATTATATCACCAATGCTGGTTATGGAGATTACTTTGGACATGGGCTAGGGCATGGAGTAGGTCTGGATATTCATGAGGAGCCATACTTATCTCATGCTTCAGAGAAGGTTTTAGAAGCCGGAAATATTGTAACTGTAGAACCGGGAATCTATCTGCCAAATTGGGGTGGAGTACGTATTGAAGATACCGTGGTTGTTTGTGAAAATGGAATTGAAGTGCTGACAAGAAGTTCAAAGGAGCTCATTGTAGTTCATTAAATGGAGTTTAATACTCTTATATATTAAGATATAATTAGCTCAAGATAACTTCTTGAGCTTTTTTAGAACAAGCAAGTTTAGGTAAGTAGACAAGAAAGGCAGGTATCTAATAATGAAACTTATAGGGACGAACATTTACATACGCCAGCTGGAAGTGTCCGATGCAGCGGCTATGCTGGAGCTTCAAATGAACAATAAGGATTTTTTTCAAACTTATAGTCCTACAAGGCTTGATGGATTTTACACCATAGAAGGTCAGATTAAAGTGATAGAAGCTAATATAGAGCAAAGTAAAAATGACTCAAGATATTCTTTTGGGATTTTTCTTAATGAAACAGACAAATTGATAGGAAATGTAGCATTGTCAGAAATTTTGAGAGGTGCCTTGCAAAGCTGCTATATAGGCTATTATTTGGACCAACAGCAAAATGGCAAAGGTTATATGACAGAGGCCGTAATCCTAGTAGTTGATTTTGCATTTAACAAATTAGAGCTTCATAGGATTGAGGCAGGGGTAATGCCTCATAACATCGGGTCAATGAAGGTTCTAGAAAAAGCAGGCTTTCACAAGGAAGGGATAGCTGTAAAGAATGTTAAAATAAACGGAAAATGGGAAGACCATCAGGTATTGGCCATAGTAGGGGCTGATTAAATATGATTTAGAGTACCGATAACACTAATATTTATAATTACTTAATGCCAAGAGGGTAATTGCTGGGGTATAGAATACCCAAGTTAAGCTGGTGGCAATAAGCCAAGCTGGTCCAGACCATAATAATCCATCTAGCCCTACGGTTATGTCGCAGAAATAAAAACATATCATACCCAGGGCTATCATTTTAGCATTTTTATAGGAAAATAAGCTAAGCGCAAAGTTTGCTATAGCTGCCCATAGAGATATGCTCAGCACAAGACCATAAAGTGCACCCAGTAGCAGTAGGCTTTCAACCTTTATCATATGATACAACATAATTACTCCCACAAAGAGTATTGAAATTAAAGCTAATAATAGAAAAGCAAGCTTTAGCTTCTGTATCTTGCTTGCTTTTGTCAGTTTGTATCTTAACCCTCGGCAATGTCTTGATATTAGAAGACATTGACATACTGCAAAAAATACGATGGCTAAGGTCGGCTTTTCCAAAAGAAAATTCACTTCGCCAAGGCAAATAGCTATAAATACAAATTTCATCCTTATGTTGTCTTGCTTACTCAAGCTGTCCCTTCCTGCAAACCATACTAGGGAGGCTGCTAGAATTACATTGATTCTTTTGATAAATTCATTAGGATATAGGTTGTACAAATCATTGGATCTGAATAATCTTGAAAAGTCCAAGAAAATAGTAAATATGCTAATGCAAAAAATAGCTAGAATTATAATCTTCATTAGAAGTCTTTTATTTACTGACATTCCATACCTCCAGATTCTATCATCTTCGCTCTCTATATCTTTACTATGCAAATCTTATATTATGTACTAAAGAGTAAGAAAGATGGATATTTCTTTGGTGGAGTAGTAAAATAGTACTATGGATAATAGTTATCTATAAATGCATAATGGAGGCAAAGCTTATGATTAAAGACTTTTATACAGCAATAAAAGATAGACGAAGTATATATGGAATTGGCAAGGAAGTAGTTGTTTCGGAGGAGCGTATACAAGAGGTCATAAATCATGCAGTAATGCATACACCATCGGCTTTTAACTCGCAAACAGCCAGATTGGTAATATTGTTTGGAAACAATCATGATATGCTATGGGATATAACAAAGGAAACTCTTCGAAAGATTGTGCCGGAAGAGAAGTTTGCACCAACAAATGAAAAAATTGATTCTTTTAAGAATGGATATGGAACAGTGTTATTCTTCGAGGAAACAAGTATAATAGAAGGTTTGCAGAAGCAATTTCCAAAGGTTAAAGATAATTTTCCAGTTTGGTCTCAACATAGCAATGGCATGGTGCAGCTTGTAGTTTGGACTTCTTTAGAAATGGAGGGGCTGGGAGCTTCCCTGCAACACTATAATCCTCTGATAGATGAAGAAGTAAAGACAAAGTGGGGTGTACCTGCCAGTTGGAGGCTGATTGCAGAGATGCCTTTTGGAAAGCCCACTGCGGCACCGAAGGAGAAAGAGTTCTTGCCTATAGAAATGAGAGTAAAAGTATTTAGGTAATAGTAGGAATCGGAAGAAATTTAAAAGGTATGCAGCTTTGATATTTATGCTGCATACCTTTGTTTATATTATTTCTTAATCCAGTTCTTGATGTTGGCATCTTGGGATAATATGCTTCCTATTTTACTTTCCTTGCAAGTAAGAATTGGTACAATTCCCGGACCATGGCCAAGCTTGATACAGTCACTGTGGACAACTACACCTATACTTACAGAACCTTTTAGGTAACCTCTTCCAAAGCTATTGTCACAATCCTTGAGAAGCACAAGGTCCCCAAATTTCAAAACATCAATTCCAAGTCTTTTAATTTCTTCTTTATCACCAGTCATTATATCATAGTCACCCTTATATGAAGAAGAATCACCTATGCCTGAACCCATTAGATAAGCTGGAACCTCTGCAATTACAGGAACCTTTATCATGCCGTTTTCCTCGGCCATTGGAATATTATTAAACAGCTCAGGATCAATATTCATTATCTTAATTTCTGGATAGTCCAGAAGCTCTAAACCTTGTCCCCAAGATTTGATAAGTATCTTATCATCAATGGACATGTTTTCCATATCCTTCTCTTCAAAATGTATTACAACATGATCAACACCACCATGCAGTCCAGTAACATAACCAACAGCACCTTTTGCATCTCCGCTTACTACTTTTGCAGTATTTCCTATGCAAGCCATTGTCATAAGTGCATTTCTTTCTTGAACATCATCATTTCTTATTGAAACTCCAGGCTCGATGTGGTCACCGGCCCATCCGAAGGCAGAGTCGCCGATTTTAACATTATAGGTTATGCCACCGGTAGCGGGCAGCACCATAGGCTCACCGTCGTAGTTTATCCTGTAAGGTGAGGGCGTATAGGACGGGTGATGTATTTTACCCTGAACTGAAAGCTTGATTGTTTTATCAATGTTTGTTTTTAACATCTTAAACACCCCTTTCGTTTTAACATATATCTAATTTAATTATAATGATATAATGCCAAATTAACAATAAGAAGTTTTAAATAAATCTACTTATTTTAGGTACATAGTCCTATTACAATATATGTAAATTGGATTATAATGTAATTAAGGCATGGCCGGAAAATACGATCATAGTACGCTATAGACATGAGGCAAAGGTAATTCTAAATAACAGATGCTATCTATACATAGGAGGGAGTTTATGAAGACTAAGGTATTAGAAGCTCTAGCATTACTATTGGGAATGTATGTTACATATATACTGGTTAAGCTTGCCTATGTATTTGCCTATAAAAACACATCTTTAAAAGACCTTATGGATAATACTGAATCAACTTATCTAAAACGATTATCAGACCGTCTGGCCAAAGAAATCGGCATAAGTCTGCTTTTACTTGTGAATTTGATTTGTCTTATGATAATACCTTCTTCTGCGATGCTTATTTTAGGTAAAAACGGGGTATCGATATCTCCATATATTTTCTTTGGAGGATTGCTTTTTTTGGCTGAAACCATTATTTATTCATTTTTATATGCCAACTTTCATATAGGGGAATTGGCTATTGGCGGGGTTAAGCTGTCTAAATCAGATTCTACGGATTTTATTGAATATAAAAATACTGTAGATAAGCTTATAAATAGATATAACGAAAAGCTTTATGCACAAAATAAGATTTTTTTGGGCATAAAAGAATACTGCGGCCATATATTTGAAGAGATTACCAGGTCTCAAGACCCTAAAAGCCAGTATCTATATAATATTAAGAATGTATTGGAAGAATACCAAAGATTGCAGAAGTCTAAAGAAAATGACTATAAAATTGATATATATTGGAAAAATGAGTTGAAATATGATAACATAAAAACTGTATATAATATTTGCCAATATAGTATAAACCTTATCAGAGATAATACGTATTTGGATGGTAATACCACAGTCATTGAAGAGGTTGGCAAAAGCTTGGTAGTATCCCCTGTACAAAGCAGAGTGATAGATGGTGAAATCTTTATATTGGTTTTAAGTCATAATGAGAGCCAAATACTGGACGCAGAAGCATATATAATACAAGATATCATTGTAGGCATAGATGAGTTGATTTTCAATGAAGTTGAAATATATGATATTAAATACCCCATTGAGGAAGAAATACCCGAAGAATGAAGTAGATTAGGGAGGTCAATTAGGTGAAACTTAGGCAAGGGGAAGAAAGACCGGGGCTAGTTAAGCTAATGAGTGATGTAGAAAAGAATAAAAGGATGGTAAGATATGCTGCACCTATAACAATTGAGAATAAAGGAATGACTGAACTGGAGAACTTGGGGGATGAGCTTTATAGGAAGCTGCAGATGAAGAAGAAAAAATCCAAGAAATCTTTATTATCTAGAATTTTTTAACGTCGAAAGTAAAGCTGTACAATAGTGCAGCTTTTAATACTTTTTTGTATCATAGCATATATTACTAATATGTATGTTTGAAGATATTTGTACAAACATATATGAAGTAAGAATCTGTATTAAGGTGGAATGTTATGGAGCAGTTAAGAGCAAAGTTGGAAAAAAACAAATTAATGGTAAGAAGGGCTGCACCTGTGACTATTAAGAGTACTGGATTTGCAAAGCTTAGCAGGGGTGTGGAAAGAATATGCCTAAAGATAAAAGGGGAAGAAAAGAAATAAAATAAGAAACATCACGGTTAATGAACATGAGGTAATGGAATCAACACATACTTAGCTTAATCATGATAATGAACTTAAGCTTGAACTGAAGGCTGTATAGTTATAAAATAGAATTCAGATAAAATTATACTAAAGGTGGAGGAAACGATGAAGGAGTTAACCTTAGAAAAACTAGAGAACCTTAAAAGCATTATAAAAAATACAGGTGGAGCAGTGGTTGCATTTTCAGGGGGCGTAGACAGTACTTTCCTGCTTAAAGTAGCCCATGATATATTAGGAGATAAAGTATTGGCAGTAACAGCCAATTCAGAAACCTATCCTAAGCGGGAGCTTGAGGCGGCAAAGGACTTTGCATTATCCTTAGGCATAAAACATATTGTCATTGAGACCCTGGAGCTAGAAATAGAAGGTTTTGCGGATAATCCGCCAGATAGATGCTATTACTGCAAGCATGAACTATTTTCAAAGCTTACAGAAATCGCCCGTGTCAACGGAATAGAATATGTTTTTGATGGTTCTAATTATGATGATAGAAATGATCATAGACCAGGAATGCGCGCGGCCAAACAGCTGGGAGTAGTTAGCCCTCTTAAGCAAGCAGAGCTGACTAAGGATGATATACGTGAAATTTCTAAGGAATTTGGATTAAGTACCTGGAATAAGCCTTCCTTTGCATGCTTATCCTCAAGATTCCCTTATGGTACAAAGATTACACCGGAAAAGCTTGTAGTTATTGGAGAGGCAGAAGACTTTATCAGAGATCTTGGTTTCCAGGAATTAAGAGTTAGACATCATGACAATATAGCCAGAATAGAAATCGGGAAAGCTGATTTGGAAAGAATAATTCCTTTTGCAGATAAAATTGTTGAGAAGGTTAAGTCTCTCGGCTTCCTGTATGTTACTTTGGATTTGGCAGGCTTTAAGACTGGAAGCATGAATTATACCTTATCAGAAGATCAAAAAAGTGTTGAAAATAAATAGTTGATGCAAAAGGCTGCTTTGATAAATTAAAGCAGCCTTTTATATATGTTTGTGTTGATTACATTGTAATGTTAGAATGAGGATAACAAAATACGTATAATTAATTAGTATGAGGTGAAAATATGGCAGATATAAAATATGAGGTAATAGAATCCTTCGGGGTTTTATCAGAGTCGACAAAAGGCTGGACAAAGGAATTAAGAAGCATCAGCTGGAATAATAGAGAGCCAAAGTATGACATTAGGGAATGGGCTCCTGATGATGAAATGATGGGAAAAGGTATTACTCTTTCTAAGGAAGATCTAAAGAAACTAAAAGAAATATTAAATAGAATGGATTTGTAGTAATATGAATAAAAAGGTTTTGCTATGGACTTTGCTATTTTTAATGGCATTTATGTTTATCAGATGTACTGCTGTTGATAAAGAAGATAATAATGGCAGCAATCAGCCAAGTCCAGGACAACAAGTACCAGAACCTAAGCCTATAGAAAAGGATCCTATAGCCGAGACCATAAAGGATATGACTATAGAAGAGAAGCTTGGACAGATGCTGATTGTCGGTATTGAAGGCTATGAAATGGACGAGGGTACAGAACAAATGATTGAAGAGCTCCATATAGGTGGGTTTATTCTGTTTGGCAGAAATATTAGCAACCCTGAGCAGCTCCTTGACCTTAATAATTCTTTGAAGGCTGCGAATTCAATTAATAAAATCCCCCTGTTTATATCAGTCGATGAAGAGGGCGGTAGAATAAGTAGGATTCCAAAGGTTATTAAGAACCTGCCAACCAGTAAAGATATTGGAAAGCAAAACAATGAAGCGTTTTCCTATGAGATTGGGATGCTTTTGGCTGAGAAAGTAAGTGCTTTTGGCTTTAATATGGATTTTGCACCTGTTTTAGATATAAACAGCAACCCCAAAAATCCTATAATAGGGGATAGAGCTTTTGGATCAAAAGCAGAAGTAGTAAGGGACTTAGGTGTGCAAACTATGATGGGTATAAAATCAGGGGGGATAGTCCCCGTTGTAAAGCATTTTCCTGGGCATGGAGATACTTCTGTAGATTCTCATGTGGGGCTTCCTTCCGTAGAGAATGATTTGGAAAGACTTAAGAGCTTTGAGCTTATCCCTTTTAAAGCTGCCATAGACAATGGAGCCGAATGCGTCATGGTGGCCCATATACTATTGTCTAAAATCGATGCAGAAAACCCGGCTACCCTGTCAAAGATCATCATAACCGATGTTTTAAGGAATCAGCTGAACTTCGAGGGTGTAGTAATCACAGATGATATGACAATGGGGGCAATTACAAAAAACTATGATTTAGCAGAAGCGGCGGTGCAATCGGTAAATGCAGGCACCGATATTATATTGGTAGCTCATAAATATGAAAATGCCCTAGGGACAATGAAGTCTCTCAAGGCGGCTGTGGAGACAGGAAAAATTACAGGAAAGAGAATAGACCAAAGTGTTTATAGAATATTAAAGCTTAAGCAGAAATATAAACTGCAGGACAGTATGACACAGTCCGTAGATATAATAACAATAAATCAAAGAATAGAGTCTACACTAGATAAATATATGAATAACAATTAAAAATGGCCCTATGATGGATTGTAATAGATTCAGAATAAAATAGAAAGATCAGAGTGGTTGAAATATAAAACACCTCTCCGATCTTTTTTTATACTTGCTTTTCAGTTTTTATTTCTTCTTAATGATAATTGGATTTAGGAATTGCTCAATAGAGCTTGGCTATACTACTTTAGACTTTTGGTCACATTGATTAGAAATTATATGTATGCTTTTAAGTGTACCCTCGAAGGTATAAAGCAAGTTATGGATAGAATCCTCAATACCCTTATAATCATTTTCCTTTAATCTTATATCTAGCACCTCCGCAGCATTAAACATATCCTGGAGGTATAGGTTCGCTGATACTCCTTTAATACTGTGTATGGTTCTCTGAAGACCCGGCCAATCCTGATTTTTGAGGAACATCTTAACCTGATGCATTTCTTCAGACATTTCGTGACAATAAATACCTAGGAGTTCTATCACGGTGTCTTTTTCTATACCAATATAACATACCAAATCTTCAATATTTATAGACTGTGAATCAATCATTTTATCCCCCCCGAATTGCAGATTGAATTTGCTATCAACTATAATATTTTTTAAAATCAAATAAGTAATAGTTCTAAGAAGCTATCTGATGATTAAATTAATATGTAAAAAACTTGAAAAATATTGTATAATTATAGCATATTATGTTGTGGAAATGGAGTACTATATGAAAGAATTTTATGATCTTTATATATTTTTATTGATGTTAACATCAGGATTGGGGCTTTTCTTAGGCTACACTGCATTTAAGCGCAGAGGAACCCAAGGAGCAATACCTCTGGCAATTTTGATGACTTCAGTATCTATATGGGCATTTTTTCAGATAATGGCTTTATTAATACCAGAATTTGAGGCTAAAATAATATATGCTAATTTAAGATTTTTAGGTATACAGGTTACGCCTATAGCCTTTTATGCCTTGGCATGGGAATACAAACATAGGACCAAAAGCTTAAATCTTAAGAGCTATCTTAAAATCATGGCTTTCCCAGCTATTGTCTTCCAAGCAATATGGAACAATTCAATACACCATCGTTTTTATACAGAGGTATATATGCAGGATGGAATATTGATGATGAAGAATGGTCCATTGCTATGGGTTAACATGATTTATCTTTATTTCTTTATCATGGCTGGAATATTCTTATTTATGAAATCATATCAGGGATCAAAGTCTAAGCATCGTAAGCAAGCATTGATTATAGTACTTTCTGCATTTATACCATTAGTCTCAAACTTAATATTTAATTTACTTCCCAACATGAAATATGATTTAACACCAATATCGTTCCTGATATCGAGTTTGCTTTTTTTCTACGCAATATTTCATTTCAAGCTTTTGGATCTAATACCAATAGCAAGAGAATTACTGGTAGAGGAAATGGAAGATATCATAATTGTTCTCGATAATAACCATAGAGTCTTAGACATGAATAAGAAAGCAAGAGAATTTTTACTGAATAATGACACAGATAAAGCTGATCACATTGGGTCAAGCATCTTTTCTTTAGTAGAGCATTGGAATGAGCTGACTCAGGCTATAAGCAACAAAGAAGTAACTTATGCGCATTTAAGTTTCAGTTTATCTTCCTGTACAATATATTTTGATTTAAGTAAAACAGCGTTGTTTGATAAAAAAGGCATTAAAGTTGGAGAGATAATCGACCTTAGAAATATTACCGATTTGGAGGAAGCCTTGCAGGAGGCAAAGAAAGCAAGAGAGGCCGCTGAGATTGCAAATAAGACCAAGGGGTATTTTTTGGCAAATATGAGCCATGAAATAAGAACTCCAATGAACGCAATAATAGGTATTGCTGAAATGCTTGATACTGAAGAATTGTCAAAGGCTGAGCAGAAGAGGTACAATCAAATAATAATTACATCTGCAGAATCTCTGCTGGCTATTATCAACGATATTTTAGATTTATCTAAGGTTGAAGCAGGTAAAATGGAATTAGAGAAAGGCTCAGTAAATCTAGCGCAAATAGTTAAGGATACTATAGAGGTATTTAATATATCCACTGCTAACACATCAATTATATTAAGCTGTAATATAGATAAAACAATACCACAATATCTGCAGGGGGATGCTGTTAAGATAAGACAGATATTGATGAATTTAATTGGAAATTCAATTAAGTTTACAAAAGAAGGTAAGGTAGACATCATACTAAAATATTTAGGTAATAAAAATGGCAAAAATGCTATTGAACTGACAGTTAAGGATACTGGACTTGGAATACCTGAGGATAAGCTGGATATCATATTTGACAACTTTAAGCAAGCAGATAGTTCCACCACCAGAAAGTATGGAGGAACAGGCCTTGGACTTTCAATAGTGAAAAGCCTGGTAGAGCTTATGGGTGGAACTATCAAGGTAGAAAGCAAATTGGGCGAGGGAAGCAGGTTTATTGTTTCCTTAGAACTAGATGACGCTGCAGCAGTGCTGAATACAGAGGAAGAATCAAAATCTCCTACTTATAATGACTTATCAAGATTAAAGCTGCTTGTAGCGGAAGATAACAGTATAAATAGAGAAATAATTGGCTTATATTTGAAGAAGCTTGGTTGTGATTATGAGGTAGTTGGGAATGGGCGACTGGTGGTTGAGGGCTTTGAAAAAGGCCAGTATGATATTATACTGATGGATGTTCAAATGCCTGAAATGGATGGGCTGGAAGCAACACGCATTATTAGAAGCAAGGAGAGCAATACAAATAGTAGAATTCCAATTATAGCACTTACTGCAAGTGCAATGACAGAAGATATAGATAAATGTTTAGCAGCTGGTATGGATGCTCATATTTCAAAACCTCTTAAGGTAGACAAGTTAAGAGAAGCTATTGATAGCATAATAAATGGCAAAAACTAATTTCTACATTTATGTTGACAATGTACTATGTATACAATATAATAAGTTTTAATAAAATAATGCCTATCAAGAGTGGTGGAGGGACTGGCCCTGTGAAACCCGGCAACCTGCGAAAGTGAGGTGCCAAATCCAGCAGCGTGTTGAAGGTTTAGCATGTTGAAAGATAGATGAGTGAGATTTTAACCTCTTCTGTTTTTCAGAAGAGGAATTTTTTTTAGAGGGTGATAATATGAGTGTGGAAAGCGTAAGAAAACATTTTACCGACAGAGGACTAAAGGATCCAGTTTTTGAAATGGATACAAGCAGCGCTACAGTTGCATTGGCAGCTGAATCAATTGGTGTTCAACCCGGAGAAATTGCTAAAACCTTATCCTTTAAGCTTAAGGATAAATTTATTTTAGTTGTTACAAAAGGAGATGCCAAGGTAGATAATCGAAAGTACAAAGATTACTTCGGTGAAAAAGCTAGAATGCTGGATGCTGAGGAAGTGGTGCAAATTACAGGACATCCTGTAGGCGGGGTTTGTCCCTTTGGACTTGCAAATCCATTAGACATATTTTTAGACATATCACTAAAGGAGTTTACGAAGGTTTACCCTGCGGCGGGGTCTAAAAATAGTGCATTAGGGATTACACCTGAAGATATGCAAAAGCTGACAAATGGAAATTGGGTTGATGTTTGTCAGGACTTGCATAAGTTACAAGATTAGCTAATATAATTAATTTAATATAAAAAACTCTTATCCAGAGAGGCAGAGGGACTGGCCCGATGAAGCCCGACAACCGACATTTTTCATTTGAATGCACGGTGTCAATTCCTGCAGTAAGCAATTACTGAGAGATGAGAGAGGACTTGAGCATAGCTATAACTATAGCTATATTTAAAACCTCTTTCATTGAAAGAGGTTTTTTTATTGTCATTGTATAGATTGTGAAGGGTGGTGATAAACATGTGTATAAACAAAAGCACGGCAAGAAAGCTTTTTATAGACATATATATGATTTCGGTTATTCAGAATTGGAAATAGCAAATAGGAAGAGGTGAATGCATGATAAAAATTATAAATTTAAGCAAAAGCTTTGTAGATAAAAAGGTTACAGTTGACGCATTGAAAGATATTAACCTTAAAATTGAGAAGGGCGACATCTATGGAATAATTGGTCTTAGCGGCGCAGGGAAGTCCACCCTCATCAGATGCATAAACAGGTTGGAGAAACCTACTGCCGGCAGCATACTTATTGAGGGTCAAGACATTATGATGCAAAAGGATGAGGATATACTGAAGATTAGAAGAAGGATTGGCATGATTTTTCAGAGCTTTAACTTATTAAGCCGCAGAGATTGCAGTAAAAATATAGCATTCCCCTTAGAAGTAGCAGGTTATAATCAGAAGGATATTAATAAAAGAGTCGATGAGCTTCTGGAATTGGTTGGGCTAACAGATAAAAGGAATAGTTACCCCAGCCAGCTAAGCGGCGGCCAGAAGCAAAGAGTGGCAATCGCTAGGGCTTTAGCGGGAAAGGCAGATTTGCTGCTTTGCGATGAAGCCACTTCCTCCTTAGACCCCAGTACCACTAAGTCGATACTAGCTTTGCTTAAGCAAATCAATAAAACCTTTGGAATCACCATAATATTAATTACTCACCAGATGGAGGTTATCAAAGAAATATGCAACAAGGTGGCTGTAATATCTGAGGGTGAAATTGTTGAAAAGGGAACCACCTTTGAGTTGTTTTCAAAGCCCAAGCATGCTGTGACTAAAAGATTTTTAAGTGATAAAAGCTTGGAAGGCAGCTATGGATATATTACAAAAAACGATAATGTAAGATTATATAAGCTGACCTTTCTGCAAGGATCAGCTCACCAGCCGATTATTTCACAAATGATAAAGCAAACGGGTGTTGAAGTAAACATCATTGCCGGACACATTAGCAATGTACAGGAAAAATACTATGGAAATATTGTTGTAGAACTGTCAGGAGACAGCGATGTTTTGCAAAAGGCATTGGAGTACCTGAAGCAAAACGAACTATACGTAGAGGAGCTGGTGGATAATGAACGAGTTGTATAATATATTGACTAAACTAATGAATTTGATGCCACAGCCCCTGCTGGAGACCGTGTATATGGTAACCGCGGCTACAGTGTTTTCTGTTATATTTGGCGTTCCTTTGGGGTTTGTAACAGCAATATCAGAGGAAAATCATATATGGCCTCATAAAAATGTAAACAAGGTACTCAATTTATTAATTAATATAGCCAGATCCCTGCCTTTTATTATTCTAATGATTGCAGTTTTCCCTTTAAGCAAGCTTTTGGTAGGCAGAAGAATAGGTACGACTGCAGCCATTGTTCCATTGACCATTGCTGCCATACCTTTTGTAGCAAGACTTGTGGCCGCATCCGTCAAAGAGCTTTCTTGGGGAATAATTGAAGCTGCCTTGTCAATGGGAGCGACTACAATGCAAATCATATTTAAGGTGATTTTGCCGGAAGCATTGCCTTCAATAACGTCAGGAATAACATTGACAATTATTAATCTGATAGGCTACTCCGCAATGGCAGGGGCAATCGGAGGAGGCGGCTTGGGGGACTTGGCCATACGCTTTGGCTATCAAGGCTTTCAAGAAGATGTTTTGATAGGAACAGTAGTTGTACTGCTTGCTATTGTACAGCTAGTACAATTCTTAGGAGATAGGATATATAAAAGCTTAATAAGGTAGGGACGATTTAGGCATCCTCTTGATTCTGCAAGAAATGATGCTCAATATCGGTTAAATAGAAAATACTCAATTCAAAATTAAAAAATAAAGGAGAGAATAATATGAGAAAAATAATAGCATTAATTATAGCAATTTCATTAACAATAGTAGGGGTAGTCGGGTGTACTGCAAAACCCGTAGAACAAGCAGCGGCCCCAGCACCAGCAGAGGCTCCAAAAGTAACTATTATAAAAATAGGTGCAACGCCAATTCCTCATGCAGAATTGCTTAACTTTATTAAGCCACTTCTAGAGAAAGAGAACATCAAGCTTGATATAGTTGAATTTCAAGACTATGTGCAACCAAATACTGCCTTGGTAGATAAGGAACTAGATGCGAACTTCTTCCAACACCAACCATACCTGGACAATTTCAATAAAGAAAGAAGCCAAAATCTAGTTTCAGCAGGAGCCGTACATGTGGAACCCTTAGCACTATATTCAAAGAGCATCAAAAATATCAGTGAACTTAAGGATGGGGCAGTTATAGCAATACCAAATGACCCTGCCAATGCATCAAGAGCCTTATTGCTGCTTCAGTCAAATGGCATTATAAAGCTAAGAGATGGAGGATCAATTACATCAACTGAAAAAGACGTCGTGGAAAATGCAAAGAACTTGAAGATTGAATTAGCAGAAGCTGCGCAGCTGCCAAGAGTATTAGAGGATGTAGATGCCGCTATAATCAACACAAACTATGCATTGCCGGCAGGCTTAAATCCTGTAAAGGATGCTTTGTTAATTGAGGGTAAGGATTCTCCCTATGCCAACATCGTAGTTGTCAGAAATGGAGATCAAGAAAAAGTAGAAATTCAAAAGTTAGTAGAAGCTTTAAATAGCGCAGAAGTGAAGAAATTCATTGAAGAGAAATACCAAGGCGCTGTTGTGCCAGCATTTTAAACAGCTGGGACGGTTTTTATGCCGTCCTTACTGAAAATTGTGAAGTTACTACCCGTGTATTAAACCAGGTAAACAGTGTGCACATACCTGAAGCTTCCTACCTTGATAGTCTGTTGTAAATATGGGCTTGTCATTTTCAGTCCTTTTGCAAAGTTCACAAGTAGCTAGCTTATTATTTTGATTATTATCAGTCATAGTTTTACCTCCTAGTTAATAAAAACGTTTTGTAAAGTTAAATGAAAATTGAGGACCTGCCACACTTTCTGGTACAAT
>ENA-OFDP01000341-OFDP01000341.1-metagenomes-genome-assembly--contig:-NODE-341-length-21455-cov-5.064112_pt1 | contig 21455 bp, 19 predicted proteins | sample MGYA00153389_OFDP01 | MGnify analysis MGYA00153389 | reverse complement strand
ATAAAATTCCGCTATCGCTACATTTTACCCCATTTTCACCATATTAGCGGGAGAGCCGAAGTAGATGGCAAACCGATTGTCAATTGGCGAATATTCCAAGAGATTAACACTCGATTTCTCCCTGACTGTGCTGATGAATTAGGTCGAGATCCTTCCTTTACGGAAGCAAGGGCAATGCTGTCTCGTCAACTCAAGTATGAAGCCAGCCAGCAACAATCATCTAGCTCTTATCCAGAATCGGGACGCTTACTCAAGCTCTATGAAAATGAATATGGAGCCACGAATGAAGCTCGCAAAGCCTGTGAAGCAGGACTAGAACGTCGAATGCTGTTAAATTGCCGTTGTAGCTGTTCTAGCTGTCTTGACGACCGTAACAGTGATATCGAATCGCCAGGGTTAAGTCGCAACTTGCTCAACCGTCCCCTGCTGACTGAATGGTTAAACCAAGTGCTTACTCCTCAAACATTAGAAGTGACAGAATGTGAGAATGCTGTTGATATTTGCGATCGAATGCGGTTGTTATTGGAGAATGGCTCTCAGGTTATCTACTTACGAGTTAAAAGCGATCGTCTTTCTTCTCTATGTGCCACGATTAGTTATTTAACGGATGCCGGAATCGATACAGATGTGGGGATGGTTTATCCGATGATTACCGATATTCAAACTATTTATGCCAACAACTTGAGGCTGACTGAATCTCCGATCGTTCAAATCACCATCCGCCCGATTCAGTGAGATTTTACCAATGGCAAAACAATCAACACAATTACAACTAAGCGGTCAAGCCACGATCTATAATTTCCTACTCAATGAGGTGTTAGCATCTCAATTGGGCAGTAATGGCACCTTTTGGATTGTCGCTCCGTGGGTGACTAATTTCCGATTAGATAAGCCTTATTACGTCTCATTTCAACAAATTGTCGAAACCAAGCAAGAAGCTCTCCATCTGTTTGATATTCTGCATCAAATTGCTGGGAATGGGAGTGATGTCAAAATAACGGTCGGGACAGACTCTAACTATCATTCGCCACTGAAACAACTCAGTCAGCAAAGCGATCGAATTCAGCTCAAAGTACTGCCAGAACTGCATTCTAAAGCCTATGTAGGTTGTTATGGGGCGATCGATGGTTCTTTTAATCTGACTGGTCGTGGACTCAATCAAAATATTGAGTTATTTACCTATTACCATGATGAACGAAACATTGCCGAACTAAAACAAACTTGTTGCCAATATTTTAACCAGGGGTACTCAATCTAATGCGGTATGAGATCGATCTTAATTTAGGTGGAGCAGATCGGGTTGGACTGCGATTTAGATGTGAAAATGAATCTCAGGCTGAGAAGATTCATCTCTTATTGCGCCAAGAAAACTCGAATCTCAGCCGTTTAATGAAATCATACCATTCAAATTATACTCATTTTGTCTATATTTCCGGGACGGAATCCCATCTGCGAGGAATAATGACAAAAGTGCTGAATTCTTGTCAGATTTCTACAACAGATCGTGATTCAGAGCCAATTCAGGAGCAAAAGAAAACAATTCAAACTTTCAAAGCTTGGCAATCTAAATTTACTCTAGCAGTTAAAAAATTAAATAGTGATTCATCTCACCCGATCGCTCATACTCAAGAGATTAACGCCAACAACCTTGATGAAACAATAAAATTAGGAGATATTAGTGAAATTGAAAAGCAATTATTGGAGCAAACTAACCACGATAATAGTAACTCACTAAGAACTTTAATTACACTATATACCCAAGCCAATAGACTGGAACAAGTTGTCGAACTCTGGAAATCTCAACGATCTAAAATTCTTGCATTGCCAGTTTCTGGACGTTTAGTGGAGCAGTTAGTCAGAGCACATATTCAATATTCTCAACAAACAAATATTACCGAAGCCTTATGCTCGGCGCAACAAATCGCTCAAGAGTTTCTCCCTGAATTAGAAAGACTCCGCCAAGCTAATGGTGTCAGACAACTGCTCCATCAAGCTCTGGAACCGCAAGAGTTACCCCCAACTATTATCGGAGCAACACTTAACGAACAATTAGTCAAGCTGTTAGAAATTGAGCCAGGAGAGCGGATTTTCAAGCTTGAATCTCTCCGCAATAGATATCCTAAAGCGAGTAATGTGCTTATCGCTTTGGCAGAATCTTATACAGCAATCGGTAAACTTGATGAAGCATTGAAAGTTTATCAGTTGATTCCAGAACAAACTGAAGATATTCAATTTCGTCAATTGAGTCTACTTTTAGAGCAGGGTTATTTTCAAGATGTTCTGGTGCAATTACCTACGTCAATCGATCGACTTTCACCAATTTTATCAGGATTGCGAGGTATTGCACTTTATGCTATTGGAGAACGAGTCAAGGCTCGTCAATTCTTAGAAAAGGCTTGGCATGAAGATCGACATAACTTAAAAGTGCTATTAGCCTTAGCTAGAATATGGACGAAAGCAGGAGATCCCATTCAAGCAGGTATGGCTTATCAGATCTTACAAGATGCTGGCGATAATTTATTCAGATTAGAAGACTATATCTTAATGGTGGGAGTTGCCGAACGTGGGGGGTTTGGCGATCTATCGAATAAACAAAAAACAAATTATTATAAAAAGTGTGTTTTTGAATCGATATCGTATTTACTGATTTTTGAGGCAATGATAAAAATTTTCAAGGCGCAAGCAAAGCTTTGGCTCTTTCCCCAAGATCTTGAGGAAATTATTAGTGCTTGCAGCAATTGATTGGATCGATAATGCTAAAAATTATTTGCTAAACCCTAAATATCTCCTAATTGAGGATCGAGACTGGAGCCTAACTTGAGACTCTCTGCATCATTGATACTGCACGCTTATGGTTGGCCATAGCTGTTCTCTTTCGCTGACGTTCTCTAGCTCGACTAACAATTCCCTCCCGCAACTCTGGCGCATTCATCATCTCCAGAAACATCGCCTCAATCAGCACCTCCCGACAAATCTGCTCCTGCTGGCACAAAGCCTGCAAATCATCACTCAACCCCTTTTCCAATCGTAGCGTCGTCTGTTTGACAGGAAATGAAATTTCATCTGGAAGTGTAGATATCTGGATATCTGGATTCATAGACACTTCAATAGCTGAGGTACCCGATATCTCTAATACTGGAGCCTGAATCGCACTTCCTTCAGTAGAGATTGTAGATATCTGGATATCTGGATGTGTAGATATTCCGATATCTAGGATGCTTGAATCTACAGATCGATCGGTAGTAGAGGTTATCCCTGGATCGCGCTTAGGCACCTCTGGACGCTGGCGATTCTTGATTCGTTCTAGAGCATCACTCATGAGTCAACACCTCAATGATTTTAGTAAACGGATATTCGAGTTCGGGATGCCCTAGTTCGGTGAGGGTTTGACCTTGGCGAATCCCCTTCTTGAACTGCTCTGATTCTTTAATCGAGGGGAAAATGGTCAAATCGGGAAACAATTCAGCCATCGCCGCGATATTTTCTCGACTGTCCACAGTTTGAGTATTCCCCACCCAGCGATCGCGAAATGGGATAACCCCCACTACAGATCCGGTAAAGGCAGCCAGATTGGTTTGTTCGCCGACAAATTTGAGCGTGTCGATCAGACTATTTACACCTTTAGTATTGGCTTCCACTGGAATTAACGCCAGATCTGCCGCACCCAGAGCCGTCAAACAGATTTGAGAACGAGACGGCTGAACATCGACGATCGCATAGTCAAACAGTGAGGCTACAGGTTTGAGCCGCAGTTTGAGGATAAATGCACCCGTGCCACTACTAGAGAGAAAATCCGTAACTTTAAATAAACTGCGATCGGCCGGAATCACAAACAGGTTAGGATAACTAGTCGGGTAAATCCCATCTTCAGTAGTGATTTGTCCGGTTAATACTTCGAGTAAACTTGGTTCGTTTTCCTCCACCTCCCGTCCGAGGTAGAAAGTTAAGTTAGCCTGGGGGTCGGCATCGATGACTAATACCCGTTTGCCCTGTTGAGCCAGGAGCAGGGCAGTAAAAAAAGCCGCCGTCGTTTTCCCCTGCCCCCCACTAAGAGAGATAAAGGCACAGATTTTCACACAAGCCTCCTAGATGTCTAGATATCTACATACTTAGATATCTGGGTATGTAGATATCTAGAATAACATTACTAGGCGACCCATTGAGTAGCCAATCTTTTTCTAGATCTGGAGTTTACCTAAGCACTTACCCACTGTGCGCTATCCTTGGGCACCACTGTTAAAAAGCCCTCCCCGTCCACAGGTAAAATATCTACCTGTTTAGTTCGCATGTGCATCAACTCCTTCGGCCACAAGATCACCTCGATCTCCACATCCTTCCCAAATAACGGCTTCGCCTTACCAATCAAAAACTTTCGATCCTCGATCAACGCCCGCGCCACCGTCTCACGGGAAGTCCGTAACGTAATCCCTGTATGCTTGCCAGCATGATGCCAGATCAGAAATTCACAACAATCTAGCAGCGACTGAGTACTGTAATCAAACTTTCTCAACCACCGCTTATAAATATTGTTTTCTAATTCATCGATCAGATTATCCATAGCTGTCTCTGACTTTGAATAGTCATTATATTACCCTAACCGATCCAGCTTGATGTTAAGGAATACTAAGCAAACCCAACTCTCAGTCACTACCAATTATCTCTTACACCCCTTAATTATAGCGGGTTTGGTCGAATTTGAGAAGATCTCCAGATGACCCATTCGACCGAATAAAAGTGTAAAAAGGGCGATTTTCTCTACACTTAGCCCGAAACTGACTTCTAGAGCTAATAGTAAGTGTAGATCTGGAATCTACACTTGGTGGAGCCAAACCGCTATAACTAGCCGCTAATGCAAATATTAAGTGTAGAGGAATTTCTCTACACTTCTCTACACTTGGGATGAAGCTAATTTTCTCGCTCGATCGATTGCCACGAGCCAATTATATCTCAATTGGGCTGCTCGATCGTCATGAGGCTGATGTTAAGCAATATTATGTTAATCACTTTACCCACATTACTAATTATTATCTAAATCCCTTGTTCGGAAACAGATCTAGCGATTTTAGCTAGATCTCCCAAATACCCATTCAGAAATATAAATGTGTAGAAAAGGCGATTTTCTCTACACTTAGCCTGAAACTGACTCCTAGAGACAATAGAAAGTGTAGAATCCAGATCTACACTTGGTGGAGCAAAATCACTGAAACCGTTTTCTCAAGCCGATAGTAAGTGTAGAGAAATTCCTCTACACTTCTCTACACTTGGCACTTACGATCGATTGGTTCCACATTAGCTTTTGTGGCGATTAGCATCACAAATGGTTACGCACCCGTAAAAACATCTATAATCTGGCAAACGCAAAAAGAGAGCTAGCCTCGCAAGCCGCTCTCTATCCGCAACTGCTTGTACAGCAATATTTGCGTTTTCTATTATTAACCGCATCTTACCTCATGACTTTTAGCAGTAGCAACTATCCTGGTGAAAATCAGCCAGATATCTCGATCGATCGACACGAGTACCGTAATAATTCTGACTTTCGGCGTTCCGGTAAAAATCGTCCTTGTCCTGTCTGTCGTCGGACTAAGGATGCTGACTGTAGTATTTCATTTGATGAAAATTGGGTCGGCTGTCATACCTATATTGACGGTCATACAGTCCCTGGTTGGCACTATACCAAACCCTCACGGAATGGCTTTCAGGGTGAGTTTATCAGAGAGAAATCGCCAGAATTTGTTAAGTCTCTCCGACCCCAACAGACGCGATACTTCGATTACCCAGCACGGGATGGTACGCCATTAGTTCGGGCGGTACGCATCGATCTGGACAACGGTGAGAAGAAGAATTGGTCAGAATATTGGAGTGGTGGTAAGTGGATCAAGGGTTGTCCAGTTGAGATTCGTCAGCACATTCCAATTTATAGATATGTAGAAGTACGGGCTGCTTATACTCGCGGTGAAAATGTTTTCGTAGTTGAAGGGGAACCTACTGTCGATGCGTTATGGAGTTTGGGGATTCCGGCTACTACGACCATCGGCGGTTGTGGTGGTTATGGTAATTATGGCAACTATCGATCTGATTTTGCAGGCGTACAGTTAATCCTCGCACCAGATCGAGATCGAAAGGGATTGGCTTACATTGCCAATTTTGAGCGTGATTTCTCCGACCAAATCATAGGTTACTACCTAGCGGGTACAGCCGGACTCTGGCGACAACCGGAGGGAGGAATGGATATCTTCGACGATATTCTCGATCATAACTACACCCAGGTCGAAATTATTGCGCGGGTAATTAATGTAGAAGAGTACCAAAACTGTCTACAATCGGCTGATAATAACGAACCGCAGCCAGATGTGGCAATCGAGGTTTCCAGCCAATCAACACCGCTAGCCATCAGAGCAGCTTTGACTGATTTACTCGATCGCGAGTTACCCACTACCGACTATCAAATTGAGTTAGCCCAGCTAGCCAAACAGTTGAAGCAGTCAGTCACTCAGTTAGCGAAAGTGGCGGAAAGCTTGTACTTGGAGCAAGAAAGAGTTGGAAATCGGGCGGCTACGAAAGTTGAGATCGATCGATTACTCGCCAGTAAGAAAATCGCAGTTGATATTCACCAAATTTTACCGCATGAGTTAGCTAAACCGATCGCTACCCTAGCTACCAGTCTAGGGCACAGTTGCGAACCCTACATTCTCTACCTCCTGACGGGAATTGGGGGAATGCTCCATAGTGAGAGTCAAATCAAGATTAAAAGTACCTATTACCAGCCAGGGAATCTCTATGGGGCGGTAGTTGGTGCATCTGGACACCGGAAATCACCAGTGCAACAGCAGATGCTCACTAAGCCACTGGATCTGATTCAAGGGAGCTACAACGAGATTTACCAGCAGGAATACCGTCGTTATGAGGTCGAGCAAACTCTTTGGGATAGTCTTGCCAAGGAGATGAAGCAGGAAGTACCTCAACCAGATATTCCCCACCGTCGCCGGGTCTATCTGAATAATATTACGATGGAGGCGATCGAGAACGTCGCGGCGCAGCAACCAGAACAAGCCGCAATTTATATTAAAGATGAACTAAAGGCGATTTTCTCATCAGCTAACGCTCATCGCGGCGGCAAGGGCGACGATACCGAAAAATACCTCAGCTATTACGACGGTCAAAAACTCAGTAGAGAGCGGGCGGGTTCGGGGTTTACCTATTCTAACCACGATATTCGGTTTGCGATGATTGGCACGATTCAACCTGCGGTTTTGCAGGAGTTGGTGGGTAAGGGGACTGATGATAATGGCTTGATGAGCCGTTTTCTCTATGCCAAGCTCAACTATAGTTTCACACCGATGATTGATGATGGCGAAATCGATGTGAGTGAGCTACTAGCGGGTATTTACCGTCAAGTGAATGGTTTTACTCCTACTACCTACAAGCTTACCCCAGCAGCATTTAAGGTGTTTGCTCAAGCATTCGACGGCTATGGGCAAAATGCGATCGATCCGTCCAAGGGGAGTTGGGAACAAAACACTTGGGCGAAGGCGGGGGGACAGTTGGCGCGGTTGTGCTTGAATCTGCACCTTGCTTGGGGTTGTATCGATGGTCGGGTGGACGAGTTAATTCAACCAGAAATAGTCAGTCGAGCGGCACAACTGATGCAGTATTTCATCAGCCAAGCACTGAATATTATTGCCGAGCAATCGCTCTCATTACCGCCGCAGTTGGCTAAAGCGTTGGAGATTGCGACGGCTAAGGGTGGAGTCACGCCACGGGAGCTATGTCAGTCTACCTATGGTAAGTTGAAGCCCCAGAATACCGGACGGGCGCGAGAGTGGCTGAATGAGTTGGGCGAGTTGGGCTATGGTAGTTTTGTTCGATCGGGTAAGACGAGTAGATTCGTGCCAAGTGGAGCGCAAGTGTAGAAAAGTGTAGAGAAATTTCTCTACACTTACTATCGGCTTTAGAACAAGGTTTCAGCATTTTAGCTTCGTCAAGTGTAGATCCCGAATCTACACTTTCTATTGGCTCTAGGAGCTAATCTCAGCCTAAGTGTAGAGAAAATCGCCTTTTCTACACTTTTATATTTCTAAAGGGGTAAGATATCACCAGATCGTACTGCCGACAGATCTTTTCTTAAACAGCCTTGCCCCATTGAGTATATTAATCAATTATCGTTAAAGTATAAGCCCATAAAACCAGAAGACCAGATAGCTAGTGAAGCAGTGAATCCAAAAGAAATAAAACCAGATAGCCAAACTACCAGCCCAACAGACCCAACTGTAGAACGGGAAGTGAATCTATGCTGCAAAGTCCCTGAATCATGGCGTAGGCATTGGGCGGCGGAGTCTAAGCGGAATGGTATCACCATGACAGAAGTGATTACAGAAGCTTTTACAGCCAAATTTGGTTTACCAGAAGATCGGCATAAATAGCCACCATTACCCCAGCGGATCGGCATCCCACAAAACTAAACAGTCAATAATTAAATTAAAATACCAGAAAACCAGAAAACCTATATAATAAATACAAACGCAAACGGACGTTGCTACTAACAACGTCCGTCTGCTAACCATCTTTGTGTCAAAGCCACTAGGAAAGCTACTATGATTGTACTTGAATTTGAGCGGCAACCCGTACGGTTGCTGATGCTTCACGATCGAATTTGGTGCGCGATTGAAGATTTATCATCCGTGTTAGGTGAATCCTTACCGTCACTGCTGAGTTACTTGGAGTCTGATGAGCAGACAGAACTACCAATCGAAGGTGGTGGACAAAAGCTGTCATGGGCGAATGAATTGGGGATTTACAACCTGATTCACACCTTCAATAATCCTGTAGCCAAACGGCTGAAACAATGGCTGCGAGAAAAAGCGATGCCCTCAATGCGTCAGTTTTTTCCCCTTCCAGCTATGAATATTTCCACACAGGAAGCCTTAGCCCTTGCTATCCCCATCCTCACAAACTTAGGTGTTGATTCCGAGCGGATGGGAACGTGGCTGTTGGCGCAATACCGTCGGCTCTATCCAATCCATGCAGAAATCTTTGTGGATATTCGGACAACCGATCGTCAAAAACCGATCGCGCCCATACCTAAAACTCCATCTGAGATTGCCGAGACAGACTCGACATCATCAACACCACGACTCTCGCCGACGGAGCTGGGAAAACTGATGACCAAAAATTATGGCTTGGGTCACACTCCTTCCCCGCAACAGGTCAACCGCACCTTCGTCGATCTAAGTTGGCAGATCTTAGTACAAAAGGGGAAAGGCCGAGAATGGCAACTAACTAAAGCTGGGCAACAGTTTGGGCGGTTAGAGGATTGTGTCGATCGGCACTGTAAAACTCGCGTCCAAATTCGCTGGTCGCCAGCAGTAGTGCCAATAGTAGCCCAAAAATTGAGACTGATCTAGAGCGTTAATCATTGTAGCGATCGGGGAAGAAGGGAAAATCTAAATTCCTTCTCCCTAATTTTTTGCTAAACTGACACTCTACAGCCAAAATCGATCTTTAACTTCAAACCGATAAATCACCATAATTGCAATCCATCTATCTTGTCTCCAAGATGTAGATTCGATTAAATATCTCCCAAATTATTTAAACATACTCGATCGATTAATTATTAAATATCATTCAGGATAGTTAATCGGTACTGCCAGCAAGACTATCAAATTAGGATCTTATCTAATTTGGTAGTCTTGCCAACTGCTCTCAGCTATCTAGTTCTCTTCGTTCGACAAACAGAATATTCAAATTAAAAATTACCCAAAATCGGTCATTTAGCATGTTACCTAAAAATTCATGCTAAATATTTTAAAAATGGCACTCATTCCGTATATATTCACTTTAAGTATCTTGCTTGAAGTGAATCCACTGATAAATCCAGGGCATCAACTACCTCGCTTAAATCTCAATTCAATAGTTTTAGTAGCCTGTTGTAATTAGTATTTCGTACAAAACTAACTAATTTCGTAACTTAATTAGATATTTTAATAATAATTATTATTAAAAAAGCACTGTTTGACTCGATTCTAATCGAACGATAACTCAGGCTTTAACAATTAAACTAGGCCGACCCACTGAGTTTCGTACAAAATCTGAAGATTTTGTACGATTGGCTCCCCATGCGGTTTTTCAATCTCAGTATCCTTCACATTCCGCCGATCAGAGCGAACTAAGTCTGAATCCCTGTCCCCATCAGTATCCTATCCCCTACCCCCAGAAGCTCGACAGTACCTGTTCGAGCGAATAGAATGGTAGTGTGTTCGATTTGATACTAAGCCAGCACACACACCCTTAGCACTAGCGTACTATCGCCGCAAGCGGCTAGGGCGGTGGCTGGCGAGGGGTAGCTTCGCCCCCCTCGACCCCCCGATCCGGTAGCTATCGCCCGTTAATGCCTCGCTCAAAGCTAACCCCCAACCCTCTTTCCTCCAGTTATGGCTAAGTACCGTAAGCAAGTTCAAGTCCTCCTCAGCGACGAACAGAAAATCCACATCACCGAACGTGCCATTCAAGCAGGCTTAACCCTATCTGAATATATCAGACAAAGTGCAACAACCCAAGAAAACACACCAGTAATCAACCCCTATAAAACAGTAGTCAGAAAGCAAATTGTTTACAGCCCAAAGACCCAAGGAGAAGTTGAGATAGTTCAACAACTAGCCAAAATAGGTAACAATCTTAACCAACTCACTCGTAAAATTAACACCTCAGCTAAAGTCGGTGAAAGCATCGAACTAGTTAAAATCTCAGCCTACCTCTATTCACTAGAATCACAACTAACAAATGTTTTGCAAAGTATTCGCTAGAGGCGGCGGTAGAGCCTCTGGCATCGACTATTTACTTGCCGAACGAGATGCTACTAAAAAACTGAGAAATCCCCCTGCCGAACTGCTCCGAAGTGACCCCAAACGAATTAAACAAGTCATCTCCAGCTTGAATTTCTCGCGGAACTATACCAGTGGTGTATTGTCATTTACCGAGACAGTAGCCGAACTCACCCGCGATAACTTACAGAAGATCATGGACGAGTTTGAAGAGATGATGAAAGCCGGATTTGACGACCCTGGGCGGATTGATGTGTTGTGGGTTTTGCATCAAGATAAAGGTCGGGCCGAACTGCATTGGGTCGTCCCAAACGTCGATTTACAAACGGGAAAAAGATTCCAACCCTATTACCACAAAGTAGATCTAAACCGCTTTCGGGCCTGGGAACGATTCACTAATGCCACTTACGGACTTACCGACCCATCCGACCCCGCCAGAGCCAGAACCATCGATATTCCGCCCTTTCTACCTAACAAGAAAGAAAACCAGTACAGACAAATTAATGATGTCATCACCAGCATGGTGGCACAAGGACAGATTACCAGCCGCGACGACATTGTAGACCGATTATCAACAGCGGGGTACAAGATCAATCGCCTCAGTCAAGACTACCTGAGTATCGAAGACCCTGACGGACGCAAACTACGCCTCAAAGGAGCATTTTATGGACAAGGTTTCACAAGTATTGCAGAACTTACGCGAACAACAGGAGCAGACCCAACAACAGGTCGAACAGATTACCCAAACCGCCTTGAAGAGTTACGAGCAGAGCTTGACCGCCAGCTTACAAACCGCAGTCAATACATCCAACACCGCTATTGTCGAGTCCAACCAGAAACTGACAGCAGCCATTACCGACCACCAAGCAACCCTTTCCTCGAACCTCGCCGCTCACCAACAGCAAGCCAACCGGATCTTGAAAATGGCAGCTCTGGGCGGAGCCAGTCTCCTCGGCTTGGGCATAGTGGGAGTAGTCACGATGCTGACCTGGGGCACCCTTCAACTCCAGTGGCAGCGAGCAGAAGTGGACAAACTCCACCAGGAATCCAACTCGATTCGGTTGAGCATCAAGCACCTTCAACAAGAGCAGACCAAATTGGAACAGAAGCGCAAAAGGAAATAGACGATGACCGACTTAGAAAAACTGCTCTTGAACTCAGTCGAGCAATTAGCCACCGAATCGAGACAACGGGAAGAGCGTTTATCGAGCAAACTCAACAATTTGACCACTACTTGCACGAACTTAACCAAGCAAGTGCAGAACTTAACCGCGACCCAAATCGATTACCAACAATTAGACAGAGCTTGCAAGCAGCTACAGCAGGAGCTACAGGAATCTCACTCCAACTACACAAAACTGCAACAGCAAGTGTCCAGCTTAGTCACCAACTCAACCATCTTGCAGACGAAATTACAGCAAGCGGAGAGTCAGTCAGTCGGCTTGAGCGACAGCACACAGGCATCGAAATCGATCTTGGAGCAATTGCTCGACAAGTTGCGGAAGCCGAGCGGTGGATCATAGAACGAGCAAGAGCGGAGCGGGAACAACGAGCTGAAGTGAAGAAAAATCAGGGGAATAATTCAGTCAGCGTCGAGAAAAAGCGGAGTCAGGGTGGCCCAATTCGGTAATTAGAAGCAGAACAAGTTGAGTAAGTCCAAATTAGAGATTAGAGATGAGTCATTATGCTAGAAGTACAACCGAATCGGAGTGGGCGCAAACCTAAATGGCGAGCTGGAGCAACCGATCTAATTCGTGTTCCAAAGTCATTCCGCGAACAAATACTTGAATATACTCAACAACTAGATCTGGGAAATGTACCACCCCCACCGACCGTCCAGGAAGTACAGCAACGACAATTGACTCAGATCGATAAGGATGAAATTCTCATCTATCTGAAAGAGAATTTTAACCAGTTTGTCCCTAGCCGAGATACGCTTGAGCAGTTGGCACAGTCTCAATTAAAAGTTCGAGCACAGGCTGCTCGGATTGCTACGCTCGAAGCAGAACAGAAACAATTATTAGCTTTTAAATCTGAAGCGGAAAGTCTACGAGTAGAGTTACGGACTAAAGATCGCCAGATATCATCATTGACTCGCCAACGCGATCGAGTAGTAGCGGAAGTGGAAACTCTGCGTCAACAAAAAGCTAACCTGTTGGCTTACAGCAGCACAGCGAGTGACTCAGATCGGCGGATTACCAAAATTCTCAAGTTGCTCCAGCAAGTATCTACAGGCACAGGTAAGATCTATGTGGAGGCGATCTTCCAGTTAGTGGCGGGAGTATCGATCCAACGGATCGATTTGTGTGTGTCAATTATGGGCAGGTTAAGTGAAACAGATAAGACTCATAACAACTGTTGTCGAGATGCAGCATGGGCGGCAATAGAAGGAAGTTTTCAGTCGATAGAGTCGGCGATGGCTTGGGTAAATCGAGAGTACGATGAAAGAAAGGAAAAGAACTCACGAAAGGATTAATATTAGTCAACTGCTTATAGCTTCTTGCATAAAAATTGATAAAGTATTTCCTCCTACAAGAAGCTAAAAATATTTCGGCAATCGAAAATATCATCACTAAAGACCATCTCAATTTTCGCTGGGACGATCAGTGCGAGCGGTCATAATTGAATCTGTCTTCTGACAATCGGGTACACCACCATTCTGTAACTGATTCATCATCAATTTGGCAAGGATTTGATAGACTAATGAATTAATGATAAGTAGATTAGATGGATCGATCGGATTATGCTCGAACGACGATCGGAAAGTCATAACTTGAGATTGAAGCTCCTTTGCCGATTATATTCCAGCAACTCCATCAAAAATCTAGTTTCATTAAGCGTAATTAAATCGTCGGGGATGCGACTGAAAACATCAACAATTTGAGCAAGATTAATCTGCCTTAATCTGTCCAACCAGATAATTGCAGCAATCGGTCTAATTTTAACAGCAACCTCAAAAGCTCGTAGCGTAGTAATTTCTATTGTCTCAGATCGACCATCGATTATTTGAGTTTCCCACCAACAAGATTCCATCAATCGAGGATCGGTAAATTTACCAAATTGTTGCTCATCTTGTGCTAATTTACTACCCAGACAATCCCCATGATCGAAAGTTGGACACAACGAATATCCAGATTCAGAAATAGCAATCTCCAGATTCTCATCGTGTCTATCTGTTGCCCCTAGCCAAGCATCTAAAAGTAAATATCCAACCAATAAATCCGCTCCATCTGCAATCCCTTCGATTCCATTCCAACTTAATGGCAATCCAACCGAGCTTTGCTCAAGATAAAACATCACATTTGAGACATTATATCCATCCTCAAAACTTTCAGAATATGTACTGTCATAATTAGGATCGGCTTGACTTAGAAAATCTCGAATACTGATTATCTTACAATTGTTGGGTGTATAATCAACCGAAATACTTCCAGGCATCCAAGTATCACCATTAGCAACATAAATACTGGCTAATTCCGTCCGAGCCATTGGCAAACCAATTAACTGCCCTAGTTCGTAAGCTACTTTTTCTCGCCAATCCATCCGGTGTTGTTTGGGATTAGCACCATAGGGAAATGCAGCTTTAAACAAACATCGTCCCAGATTAGTTTGATTAGTCCAGTATTTATAAAACCGTCCATCTTCCTCATCGTCGATTTCAACTCCAGAGCTATTTTCGAGTTGATAGATCGGAAATTTAGCGATTTCCATCTAAATCTCCAATTGGCAAGTATAGTGCCGAGGTGAATGGAGTAAAATCGCGACATGTAGCCGAACACAACAACTTTCGCTTAGTAAAAAATGCGTCGTTAACTTGCTCGATCTGGAGGGTAACGTTTGGGGGATGTTCTGTGACTAAAGCCTGAATGTAGCCTGGGACTGAACCAATTGGATTTCCTGTTGGTTGATGAATTGCACCTCGCCCTTGAACGATTAGTCGATCTCCCGCTCGCACGGTGTCTTTGAGCCAACGCTCGTCTGCCAATAAATGCAGCCCACTCAAGCCAAAGAAAAACCGATAACAACCATCACGATCTGGCTCTAGTTCTGGAAACACATCGAGGTCATCTTTTTGACGATAGCCACCACTGCGAGCGACATAGGCGATCGGATCGTCTAAATCGGCTCTTAGACCTAAATCTGGTAAGTTAACAGGCATTTCTTGCGGGCGATCTAACGGCATTCGACAGGCATAAACCGGAGGAATGCTAGAAGTAATAGATATGCGATCTATCGGGGATAAACCAAAATAATTTTGCCACAGACGACTGCTCGCGATCGCCTGTTTCACCCCAGCCACACAGCCCATTCGATAGCCACTCTCGTCCCAAATCAGCTTTTTAACAGGCACCCACAAATCGGGATTAACCTGACAACCTAAAAATAAAGCCGTAATTCCGCCGTGCTTTGCCACACCCGCTCGGTCTGTTCTTACATCAAAAGCTACACTGTCTGGTCGGATCGATAAAGTCATAATTTTTTTTTGAATATATGTTTTTTTGACATTCACCAGCCCTTCAGTCCGGCTCTCGGATCTCGTTTTCTAGCGACGATTGGCTGTCACTTGGATCGGGATCGGGATGGAGTTTAATTCCCAACTTCAAAGCGGGATTATTCACCCACCTGTCGCCGACATGGGTATAAATCGCTGTGGTCTTGGGATCGGAGTGACCCAGCAGCTCTTGAACTTGGCGCAATGATGCGCCATTTTGAATCGCTAAAGTTCCGGCGGTATGGCGGAGGGAATGGGCGGAGAGGGTGCGCCCATCGCCATGTTTGAGGTTGAGAGCGGTGAGGTAGTAATCGACGATGTATCTAATCCCCCGGCGGGAGAGGCGATAATCGGCTGGCTCTGGTGAGACTTGGTGGGGACGATAGTGGAGGTTGATAAATAGGGGTTCACTGCGGGCGATGCTGTATTTTGCCTGTCTCCGAATCAGTAAATACCGATCGAGCAAATCCACCAATTCGGGAATCAGGGGGACGATCCGTTGCTGTCGCTTGCTGGAGACAGTTATCCCCACGCCCGCCGGACTTCGCAGAATATCCCCAACGTTAGCTTTGTGGATTTCCATCGTCCTGACACCTTCTAGGGTCATCATCCCCAATAAGAGTTGGTCGCGGAGGATTTTCAGGGCGGTGGATTTAGCCAGTGGAGCTTGGACTAAGGTTTCGGCTTCGCTGGAACTGAGATAGGTAATCCGGTCGGCGGGGTCGCCGCGTTGTTTGGGGGGTTTAATCCCCCAGACGGGGTTGTGAGATAGTAATCCGTATTCCATCGCCGCGTCGTACATCCGACTGATGGCAACGAGTTTGAGGGAGATGGTGGCGGGTTTGTACTTTTTTTGGACGAGATAGTGGCGGTAGATCTTAATCGCATCTCGCGTCACGGTTAGCGGCTGAAGTTGTTGGGTTTGGCACCAGATTAGGTATTGCTTGACTTCGCACCAATAGGTGCGGATGGTTTCGGCACTAGCTCCGCCTGCGCCGATATCGAAGGTGAGAAAGTTAGTGAAGGCGGCGAGTAAAGCATCGGCATCGAGGATAAAAGTTGTGGTGGTGACAGTCGATTTTTCCATCTGTTATGCCGCCTCTTAAATTACGGTCGAGCCAGCTATTTAATCATCGTACCGCTAAACCATTTTAGCGGCAGCCCTAAGTCTCAAGTTGTTATCAAATATTGACTCCAGCAAATCTGCCGATCTGGGTATTTTTGGTATAATCCCAGTTTTAAGATTGAGAGGAAGAGGAATTAATATAGCAAGTCATGTATTTATTTGAATTTTTTTAACTTCCACAAACCTAAACTAGATCTGCCAAAACATTGGAAGCTTGTGCCTGATATTTGTGGCGATTGTCGTCATAGCGAGTCAAGGTGTTCAAGTTCGCATGACGGCTCAATCCTTGGGCGGCGCGAATATTGCCCCCACTGGTATCTAGGTAAGCGGTAATCGCACTGTGTCTGATCCGGTGAGGTGAAATGACTTGATCAATCCCTGCTGCTGCACTAAATTTTCGCACCAACCGATAGATACTACTGCCATCCAATCTATGTCCGTGGCTGCGTCGATCTAAACTGATAAATAGCGGCGCACTCTGGTCGGGTTCCTCGACGATGGAAGTGGGGCAAGACAAGGGGTCTTCTCGGTGAGCATTACCTCTAACTGCCAACCACTCCCCAATCGCGTTAGTGGTGGTCGCGGCTAAGTCGATAGGACTTTTTTGAATCTTGCCTTTCCCTAAAATCCACAGTCGCCCAGATTTGTCGAAGTCGCCCAGATCTAGACTACAGATTTCATTGCGGCGGAGGGCATTATCCCAGAGTAGGCGGAGGATAGCATAGTTCCTGATGCCAATCGTCGTCGTTCGATCTGGGAGGACGATCGTGTCCTTAAACTCCGATATGCTGATGCCTGTGGTATCTCGATAAGTTTCGACTTTTAAACTCTTGACATCTTCGAGACTAAAGGTACATCGTTCTAATTTACGGGCGTATTCGACGAGGGATTTTAAGGCGGAAAGTCGGACGTTAATCGTGCTAGGGGCTAATTTAGCAGCAATCAGCAGTTGTCGATAGTGGAGTAGTTGATAGACTGCTTCGGCTTGGGGGAGGGAGAGGAATTGAGAGAGAATGGATGCCGATACCTGACACTGATAGATCCGGCGGCAGAAATCATTGATGGCTCTGGCATAGACAATCTGGGTACTTGAAGAGATGCCTACCTTGAGAAAATCATCCCAAAAATCGGTTTGCGATGATGGTAGAGGCACAACTTGGGGACTTGCTGGTGCTAAGGTGAGAGCGGAATTGACCTGATTAACCATAATGTTAAATTAATGATTTGAGTGCGGGTAGTTTCAACAGCAGCTAACTCATGGGTAAATTATTGATTGATTTACCCATGAACGGTAAGCCATAAGTAGAGAATAGGGGTTTTTATACTCATGAGAAATCTCCTTGCTGGCGATTAAAATCAATTAGTGCGATGGCTGGGGATATCTGCGACTCTTTAATCCAACCATCAGGAATTCGAGTAAATAGTCCGACAATAAATTCTCTTTCGATTGCCTCGATTCTTTCTCTCCAAGCTTTGACGGCATCTGGCTTAATCTGGATGAGTTTTTTAACGATCGTTCTCATTTGAATGGGGAAATTTGTCTCGCTGACGAAGGCGGTTTCTAAATCTTCGGTATACCACCTTAAATATTCAGATCCTTGATTCCGACTGTTAGCAAATCTCATGCTAAATCCACAGTCATATAGCGGTAATAATTCTTCTCGACCGGAGATTGGATCGATCTGGATGCCCCAGTTTTTCGAGTGTCGATCGCCGTTGGCAATTAGATAGTCAAATAATAGATAACCAGTAAATAAATCGCTGCTAGATTTGATGCTGGGAGGCAGTCTAAGATCTGGTAAGGCGAGATTGCGACGGTCGATCGTATTGAGAACATTCTCGATCGTATACAGATTTTGCCGCTCGTCTATCAAACAGAGTTTGCCAGATCTTTCAGCCCAATTTTCATGCAGATAGCTGGGACTGAGAATTACTTTTTGTCCATCTGCTAATTCGCCAAATTCATAAGTTGCGGTAGGAATACCGAGCGATGCAGCTAGTTCGCTAGCAATCTTTTCTTTCCAAACTTCGTTGAATAAATCATCACCAAACTTTACCAAGCATCGTCCCAAATCAGGGATCTCATCCCAACCTTTATCAACAACCCCAGTAACATCATCCTGTATAATCCGATCTTTTGTTCCAGCTACTCGATAGATTGGAAACTTACTCATTGCTTCACTAAATTCTCTAGCAACGAGAACGTGGAACTGGCATAAGGGTTAGAACCAGCGAAAGTGATTTTAGTTAAGATTTCCACTCCAAATATCGATGGCTGGGAAATATTCAAGATTTCAGCTTTAACAATCGAGCCTTCTAACCGAGCAAAGAAGTCAGGTACGATCGCGGGATACTTGGTACGATTCCCGCTGAGTTGGATCGAAACTATCCCATCATGACACTCTAACTTTGACTCTTTAGTAAACGAGTCCCAGTGTTCTTGTAATTCTTTGTTTGTGCCGATGCGACAATAAAACTCGTAATCGCCATCGTTATTAGGTGCGAGGATCGGACATACTGAAAAGGGATCGCCATGAATACAACCCCCAGTTCGAGCCATGAAAGCAAATGGATCGATATCTGGAAAGTCTAACCATAGAGATTTACACATTTCACCGATATCTTTGCGCTCTACGGGTATTCTTGGCTCAAAGGCGGAAGGAATATCTGTAGAAATGTACTCATCTTCCAAGCTAGGGATACCCAGAATTTTGGGAATTCCTTTGTATTTCTTAACTAGATCCACACAAAAGCTAGTTGGATTTAAGTGATAGCCGAGTGAAGACTTAGTTAACTTCACTAGAGCTTCCCACTTGTTCGTATCGGGGATAACCCAGCCTAGATAAATTCCGATAATGGTGCCATCTTTTGATAGTGGTTGATATGTGCCATTCATAGTTTTACTAATTATTTGTAGTGATAGATTAGGCAACTGCAAATCCAGCGTAAGGGCGAATTTCTGGTTCGTGGAAGCCAAGCACGATGTCGGCTTTGGGAATACCTGCTTGGATGAGTTCTTCCGCGATACCATCTTCGGTGTTGTCTAGCTGAATCCAGACTTTACCGTTAATGATTTCGAGATGGAGCAGACAACTATGAAGGTGCTGCTGGCGATCCCAACCTTCGGAGAGGATGATATATCGATCCGTTTCTCGATCGAAGATTTGGCGATTTTTCACCTTGACGTTAGCGTAGGCGATCTCAACGTAGGGTTCGAGCACCCTGCGGATAATTTGACTGTAGCTTTCCAATCGCTCCATTGGGCAATTTTGGCAAATATCTGGACTTGGAATCGGATACGACCATTTTAACACGAGTAACCAGTAAGGAGCACGAAAATATTTATTTTCGTGCTCCTGCTGAGGAAATGAAATCCGTACATTTGGATATCTCGATGAGAAGCCTGTAAAATGACGTTGCTAGAACTTATGCAATTAGCTAATCGGCAAGAATAGCATTAGACTGACAGACGATAGAATCTCGCAAAAGTAATACTTTCTTTGCAGTGCGTAAGTTCTGGTTGCTCTACGCCCTTGAAATTTCATGTTCCACCCCCGTATTTTAGTTGTTACGTCTTGTACTGGAGAAAAGCGATTCAAACCTGAGAACCAACTCCAGTTAGATGACTTCAAGAATCCAGTGTTACTTCAGTCTCGTTCGGCAGAATTGGCTGAATATGTTTGTCCTGCGGGGCAAATGTACACGGGATCACAGCACCTGCGACTGATGGAGGGAATGAGTATTTTACGTCAAAATCGTGTGGCTGAAACAATCGATCTGAGTATTCTCTCCGCAGCATATGGATTGATTGGAGAGGACGAAAAGATCGTTCCCTACGAAGTGACGTTTAACACCATGACAAGCGAGGAAGTAGATCGGTGGGCAACTACCTTAAATATTCATATTGATTTTGAAAAGAAGACTCAGGTATACGATTTAATCTTTGTTTTACTAGGAGAGCAATATTTACGTTCCCTGAAGCTCCCTGTAAATAATCGTGACGGACAAAGTACGATATTTCTAACTTCTACAGGCAGCTTGAAATATCTAAAAGCTTCTCAAACTAAAAACATTGCTTTGATTCTTTCTAATATTCAAGCCAAGCACTATGGATATGGATTAGTTGGTTTAAAAGGTTTCTTGTTTAAAAAATTTGCCGAGGCAGTTGTTCAAAATTCAACTATTTTGACTGAAGTTTACGAACATCCTGAATTATTCAGTCAAATTATTGAGAACAGAGCGATTCAGTTAAATATTCCAATAAAAGCAGATGATTTAGTAGAAATTTCTACCGTAGAATCAATCCGAGTAATCGACCTCAAACAATATCAAAATAATTCGATTGGGTCGGGACGTTCTGAAACAGCTATAGAAATCTCTATACCCGACGATCTCCAGCCATCTGCCAATTACGCTCTAGGAATACAGTATTTTATACCTGAGTGGGACGATCGTGTCGATCCAAGATATAACTTTATTGACGACAAAAATGCTGCAAATAGGGATACTTATTCTGATGACGTTTACGCTCATCAAATCTACGATCGTCCTAATTATAATGGGATTCTTCTGTCGCGGGTAGTTTTTGATAAAAGTAATAAAAAAAGCAAGATCCTTCTAGAAAAGGGGGTTCATAATTACATCCGTTACTCCGGTCAAATCATGGGAGACTGTGGAGCTTTTAGTTATATTCAAGAAGATAAACCACCATATCAAACAAAAGAAATTATCGACTATTATCACCAGGTAGGGTTTGATTATGGAGTTAGCATCGACCATTTAATTGTGGGCGGATTTGCCAAACCTGGAATCAGAGAGGAACGTTACGCTCTAACTATTAAAAACGCCGAAGAATTTATTAAGGAGCACTCGAAAGGAGAATATAAATTTACACCAATTGGAGCAGTTCAAGGATGGAGTCCAGAATCTTATGCTTCGGCAGTTAAAAACTACATTGAGATGGGAGGCTCTCCCGCCTATATGGTGATAAGTATTGCTTATTTAAATGATTGGAGTGTTC
>ENA-OFDP01000340-OFDP01000340.1-metagenomes-genome-assembly--contig:-NODE-340-length-21471-cov-6.913149_pt1 | contig 21471 bp, 23 predicted proteins | sample MGYA00153389_OFDP01 | MGnify analysis MGYA00153389 | reverse complement strand
GATCCCCGTAGGGAAACAGCACTGCCGTGTCCTCAATCCCCGTGGGGAAACGGCACTGCCGTGTCCTCAATCCCGTAAGGAAACGGCACTGCCGTGTCCCTACTTGCCTTCTTCTGCTCTCTTCCTCTGCATTCTCTGCGACAAGAGCGGCTCACAAAAAAATCTAATTGATCGATCGAATAGTAAGCTGTCCTGCATTTAAATTGTATGTCAAAAAATAATCAAACTCTTGTGGGGTGGGCGTCCCGCCCGCCCTGAACATACAATGATTAACTTAGCAGATAAATCCAGACCGAAAAACATTGATCTTGGGGATGCACCCGCCCGACGGCACTCAAAATAAAAAATTCTGACAGTTAATTGCTGATTATGCAGGTTCATGTTATAGTGATGTGTCAAGAATTAAATTCGGTTGTGTAGTTTGTTGGTCTTTATTTACAAGCCTCTCTCCGAATCTAACTCTCTGCACCCTAATGATTCTGGAGATTTTATGTCGATTTACGTTGGTAATCTTTCTTATGAGGTATCGTCTGATGACCTCAGCCAAGTATTTGCCGAGTACGGTACTGTGAGCCGCGTCCAAGTGCCAATGGATCGGGAAACAGGCAAGATGCGAGGTTTTGCTTTTGTGGAAATGGCAAGCGAAGCAGAAGAAGCAGCAGCAATCGCAGCTCTAGACGGTGCTGAGTGGATGGGTCGCGACTTGAAAGTCAACAAAGCGAAACCTCGCGAAGACAATAAGCGCTCCGGCGGCGGTGGCGGCGGCTGGGGCGACAAAGATCGCTCTTCACAACGCTACTAAGCTTTAAGACTGAAAAATTTGAGTTTTGTTAGTTGACAGCAGGTGCGAATACTGCTTTTTTTGCGGGTTGTTCGATATTTTGTAGGACACAGTAGTGCTGTGTCTCCACGGGGATATTGATAGTACCTATAAACCTGCAATCTCCTGTAACTGCCAAACTCTTAGCTCAGTTTTGCCTCCTCGAAAGAGGGGGCTTTGTTTTTGGCAAAAAATCCCGCAATGTACGCGTAATGGATTTCTTTACCTAAGTCGCAATTCAATATCCTGTTAATAATTATCAAATTAGAATTAAGTACAAAGAAAAGTTACAATAATGGCAAAAGTGATATCGCTCAAAAAAATCTTTACTAAAAATTAGCGTACAAAATTAACCAGACCAGCAAATCTATTGATTTTGTCTGAATAAAGATGTCTAAGGTGTACAGCACGGCGGAACTGATTAAAATTCTCGAAGAAGAGCGCCAAGCTTGCTTGCACGGGAGGCGGCTCAACTTGACTGAAACTCCTGCTACAGGAAACCCCGTGATCGATCGCTTTCTCAAATCTGAGGGCGTACAAAAGTTCACTGCTTATCAAAATTTTAAGGCAGCCGTGCACGAATACCAGCGAGAACATCAAGTTTCTGGGATTGTCTGGCGGGAAATGGCGGTTAAAGGCTACAGTCTGCGTTATCCAGGAGTCGATGACGAATTAATCGCTTTACCAGTTGATTTGATGACGCTAAAAGCAACCAAGATTTCGATACTGGAATTCTGGCGGGAAGTAACTGTGGGGATGGATTTGTATTTGAGTATTAACACGGGTAAAGATTTTCGGGAAATTGAGCCTGTTGACGTGGAGGCGATCGTCCAGCGTACAGAATGGGTTAGTCTCTGTAGTTGGGAAAAACTAGATTTTTTAGAAATATTGTTGCAATTGGGTTGGGGAAAGCCAGAGGAGGCTTATTACAAACGGGGATGGCCAACCTCGGGAAGCGAGTACATTCATGCTGTGAAACCCGGACAAAAACCAATTTGTTAATTGGTTAGATCGCAATACGGTTCAGATAAGAAAGATCCTTATAAGGCATAGCTTCTTAAGGGGGATTTAGGGGGATCGAGATATGTGCAACGACCCATTAAATTGGTATTAACAGTTAACTGTTAACTGTTAACATCATTCCCGTTGTACCGAAATTGATGTTATTTCGTGTCCAAAACTGTATCTGTAAGGTGCGCACTGCTAGCCTTGTCTAGAAGCCTTGCTGTCGAAAATCGCTCTTATTCGGAGTTGCCAGTGCCACAGTTCCATAAACCGAAATTCCTGACTTTTTCAATATTTGAATTGCCGATTTAACCGTAGTACCGCTAGTGTAAATATCATCAACTAACAGCACTCGATCGCGCGGGCGACGGCGGCGAAAATCTTTCCCCAAACTTAAAGCATTTTCCATTTCCGCCTGCCGCTGCTGTCGCGTCAGACTGAATAAAGCTTGAGTATTTTTCACCCGCTCCAAACCGTGCCGCTGCAAAGGCAAACCAGTCAACTCGCAAAAACTTTCAGCTAGTAGTTCCGCTTGGTTAAAACCGCGCTGCTTGACCTTTTCTTTGTGCATAGGAATTGGTACAACTGTTAAATTGTCGATCGCTAATTCTGGAAAACTCAGCCAAGCTTCCGCCAGCCAGCCGCCGAGAGGTTTGGCTAATTGGGTATTCCCGTCATATTTCAAAGCTGCGATCGCCCGTTTCAGAGTCCCGCCGTACTCGCCCCACACAAAAACACGTTGCTCTGAATCCCAAAATCGACTGGGATCGGCTAACTGACATCGCTGAAGTTGCTTGTGACAGTACGGACAAAACTCTCCAGCCGTCGATCGCTGACAAAGAGGACAGTTAGACTTAAGAAATAGATTTAGAAAAGATTTGACTAATCCCGTCCATTTTTGCTTGTTCATCCTAAAATTGTGGTAAGTGATTAATGGGAAAAACTATCAAAATTAAATCAGTTTCTCAGAACAGGATCGCAGCGTGAAAAACCTCTATTGGCTAGACAAAATTCAACCTTCAGACCGAGATACAGTCGGAGAAAAAGCATTTTACTTGAGCTATTTGCTCCAGAAAAATCATCCCGTTGTACCGGGTTTTGTCGTGCCGGCTAAAACATTTTGGCAGTTTTTGGAGTCGATCGACTGGCTAGAACCGCTATTTGCTGACTGGCCACACTCTTCCCTCCACTTGAATGTCGATGAACCCAGACAACTGCAATCGATCGCCCGTAACATCCGCCACCAGATCCTCTGCGCCAAACTGCCAGATTCACTGCTCTCCACCCTAGACTCTGCTGTTTGTCAACTTAACTCAAACTCAAACATCAACTCCCAAGCCTTAATTTTTCGCCCTTCCCTGACTTCTTGGAACCCAAAAACAGCCGGAATACTGGAATCTCACGCAGTACGTGCAGAACCAGAAGCCATTGAAGCCGGACTCAAACGAGCTTGGGCAGAACTATTTAGAGCTCGAAGTCTATTTTACTGGCAGCGGTGCGGGCTGAAGGTACAGCAAATCAATCCCGCAGTTTTGGTGCAGTCGATCGCCAGTGCGATCGCCGCAGGCGAGGTGAAAACTAAGGCGGGTGCAGCCTGGGAAATCCAAGCCACCTGCGGTTTGGGAATGTCCCTCGCGAGGGGAGAAATTATCCCCGATTATTATCAAGTGCAGCCGGAAACAGGCGCGGTAAAATTTCAGAGACTCGGTTACAAAACATTAGCATACAATCTCAAAGCCGACGAGGGAGAACCAAAAGAAAAACGGCTGACTGGCAATTGGGCTGCTTCCCCAATTGCCGATTCTGCATTTCTACTTCCTGATTTTACTGACAGTTGTGTGGAAGTTTTGGCGCTGGAAGAAACAGCACAGACTGAATATGTTTTAGAGGAATCGCAACTGCAAAAAATTATTGAATTGACTAAAAAAGCGATCGCAGAATTTGACTCTGATTTAATTTTGAAGTGGACGATCGACCAAACGGCAAACAGCGACGAACCACAGTTTTATTTCACTCAAGTTCGTCTGGTGAAAGGGGAAAAAGTCGCGGCGATACGGGAAAAGTCGATCGCGCCAGCCCGAACTCCTGCGATCCTCAGAGGTTTAGCTGCCGCATCAGGAAAAGCCGAAGCAATTGCCCAAGTTATGACTAATTCCCACCCAGAAAACGCGGAATTCTTAGCCGGAGGTATTTTGGTAGCCCGCACGATCGAGCCGAATTGGCTGTGTTGGCTGAAAGTTGCTGCTGGGGTAGTTGCCGAACAAGGAGGCATGACAGCCCACGGCGCCATTTTAGCGAGAGAATTGGGGATTCCCGCCGTTGTGGGAGTTGTTGGGGCGACTCGGGCGATCGCCTCGGGCGATTGGGTGTTGGTAGACGGGGATAGCGGAGAAGTTTTTGCTACCGCCGAACCAGAGGCGATCGAGAAACCAGATAGCAACCAGTTTCAAGACACAGCAACAAATGCAGACGTTTATAGTACAGCCGCAAAAATGTCAATAGCCAACTATCAACTTTCCAGCTCAGATCGATCGTCCAATCAGCCGTCTAAATCTCGACGGGCTGAGTCTGCCGAATCTGTTTGGGGCGCACCAACGGCTACTCAACTGTTAGTGAATGTCAGCCAAACAAGTTCGATCGACCGCCTCAAAAATCTGCCAATAGACGGCATTGGATTGCTGCGCTCGGAATTAATGGCATTGGAAGCCTTGGACTGTCAAAACCCCAAAATTTGGCTGCAAGACGGCCGTCGATCGGAATTTGTCGATCGCATGGCGGATTGTCTTACTTTATTTGCTGCTGCCGTTTCGCCACAGCCGATATTTTATCGCTCTCTCGATTTACGGGAATCAGGAACCGACGGCAGTTTCAGTTATACCTTTGAACCGGAGTTATTTGATTGGGAACTATCTGTACTTAAAAAAGTCTGTGAATTAGGCTATAAAAATGTTAATTTAATCTTGCCTTTTGTGCGTTCTGTTGACGAGTTTGTCTACTGCCGCCAGCGCTTAGACACAATTTGGAAAAATCGACCTGCCCAGTTTCAACTATGGATCATGGCAGAAGTTCCTTCGGTGTTATTTTTATTACCTGATTATGTAAAAGCAGGAGTTCAAGGAATTTCGATCGGCACCAACGACTTAACTCAATTTCTGTTAGGCATTCACCGCAATTCCGAACAGGTAGCAAGTGGTTTCAATGGGCGCGATCGAGCAGTGATGAGGGCGATCGAACAATTAATCAAACAGGCCCGGGCGATCGGCATTCCTTGCTCGATCTGCGGCGACGCTCCAGCTTTGTATCCCGACACAGTTGAGTCCTTGGTGCGCTGGGGGATTTCGTCTATTTCGGTCAATGTCGATGCTGTAGAACAGACTTGCAGGGCGATCGCCCGCGCCGAACAGCGCCTGCTCCTAGAAGCAGCTCGATCCACAATCAACAATTAACCAATCCTACACGCACTTTACCCCAAAAACCCGATTTCTACTCTCAATCATAGCTTTGGCAAGCATCCACCCGCTCAAAAACCTAGTTTTTAGACACCCGTACATCCCAGACTATTACCTACAAAAACCCAGTTTTAGAGTAGATATAGCAACCGCGCCCGACGGCGATCGCGTTATTAATTGCTGAAACCCTTGCTTTTATTGCTTTTATTGCTTCTTCACTCTTGCTTCCACTAATATCGTTTGCGGTTGCATCGGTATTGTTCAAATAGTCAACAGTCAACAGTCAACAATCACGCTTCGGTGCAACCGGAATCGATATAACATCCGATTTTCAAGCTAGGATAGAAATATCACCAACACTTTACCCGGAGGTACAAACAATGAAATCAAAAATTATTGCAACCGCAGCAATACTTGCCACCCTCGGCTGTCTGCATTCCCACCCAGCATTATCTCAACCTGCAACTGACGGCGGGACAAAACCAGGATTTTGGCAACCTCAAGCGCAGATTGACAATACTCGCACCATTACCCTCAGACTGTTAAATGAAACCGGATTAAACCTAGAATACGGTCAATCAGGTGTTGGCTTGTCATCCTTGCCAATCGGAGCCAGCAAAAACATCATGGTTCGCGTCAGCAACCGCACCGGCGACATTGCCAATATTCCGATTAATGTCAAAGGAGGAACCACAACTTTAAAATACGACTATAACGTTGACTCTCAGAAAAACATTGTGACGATTCGCATCAGTACATCAGATGGTCGCACTCGGCAAGACCGATCAGTTTATATTGACGAAAAAGGGCGAATTTACTCTTTTTAAGACCGTCGCTCATCAACTTTGTTTCTTCTCATAAAAATGGTTGGCAGCATCGGACTTTAGTGCTCCGATTCATGAAGACTGAAGTCCGATGCTGCAAACATTGGCGTTGCTGAACTGAGGTATGAAAAGATAAATCAGATCCCCGACTTCTTTGTTGCTAATCTGATTTTCACGCTTTTTAATTTGATTCAGAAGTCGGGGATCTGCCGGAAATCATACCGTCCCATCAGCAACGTCCGCTGTTGCTTAGTCGATCGAGATTGACTGAGGCCCCGTGCTTTTACCGTTGGTGGCTTCGGCTGTGGGTGCAGTGTATGATGTGGAACCAGCTTGCTCGTCGATCCAGCTTTTAACGGGATCTTCGTGAAGGTTGAGTTTAAGCAGGCCAGAAAAAAATCCGCCCGCAAAGGCGATCGGCTGTTGAAGCAATTCTTTGACCACTGGGATGAGTTCGTCGAGGAACATTCAAGATTCTCCTTATACTATTAGGGTTATGCTTTAACTGTAACGTTAATTTTATGTGCCGTTTGCTTGGCTATCTCGGCGGGCCGATTTTACTTGATTCTCTGCTGTACAAGCCCGAACATTCCTTAATTGTACAGAGTTACCAACCCCGCGAAATGACTTCTGGCCTGCTAAATGCTGACGGTTTTGGCATTGGTTGGTATCACTCACACCTGGATACTGACCCATTTACCTATAAAAACACACAGCCAATTTGGAGCGACATCAACCTTCCGAGTATCAGTCGATACATTGAATCGGGATGTGCTCTAGCCTATGTTCGCAGTGCAACTGTGGGACAACCTATAGATTTGAGCAACTGTCAGCCGTTTCAGTACGATCGCCTGATGTTCGTACACAACGGCTTCGTGCAGAATTTTCGGAAAACTCTTTACAGACCAATTCGCGATCGACTCAGCGACACCCTTTATCAGTCAATTAACGGCACTACAGATTCAGAGCATATCTTCGGCTTATTTGTCAATGAATTAACAGCCGCAAATCTGACTATACAAGCTGCTTTGCAAAACTCGCTGAAAACTTTAGCAGAGCTAGCAAAATTTCACCAAGTAGAATTTTCAGCTAATATCATAATCAGCGACGGACAGCAGCTCGTTGCCTCTCGCTTTGCTTCCCAAAAAGCCCCTCCTTCCCTTTATTGGCTGCGGGACGATCTAACTTTCCCAAATTCTGTCATCATTGCTTCTGAGCCTTTATTTACCGGCCATTGGCACGAGTGTCCAGTCCAGAGCATTATCAGTACGGGAGAAGACGGTGATATCGAAATCTATCCAATCTTGTAGAGAGGCAATTTATCGCGATTTACAGCAGTGTCGCCGTGGCACTTTCAAACTATTTGCAGACATCGATTACGATACTTTCTGCCGCCAAGCTCATCCAGATTTTAGTCCCGTGGGCTGGCACTTAGGTCACATTGCTTACACTGAGGATTTGTGGCTATTGCAGCGTTGTGCAGGTTTGAAACCAGTCTTTCCTGAATATCATAAACTATTTGCTGCTGATACTTTGCCCAAAAAACAACGGGTTTTTTTGCCAACTTTTCCAGAAGTTGAATTATATCTGGATGCGGTCAGAAAAAAGGTGTTAGATTCTTTAGAAGTAGCGCCGATCGCACATCAAGAACGTCTCTGGCGGTTTCTGATTCAGCACGAAAGTCAGCACTGCGAAACAGTTGCTTTCGTGTTGCAAATGCAGGAGAAGGAAGAAGGAAGAAGGAAGAAGTCAACCCCCCCCTACCCCCCCCAAGGGGGGAAAGTCCGAAGGAAGAAGGAAGAAGCAATATTAATCCCGAATTCTCGATGCCCAATTCCCGATTCCCCATTACCGATTCCCAATTCAGAAATTGAGATTCCGGGTGGGGAATTTTATATGGGAAGCGATGCTGCTGAGGCTTTGGATAACGAGCGATCGCGCCACCTATGTTATTTAGAAGCATACTCGATCGATCGATATCCAGTCACTTGCGGTCAATACCAAACTTTCATGACATCCGGCGGCTATCAAAACCCCAATTGGTGGTCAGCAGACGGCTGGAAATGGCTGCAAGGCGAAGCAGTCGATCGCCCGCTTTACTGGTCAGAAAATCCAGCTTACAACAACCATCCAGTTTGCGGTGTCAGTTGGTACGAAGCCGAAGCTTACTGCAACTTCATCGGCAAGCGTTTGCCATCGGAAGCCGAATGGGAAAAAGCTGCAAGTTGGGACACCATAAATCAAACATATCGCATCTATCCTTGGGGAGATTCACCACCCAATGGCAGCCTGTGCAATCACAGTAATAATACTGCCAATACCTCGCCTGTTGATAGCTTTCCGAAAGGAGCAAGTGCGATCGGCTGCTGCGATATGTTGGGTAATGTCTGGGAGTGGACTGCTTCAACCTTTGAGGCCTATCCGGGATTTGAAAGTTATCCTTACAGGGGATATTCTGAAGTTTATTTTGATGGAGAACACCGGGTTTTAAAAGGCGGGAGTTGGGCGACTTTTCCTCAAGCACTGCGATCGAGCTTTCGGAATTGGTACTATCCGGGCGTCCGCCAAATCATCGCTGGTTTCCGCTGCGCTAAGTAGTTAGCTATGCAATTATAACCGCAATCAAATAGGTTCGTAGTGAGGACTTTAGTCCTTTGAATTTTCAGAGGACTAAAGTCCTCACTACGAACTTAATCGCGGTTATTTTACCGACAGCATATAAATTATTGGAGAGGGAATTTGGACGAAATTTGTTTGCAAAATACCAAAGTTGTGCCGAAGTAAACATATCAAGCCAAAAAAGTTTTGTTAACTATTTGATAACTTTAGTTGACAATTTTTAAGTTTTAATTGTGGATGCGATCGCCCCGAGGGTGAGAGAATACAGAACGGAGATCGGCATAAAAAAATCTGGCTTGAGCCTGATATTTGGCAACGCTACCCTGTGCTATACCCATTTGTGCATCTTAATTTTACCCGCATGAAATCCCCAAGACATCCCGACACGACAAACCCAGCCTCAACCAAGGAAAATCGCCTGCACTTAGAGCGCCTGGTGAGCGCTGGGGCGCCGACATCCGCAGAAATCAATGCTGGCAGCGATGCAGTTAGCGGGTTGACTCAAAACCCCAAATCCCTGCCTCCAAAGTATTTCTACGACGATCGCGGCTCGAACCTGTTTGAGTTGATTTGTCAGTTGCCGGAATACTACCTGACACGCACTGAGACGGCGATTTTGCAGGGATGCGCGGGGGCGATCGCCCATTTGACGGGCCCGTGCGAAATCGTCGAACTTGGCAGCGGGAGTTCCACAAAAACTCGGATTCTGCTCGATGCTTACAGCAAACTGGAATATCCCCTGCACTATTTGCCGATCGACATCAGCCCCACTATCCTAGAAAGCAGCGCTTGTCAACTGTTGGCCGATTATCCATCGCTCCAGATTCACGGACTTGTCAGCACTTATGAACTAGCCTTAGCTAAAATTTCACCGTCGCCGTTGCCAACTCGAATGATTTGCTTTCTAGGCAGTACCCTCGGCAATCTCAACGCTCAAGAATGCGATGTATTCTTCTCGCAAATAGTCGGTGCATTGCAGCCGGGAGAGTATTTTTTGCTAGGAATTGACTTGGACAAATCCAAGGATATTTTAGAACCAGCCTACGATGACAGTCAAGGAGTAACGGCTGCATTTAACTTGAATATGCTGCGGCATTTGAATCGAAGGTATGACGGAAATTTTGATTTGGCACAGTTCGAGCATTGGGCTTTTTACAATCAAGATAAATGTCAAATTGAAATGCACTTGAAAAGTAAAAAAGCGCAAACAGTTCAGTTGCGTACTCTCGATTTAACGGTAGAATTCGCAGCAGGAGAAACTATCCGCAGCGAAATTTCGCGTAAGTTTAATCTGAATACTGTACAGGAAGAACTTTCGCAGCTCGGTTTAAAACCTGTACAAGTTTGGACCGATCCAAATCAGTGGTTTGGCTTGATGCTTTGTCAAATGTCAGATGTTATACAGCGTATTCCAGGTTTGTGAAGTGTAGGGACACGGCAGTGCCGTGTCCCTACAGCCGTCTGCCATACTTCATCTATTTGAGAAACGCTATATTTGAAAAGAGTTTAGGCCGAAAGCGGGAAGTGCTTGCTGATGTTCCACCGACTGCCGTTGTGAAGTAGCAAAGTTAATGTTGAAGCGGTAAACTGAAAATGAAGCGATCGCCCTTGAAATTCCAACCAAGCCTTTTGAAAATTCTCCTGGGTTAAATCGCTAAACGCCACAGTCATGTGCGGTACAAATGGGCGAGTCTGAGAAAGTCGATCGACAATTCCCAAGTTTTCCTCGATATAACTCATCAAATCTTTTTGAATTTCCAGCAATTGGGCCGATTTGACAACATCAGCGTAAATGACGCGGGGGGCGAAAGCAGCAAAACCGGAAAGAGCGATCGGGATTGACAGCCGCTTTGCAGCAAACGTGTTTAAACTTTCCTCTAATTTCGGAACATCCGCCGCTGGCCATTCAAAAGGAGGCTGTAGCGTGATGTGGGGCGGCGACTGCAAAGCACGGCTACTATTGTAGTGTTCCGCAAAATACAGTTTAATCTCAGTAATCTGCTGTTCAATATCCAGAGGTGGCACTAGAGCAATAAAAAATCGCTGTTTTAACGAGTTCATAAGATAAAATCGCAGTGAAGAAGGAACGGTGGAGTCTGGCAAATGGAGTATTTACTCAATGCCCCGTACCAAAAACCCCATTCCCAATCTACAATCCAAAATCTAAAATCTAAAATTTAAAATGCCTTGGTTTGTCAAAATTGAGCAAGGAATTGTCGAAAAGCCTGTCTTTGACCAGTACGTGCCAGCTCACAGAGCTTATGTCCGAGAGTTGATTTCTAAAGGACACCGAGCGAAAACTGGTTACTGGGGAAGGAGAGGTGGCGGTATGTTGATGTTTGAGGCGGGTTCGATGGATGAGGCGCAGGCGATCGTCGCTGAAGACCCCCTGGTAAAGAACGGTTGCGTTATTTATGAAATTTATCACTGGTGTGTGGTTGAAGAATAAATAACTGTGTTATACTCACAATTGAACTGGACCCATGCGATTCCAACGCCCAAATTTTGTCAGGACCGGAAGGTAGCAGCAACACGGGATGCTTGTAATAGGCGTGGTCTCCGGTTCACCCAGTATTTTGAGATGTAGCTCCTATGCCTGGTTTTGGAGATATTTTACAGAAAGCAGTTTATCTTGGTGTCGGGCTAGCTTCTTACGCTGGTGAAAAAGCTGGCAGCAAGTTAACAGAACTGCGCAATGAAGCTCAAAAGCTAGCAGATGAATTGGTGAAGCGGGGCGAAATGTCAACGGAAGAAGCCCGCCGCTTTGTAGATGATATGGTACAACAAGCTCAGCAGCAGCCTCCCGTGGAATCAGCTCAACCGCAAAAACCGGCTGAACCTCGGCTAATCGAAATTGTTTCTGAGGAAGAAGATATTTCGCCAAAAGATAGTAAAGAAACCGGTGGCGTGGATAAGCTTCGCGAGCAGGTGCAGAATTTACAAGATGAATTGCGGCGACTGAAGCAGGATTAAATAGCAAAAAGCTCGCACAGCAAAGCATTAAGGGAACTCAAGAAACATTCTTGAGTTCCCTTTTTGTATATTTCCCTTGCCAGATGTGGACGGATATCACGCAATAGGTAATAGAATTGGAAGTAGGTGCGATCGGCTCCCATGAGGCTGGCTGCATTTGTCGGTTAAATATTTTGCAATAGTAAGCTGTAAAATTTATGGAAGATTGGTCTAAAGATTTTTTTGAAGTAATGGAAAATGCTGCTTCTGAAGTAGAGCATTTTTTCAACGACATCAGCGAAGAGTTTGTCGAAATGCTGGACGTTTTGACAAAGATTTCGGAAGAGTTCACAGAACAAGTACAGAATAACTTGATTACAGAAGTTGATGGTTATTTACATGAATTTGACGGTTACTTTAATGAATTTCTCGAACCGATAATTGAAATTTGTCGGGATTTTGACCCGCAGTTTGATGAGATAGATTTGTCGATGGTGACTTATGTAGACCCTTCACCAACTCAGCAGCCGGCTTGTCGCGGTTGTAGCAACTATCACGGTCAAGTTTACGGTGGAAATCTGTTGGTTTGTGCGATGCACCCTACTGGTGTGGAATCGGAGAGTTGTGGTGATTGGGAAGCCGACAACGATATGAATTTTTAAGAGTTTTTGAGGGATTAATGGCTTATGGTAATGTTAATTCAATCTCCGTCAAAGATTTCTCTGGAAGAGTTTTTGCTGCTTCCAGAAACGAAGCCTGCTAGCGAGTATGTTGATGGTAAAATTTATCAAAAATCTATGCCGCAAGGAAAACATAGCACGTTACAATTCGAGTTTCCATCTGTGATTAATCGAGTTGGCAAACCACAGAAGTTAGCTTATGCGTTTCCAGAGTTGCGCTGTACTTTTGGCGGACGTTCTATTGTTCCAGATATCGCAGTATTCGAGTGGCCTCGTATTCCTCTGAATGCTAAGGGAGAAATTGAAAATAGGTTTGAACTTGCGCCCGATTGGATAATTGAGATTTTATCACCGGATCAAAGTTCAACTCGCGTGATTAATAAGATTCTGTTTTGCCTTAAAAATAAGACTAAATTGGGTTGGCTGATTGACCCGGAAGAACGATTAGTCATTGTTTTTAAACCACAGCAGGAACCAGAGATTAAAGAGGATGAAGATATTTTACCTGTGCTGGATGTGTTGTCTGGTTTGCAATTGTCGGCGACAAATTTGTTTGAGCTGTTAAGTTTTAGTTAGAAATGAGTTAAAGTTGAATCAGGGTAATTTTGTATCTAACGGCATTTAAAAGTGAATCATTTAATCGCCAATAATTCGCAACTTGGGTTTCCGAGAATGCCGCCAACGCTACAATTGCGCGAGTATCAGCGAGTGGCGGTTGCTAATTGGTTTGCCAATAATGGGCGCGGTACGCTGAAGATGGCGACTGGTAGCGGTAAGACGATTACTGCACTGGCGATCGCCACTGAATTATACCAAAAAATTAACTTGCAAGTCCTGCTCGTAATTTGCCCTTATTGCCACTTAGTGAATCAGTGGGCGCGTGAATCGGAGAAATTTGGTTTAAAACCTATTTTGGCTTTTGAAGATAGCCGTAGTTGGCAACATAAACTGGTTGCTGGTTTGTATGAAGTTCGAGGGGGCGATTCCACATTTCTGACAATCATCACTACTAATGCTACCTTAATGGGAGATAGTTTGCGATCGCAACTGCGCTATTTTCCCGAAAAAACTCTAATCATTGGAGACGAAGTTCACAATCTAGGCGCGCCTCGTTTAGGACAAAGTTTACCCCGCAATATTGGGCTGCGTCTCGCCCTTTCCGCCACTCCCGAAAGGCATTTTGACGAACAGGGAACTGAAACTATTTTAGATTATTTCGGCCCAGTTTTGCAGCCAGAACTCACCTTAGCCGATGCCATCCGCCAGAAAGCACTCGTACATTATTTGTACTATCCCATTTTAGTAGAATTAACCGAAGCCGAAACCCGAAAATACTCCTATTTAACGAAAAAGATAGGCTGGGCGCTTTCCGGCGACGAAAAAGTAGAAGAAAGCGATGCTTTGACAACTTTATTAATGCAGCGAGCTCGGTTGATTGGGGCTGCTGCAAATAAATTAATAGCTTTACGAGAGTTAATGATTAATCGTCTCGATACGACACATACTTTATTTTACTGCGGTGATGGTTCGATCGAAACAGGTGCGCGCAAAAATAATAACCGCCAACTCACACAAACTGCTAAGTTATTGGGTTCAGAATTAGGCTATCGAGTTAACACTTATACTGCGTCAACTCCTTCAGCGGAAAGAGAAAAATTGCGCCAACAATTTGAGAGTGGAGAATTGCAAGGTTTGGTGGCAATTCGGTGTTTAGATGAGGGTGTCGATATTCCAGCAATTCGTCATGCTGTAATCTTAGCAAGCAGTAGCAATCCGCGCCAATTCATTCAGCGCCGCGGACGAATTTTGCGGCCGCATCCGGGAAAGGAAAGAGCTACTTTATTTGACATGATAGTTTTACCTCCCGATTTGGGCCGTGAAACCTTAGAAGTCGAGCGCAATTTACTGCGAAGGGAATTGAGGCGGTTCCTAGAATTTGCTGATTTGGCTGACAATGCTGGGGAAGCTAGGATTAAATTGCTCCAACTTCAGAAACGGTACGGGTTATTAGATATTTGACATTTATTCAGGTTCGGTTTATTTTGGAGAATATATAATTATGCGATCGCACTTTTAGTTACTTGTTTTTAATATTAGTTAAAAAATATGACTGATAATCTGAGTCAAAATCTGATTGTACCATTTAGATATGAAGATAGTGCGATCGCAAAAATATCCACAGATATTTTAGCAGAAAAGCGTTCCTCCTATCAAACTGACAAGGGTTTGAGTGATGTGCAAGAACCAATTACTAATGCGCCACCGGAAGTACGGCAAATTATTGAGCGGGTATTGGAAGTTGAAAAAGATAAGTTATATATGAGAGCTCCCCGCCACATCAATGATGACATTCTGAGAATTATTAAGGAAGCAATTGTATGAAACTAATCTCAATTACTCTCTGCAACTTTCGTCAATTTTACGGCAAAACCCCTGAGATAAAACTGGCCTGTGGCCGTCAAAACACTACAGTCATTCACGGTAACAATGGTGCTGGAAAAACTGCACTAATGAATGCCTTTACTTGGGTATTATACGAAAAATTTAGTGCCGCTTTTGCCGCAGTTGACCAATTAGTAAACAAACGAGCGCTAGCTGAAGCAGAAATCGGGAAAGGAGTAGCTTGTTGGGCAGAAATTATATTTGAACATGATAACAAGCGCTACCAAGTAAAACGCCTTTGTCGCGCCTACAAAAGTGAAAATATCGTAGAACATACCAAAAGTGAACTGTTTATGCAGGTAGCGGGAGATGAGGGTCGCTGGATGCCACCTTTCCAACATCCTGATGATATTATTGGGCGGATTTTGCCCGAAAGTTTGCATCAATATTTCTTTTTTGATGGGGAACGAATTGAGCAAATTGTTCGCCATGACAAGAAGGCTGAAATTGCTGAAGCCACTAAGGAATTACTAGGTGTGGAAGTCTTGAATCGTTCTGTCAGACATTTGGGAGAAGCCAAAAAATCTCTAGAGACAGATTTAAAACAAATTGGTAATGCCGAAACTAAGCAACTTTTAAAAGATAAGCAAAAACTCGAACAAGAAGTTGATCAACTTTCCACACGACAAGTAGAAATTGAACAGGAATTAGAGAACCAGGGGGAGTTAAGAAAAGCAGTTAATGGTAACTTGTTAGAACTTAGTGGTGCTAGGGACTTACAAAAATTGCGAGATGAATTGGAAATGCAGCAAGATTTGTTTAAGCAACAAATTGTCCAGGCTACAGATGCTCTAAAACGAGCAATTTCTCTGCGGGGTTACGGTGTCTTTCTATTGGATGCAGCGGCTGAATTTAAAGTGATTGTTGGTAAATTACGGGACAAAGGCGAGTTACTTTCGGGGATTCAGCAGCCTTTTTTAGAGGAGTTATTAGCGAGGGAACAGTGTATCTGTGGTGCGGAATTAACAGAGGGTTCTGAATCTCGCCAAAATGTTAGTAATTGGATGGATAAAGCGGGAGTTGGCGATGTGGAAGAAACGACTATTCGGATTAGCGATCGTGTAGATGAACTTGATAAGCAAGTGTCAGACTTTTGGTCAGATATTGACAGTCAGCAAGCTAATGTTAGTCGTAGTAGAACCGAACTTTCTAGGGTGGAAAACCAGTTAGACGGTATTCACAGCAAGTTGCGAAATTTTCCTGACGGCGATGTCAGCCGCCTACAAAAGCGCTTGGATGAAATTGAAGCAAAAATTGGCGATTTGCACCGGGAATCTGGCTCTAACCAGCAGCAGATTGAGAGTTTGAGCGTGCGGGTTGCGGGTTTGGACAAACAAATTGATAAGCAGCAAATGAATGAGGAAAGGCAAATATTGGCCCAGCGGCGGATTGCTGCGACTCAAGATGCGATCGATCGCCTAACTGAAGTGCGATCGCGTTTAGAAAAACAGTTTTGTTCTCAGTTAGAAAAGCGAGTACAGGATATTTTTACTCAAATTTCTTTTACTCCTTATATACCCAAATTAAGCGATAAATACGAACTGACATTAGTAGAAAATACATCGGGGAAAGAATCTTTAGTTGCGGCTTCTACCGGGGAAAATCAGATCCTCAGCTTGTCATTTATTGGCGGGATTATCGACGGTGTGCGCGAGTGGAGTCAAAAGAATACTTTGATGGGCCCGGATAGTAGTACGTTTCCCATTGTGATGGATTCTCCCTTTGGCAGTTTAGACGAAATTTATCGCAAACAAATTGCTAATAAGTTGCCAAAATTGGCGAATCAATTGGTAATTTTGGTAACAAAAACTCAGTGGCGGGGAGAAGTCGCTCAAGAGATGGAAAGTTGCACTGGGAGAGAATATGTACTGGTATACAATTCTCCTAAGCCTGATTGTGAAGAAGATGCGATCGAGCTGGGTGGAATGCGCTATCCTTTAGTTAAGCAAAGTCCAAATGAGTTTGAATATACAGAAATTGTAGAGGTGGATTATGGTTTCTAGTTCGGCAATTACACAGGTTTTGGAAACGGATGTTTGGACAAAAGCAACGTGGGAAGAGTTTCTGGCTTTTGCTGATGACTCAACCTGGGAAAAGGGCAAGTTTTATTACGATCGAGAACAAATGAGGGTAGAAATGTCACCAGTAGGGCCATTGCACGCGCGTCATAATTCAATTATCCCGTATGTAGTTATTCTGTTTGCTGCATTGAGAAATATCCGAGTAGTTCAATTTGCTAATGCCAGTTTCCGCAAAATAGGTATTCGTGAGTTTCAACCCGATCTAGCTTACTACATCGGTTCGGATTTGAGGGTTCCTCCTAATGACAGTAATTCACCTGTTAATTTGAATGAATACGATCCGCCTAATTTGGTAATAGAAATTGGCGCATCTTCTTTTAGTGATGATTTAGGTAACAAGCGGTTGCTTTATGAAGGTGCAGGAATAGGTGAATATTGGGTTGAACGTGCAAACACGCGGGAGGTTTTCGCATTTGCAATTAATGGCGGAGGTAGTGGAAGAATTCAAGAGTCACGGGTTTTGCCTGGGCTGGAAATAGCTTTAGTTGAAGAAGCTTTGAATCGAAGTCTGACGCAGGATGATGGGGAAATTAATCGCTGGTTGATTCAAACTTTTAGTCAAAATTAAAGGAGTGTTTGAAATGGAGAAAGAGTATCATAAGCTGGTGCGCGATCGCATTCCTGAAATTATCCGACAAAGTGGTATCGAATGCGAAACTGCTGTTTTGTCAGATGCAGAATACTGTCAAGCTTTGCGACTGAAATTGATTGAAGAAGCCACGGAAGTCGCAGAGGCTAACAGGGACGAGTTGGTGGCGGAATTGGCTGATTTATATGAGGTGATAGATGCGCTGATGCTGAGTTATGGCATTTCGGACGATCGCATTTTAAACGCACAAGCCAAGCGCCGGGAAACCAGAGGCGGTTTTGCACAAAAAATTATGTTGTTGCGTACATTGTAAAAATTATCTGCGTTAATCTGTGTTTATCTGCCTCACATCTGCGGTTCCTTTATCAACAAATAATCCCAATGGCTGCTAACCGAATTAGAATTGCTAAAGATAAAGCAGATTTAGTCAAATCATTAATTTCATCAGAACACAAATCCTCACCTTTCCAGACTTACGCTGATGTCATCGCCTTCGCCGCCTCCTTGGGAAATAAGCGCAAAAAACGCTTACCTTTGGGGGAAATTTCTAAACGCGAACCTGGTTCCATTGATGTTGATATCTTTGTATCCAGAGGTTACGATATGGCGATCAAATTAATTGCGATCGCCGAAACAAAAAATCCTCAAATTCTCTCCCATCTTGACGAAAAACTAGAAGCAGAACGCTTGCAAATTTTTGAAGAATATGCTAATGGTGGACTAGAGATTTTGCGAGAAGAGTTGCGGGGTGCGGCCGATTATAGCGATCGGCTTTTGTTGGTTTTGATTTCAGAAAGGGACAATCAACATGAGTCAAATGAAGAATTCGATTTAAGCAAGTTCTTATTCTGAATTAACTCAAATTATGATTCATAAATACTTCAAACAAGCTATAACTTTTTTCGCTTACAGCTATTCAGCATTCATTCTCTGCTATTTGATTCTGCGACTAATTTTCTGGGATCGGCTGTGGATTGTTGCTTTTATTGGCACTTTTACTCCGTTAATTTTCTTGCCCATTTTATTTTTGCCCCTACTTGCATTTTCAATTATCAAAAACCGCTGGTTCTCTATTATTTCATCTGTCGCCTGCATTCTACTCGTAAGTTGGCTGCACGTGAAATACTTTTCTCCCGAATCAACCAGCCTCACAGATTCCCATCCCAGCCTTAAAATATTATCGCATAACGTCGGTTGGTATACAACCAAGTCGCCAACTTTAGTTAAACTGATAGAGGGAGAACAACCGGACATTGTATTTTTGCAAGAAACTGTTCGCCCGCATAGGAAAAGAGTTTTTAATGTGTTAAAAACAGACTATCCCTATCAAATAAACACTCCCCCTGTAGGAATTCTCAGCAAATATCCAATTTTATCGAGCGAGATATTGCACTTAGCCAATCATCCAGAAACGCAACAGCGAGCAATTGTTAATTTCAACCAACAAGAGATAGTCATTTATAATATGCAAGCAACCGGGCCGTGGGTTGAATTTTATAAAATCTTGTCTTTTATCAAAATTCCTGTTTACAAGTATAAACAACGTTTTCCCGAAATTCAAGATTTAGTAGAGCGCATTCAACAAGAAACTTTGCCAGTAATTGTCGCGGGCGATTTTAACATGACAGACGAGTCTCAAGACTATTATAGCGTGCAGAAAGTTTTGCAAGATGCGTTCCTAAAATCTGGATTTGGATTTGGTTTTACCTGGCCTCACGGTTTCTTTGCGAAAAAGTTTAACTTGAAATTAAATTATCCAGTTTGCCGCATTGATTATATTTGGTATTCAAAGCATTGGGGTGCTAAATCAAGCTTGGTTTTGGAGGCAACAGAATCAGATCATTTGCCCGTAGCAGCGGAGTTAATTTTGTTAAAATGAAGCAATATTCCGATTTCAGATTTTTAATTTCCGTGGCACGGGCGTCTCGCCTGTGGTGCATCGACAAATCAACTCAGCACTGGCGGTAATCCTACCTCTTGCGGACGCACAAACCTGCTATTAAAACTAACAGCTTTATCCTCAAAAGTTCTCGCTTGGGCCACCGCTTGCCGCAAATGAGCGCGATCCATATCGTCCCCAATTCCCGCGACCAAATATACAATTAACTTCGTCGCCAAATCCTTTCCAGAAACTAGCATTCGCTTTTTGTTCGGATCGTACAAAATCCCGTACCACGCTGACTCAGGATTGTCCATGTGGCTAAATCCTTCATCCACATCGTATCTGCGGAGTTTGTCGAAAATAGATTTCAGCGAAAGTTTCTTTCTAAATACTAGAATTCCCAAAGCATTAGCTAAAGCAATTTGACCGACTGGACGAAACAAAATATTGCCCTCTCCACCAGGCTTTTCAAAGCTGAATCGGCGCAATTCTGCTGTTTCTTCCCCGCTTTCAATTCTTTGATAGCTGGGCAAAGTTGCTAAATGATCGAACAATTTCTTAAACTCTTCTATCCCCTCTTTCAGTTCCTCATCTTCCGGGCGCATGGGAATCAAACCTTTTCTTTCCGGCTTCCAATGGGGGAATTTGTATTCTAAATACCGTTCCGACATATCTTGCAGCGCTTGCAATGTGGTTAACACTGTTGATTTGGCTGCGACTGTGGCGCTGTCCCAATTGACGCGGGGGTTTCTGTCATCTTGCTCTTTTAATAAGGGATGGGTGACGGCAATTTTTCGGGCGCAAATCGCAAATCCGTTGTCCTCATTTAATAATGCTAATTGGCCCTGACTTAGCGTCACCGCCATTAAGTTAACGTGCACAAAGATCGATCGCACGCGCCGTTGTGCTTGCTGCCGGGTTTCCCCCACCGCAGCCGCCGGAATAAACTCAATCCCGATTTTTTCGTGAGCTAATCTATACACTGTTTCGAGGTCGATTTGATACTCTTCTGCTAAATCTTCGAGGGTAATCGCAGCGCCGACAGGTTTTTTGTTTTTGTTGTATCTTTGCAGAATTCCAGTTTTAATTAAACTCATTAAACCTTGAACTCCCATCAGCCGGTGCTGGCCGTCTAAGGCAAAAATTGCCACTTCTTTAGAAACATTCAATAGTCCTAAATTTTGGTTTTTATCAAAGGATGTGAATTCAGCGGCGGATTGGGTTGCTACGCCGTTTTTATCCCATTCCTCGGCTAAAGGATTGTCTACCCACGGGGGACTGACGACGACTAAAACTGCGGGGAATTTGTGCGATTTTCGGGCTGCTAAATATTGAGTTAAGGCTGCTTGGCGCGACCAATCTAAGGGGCGCTGGATAATTTCGTCGATGGTTTCGTCGTCGCGGACGATGTTGTTAGTTTGGAGGTCGAATTTTTGGCGGAAAAGCGGCATTTGCGAGGCGAAACGGACGCGAGAGTCTAACCATTCTAGGGTGACTGAACCGATGTAGGCTTCGCTGTTTCCCATCTGGGTTTTTTGGACGAAAATGCGATCGTCCTTTCCTAAATAATTATCTAATAAAAGCGCGATTTCTTGTCTTTCGCGGTTTTCTTTTTCCAAAAATTGACTAGCGAGGTCATCCGCTGGATTGGTACTCATTGGCAGTTTTTATATTATTTGGGTATTTTTTCAAAAATATCATGAGTTAAATTTTATGTCAAGAGTTGTTTTTTAAAAAATATTGTGAATGTGATGGTTGTAAAATGCAAGTAAAAACAACAAAATTACGAAAAGTAAATTATCAGTACTATTTACACACATCGTATCCCAAAAATAAAAAAAAAATAGGCTACGAAGGCAAAATTGAAAAACTGCCAGACAAGAAAATTTATATTAATGTCAATCATCTTGAAAAAGGCAATTACGAACTAAATATTATCAATAAAAATAAATTAATAATCAAAACAAACATAATAATAAATTTTGGAAATGGTTACTAAATATTTACTTAAAAAAGTAAAACATATATGGTTTAAAACTTTTAAGCATTTTGTTTTATAAATTTAAGTGCTAAAAAAAAGACACGTATGAAAGTAAAAAAAGACACTTATGTTTTTTTATTTTCATAC
>ENA-OFDP01000339-OFDP01000339.1-metagenomes-genome-assembly--contig:-NODE-339-length-21478-cov-6.764972_pt1 | contig 21478 bp, 23 predicted proteins | sample MGYA00153389_OFDP01 | MGnify analysis MGYA00153389 | reverse complement strand
TAAATTTGGCTCAATTAGGGGCGCTTTGCATTTCAAATCTTTGTGCAACAAAGCCCTAAAAATGAAAAAAACCAGAAAAAATAGGAGCTTAGAGCTCCTATTTTTATGTTGGCTTTCTAAGTCTCTATGTTAATTTGAAGAATACTTCATCATAATGTCCGAATACAGCTATATTTTTTTGATTTCTACAATATCACTTGATTCAATTAGCGATTGGATATTACCAAATAAACTTTGAATATAATCAGAGGCTATATGGATATCTAAATCCTCTCTGCTACGCCATTCTTCTAAGAAGAAATATCTACTCGAGTCATTTTCGCTAATATAAAGCTCATATTTAAAGCATCCTTCTTCGTTAAGCGTAGGCTCTATTACACTTTTTAAAAGCGCTTCTAACGTTTCTTTTTGATCTGATTTTGCCTTAAAGTTCGCAATGATTGAAATAGTCATTATTTCACCTTTAATTTGTTTTAGAAGTTTTCTAGTACAATTTTGCCTTTTGACTTGCCTGATTCAAGTAACTTATGCGCCTTCTCCAAGTTTGCAGCGTTAATTTTGCCTAGATTTTGGTTGAGGGTACTTCTAATTTTTTGCTGGTCAACTAATTGGGCAACCTGTTGCAATAGCTCACCTTGCTTTTCAATATCATCGGTTTCATACATTGAACGGGTGAACATCAACTCCCAATGGATAGAAATAGATTTAGTCTTAAACGGCATAATATCAAATGTTTGTGGATCATCGATCAATCCAAGCTTGCCTTGTGGTGCAATCAGAGAAACTATTTGCTTGATATACGTTTCTGTATGATTTGTAGAGAATACATATTTTGGTTTTGCAATTCCTAGTGTCTCGATTTGTGCATTTAAATCTTTGCTATGGTCGATGACATGGTCGGCACCCAGTGATTCCACCCAAGATTTCGTTTCTTCACGTGAAGCTGTTGCTATAACGGTCAGATTTGTTTTTGCTTTTAGGAGTTGAATAGCGATTGATCCTACACCACCTGCACCACCAATAATTAAAATACTGCCAACTTCTGTTTCTGAAATTTGAAACCGATCAAACAGCATTTCCCATGCCGTTATTGCAGTTAATGGCAATGCTGCTGCTTCTGCATTAGATACTGTAATTGGTTTAAGACTGATAATTCGTTCATCGACTGCTTGAAACTCAGCATTACTACCATCTCGGGTTAAATCACCAGCATACCAAACAGAATCTCCTACTTTAAAAGAGGTAACTTTTGAGCCAATTTCAATAATTTCCCCAACGGCATCCCAACCTAAAATACGATTATTTGCTTCAGACGAATTTTTTCTCACTTTGGTATCAACTGGATTCACAGAGATTGCCTGAACTTTTACCAGTACATCACGCTCCTTAAGCGTAGGCTTCGCTTTTTCAATATCTACCAATGAATTTTTAAAATCATCATGGTTATTTATAACATACGATACGGCTTTCATAGATTTGTCCACAACTTTAAAAAAATATAGTAAAAATGGAAGCGAAGTGCTCCCATTTTTTGTTATTCAATAATTAAAACTCTTGGCTCGTTGGGCGCAAAACAATTTCATTAATATCTACATCCGTAGGCTGTTCAATTGCATAAGCAATTGCTCGAGCGACTGAGTCAGCTGGTATGGCTTGTTTGTAGAAATCCGTAACGAACTCTGAACTTTCTTTATGAGAAGAACCAAATTTTAGTTCTGACTCAATTGCACCAGGCTCAATAGTCGTCGTTCTAATTGTTCCCCCAACTTCATGACGAAGTCCTTCAGAGATGGCTCTTACAGCAAACTTAGTACCGCTATAAACAGTACCTCCTGGACTAAATACTTTTAACCCTGCAACAGATGCGAGATTAATAAAGTGTCCAAAGTTTTGTTTTTGGAAAACAGGTAGAGTAGCTGCTATACCATAAAGAACACCTTTAATATTAATGTCGATCATACGATCCCATTCATCAACTTTTAGCTCACTTAATGGTGCAATAGACATTAATCCAGCATTGTTTACCAATACATCGATTTGACCAAATGCGCTTAATGCCTTTTCAATAAGTGCTTGTACTTCATGTGGTTTGGTTATATCCATACCAATAAATTCAGCTTGACCACCTTCAGCACGAATATCGTGAACAATAGCCTCTAATTTTTCAGTACGTCTAGCACCAAGTACAACCTTTGCACCTTTTTTAGCAAGTAAGCGAGCAGTAGCTTCACCTAAACCACTACTTGCACCTGTGATAACAATAACTTTATTTTCTATATTATTCATACAAGTAACCTTCAACCTATCTGTCAATCATATTTGATGGATTAAGTATTACAGCCTTGTTAGGTATAATAAATGAATAATATTATCTTTCAGAATTCCTATTTACGGAATAATTACCATAACACAGGATTGGACATGCAGAACAAATTGGAAATGATACGTATCTTTTGTGTCGCAGCAGAGTGTCGAAATTTTAAAGAGGCAGCAACTCAGCTCGGTATTTCCCCGCAGGTAGTGACACGGGCAATAAAGGAGCTAGAAGAGCAGCGCGGAGAGATTCTGTTTTACAGGAGTACTCGACAAATTAAAATTACTGCTGATGGTGAGCGTTTGGCAAAGCAAGCACGTTTTGCGGTGGGATCGATTGATGCTCTGCTTGTAAAAGACACCAAGGAAAAACGAGATGAAATGCGTGGGACCGTCCGTCTTACTGTGTCGTCAGTGTTAGGGCGTAAATTGGTAGTACCTGCACTAGCAGAATTTGCCACACGTTATCCAGATATTGTCGTGGATTGTGTGCTCACAGATTCACACTCGGATGTGATCGATGAGCGGATAGATATTGGGATCAGATTTGGATTTTTGCCGGACAATCGATATGTGGCAAGGGAATTGGCTAAAGTGAACTTTTATTCTGTGGGTACGCCAGAGTTAATTGATAAGGTTGGAATGCCCAAAAAAATTATTGACTTAGATAAATACCCTCTAACAGCACTAGTCGATCATAAAACAGGGCGTTACTGGCCATGGACATTCACTGAAAGTCGAAGCTTTACGCCATCAACGCCCCGTTTTATTACAGATGATCTAGAAGCTGAATTTCAAGCTATTCTCGCTGGAGTTGGATTCGGACACATGCCTGGATTTCTAGTTTTGCCGTGGCTTAGGAGTGGTAAGCTCATTCAGATACTTCATGAGGAAACCTCTCCCGTTTGGCGCCTGTATTTATATCGTCCACAGCGGGGCCCGACACCTTTGCGAATCCGAGCATTGTTTGATTACTTAGCGGAAGTGTTGGGCCATATAGAAACCTGAATCAGATGGAACTAACCTTTTTTCTAGAAAGTAGAAATCAGATAAGACCATCATGTATTTAGAGTAACTACAATTTTTCCTATTTGCTGATTTGATTCAAGATAGCGCTGAGCGTCATGCATGTCCTCAAAGTTAAAGCAACAGTCGATCACTGGACGAAGATATCCTGCACCTATACTGCTAAGAATAAATCGTCTGGCTTGCTCCCTTAGAACAGGATCATGGAGAACCTCAAGGAACAAAAAACCTCGCATGGTTAAGCTCTTGCGTAATGCAACTTTAAGGGGAAATGGTGTGATCTCCGGGCTAAGTGCACCATGCATAACCATAGTTCCTCCCACAGACATCGCTTTTGCAATCTGTTCAATATGAGGCCCTCCTACAGCATCGAAGGCGACATCAAGATGTTCTCCACCTAAACGTAATACAAGCGCCTCATACAAATCTGGTTCATCTTCAGTGGCTATAACATTTTTAACACCGAGATCCAGTAAACGTTGCTTTTTCTCTATCGTCTGTGTACTTGCAATGACCTTAGCTCCCGCTGCTTCAGCTATCTGTATCGCAGCTAGTCCTACGCTACTTGAAGCTGCTGTGATCAAGATCGTTTTTCCTTTCGAAACTCCACCAGCATGGATTACACCACCCCAAGCCGTCAAATACTGCATCCAGATTGAAGAAGCTTCTTCCCAGCTTAAACTATCGGGTTTGTGAACTAAAAAAGTTTCTGGAATCAGGAGCTTGTCCGCATATGTCCCATATTTGGCTAGATTGTCAGTCGGAAGAATCGATACTGCATCTCCTGGAGAAAATTGGCGTACACCTTCACCTATCGCAAGAACTATGCCTGCTCCTTCATATCCGAGACGAGAAGGGAATACTGCCTTTTGAATATAATTACCACGCCGAAACATTACATCAGCCCGGTTGAGTCCGATCGTTTTCATCTGGATTAGAACTTCTCCTGCTGCTGGTAAAGCAACAGGAAGTGTTTCTAATGTCAGAACATCTGTATCTCCAATACTATTGAAGCGCCAAGTCTTGGCCTGAAGTGCGTTAAATGACATCAATCACGACCTTAATATTGGCAGAGCGATCTTGAACAGCATCATGAGCCTCAATCGCTTGGTCTAGAGTAAAATGACGAGGATCAACAATAGGACGCAGTTTACCTTCCTCAACAAGACGAGTCGCGATCTTAAGGATATCACCATGATGAGCACGGCGATTGCCTGTTAACATCGGCATTAGGACGAATACGCCAGACACTGTGGCACACCGTAGAGATGAACTCGCTAAATTATGATTACCAAATGCAGCACAGCTGGTAATGTGGCCATAGTGAGTTGTCATGGAAAGTGAAGCTTCGAGTACTGGACCACCCACAGTGTCGTAAACAATGTTAAAACCTTGACCCTCAGGGCTTGCAGCAATAATGTCATCGGAAGATGCTGTTGTGTAATCGAGAGGTGTTGCACCGAGTTCTGAAATCAGTGATTGATCAGCTGTACGACCAGTCGCCCAAACATTTGCATCAAGTGCTTTTGCAAGCTGAACAACCATATAACCAACGCCACCAGCACCACCCTGAACCAGTACAGTTTGACCTGGTTGGACCTTCGCATGATCCACTAAACCTTCCCAAGCGGTGAGGAACGTCAATGGTAGTACTGCTGCCTCGCGCATAGAGATATTCCGTGGCTTTAATGCGATCAGATCAGCATCTACGACAACATATTCTGCTAAAGATCCTTGAAGACCACGAACGCCACCTATCAGACCGTAAACTTCATCTCCGACGTTGAAGTGAGTGACACCTTCACCAATAGCAGTTACAACCCCAGCCATATCTGTTCCCAACACGGCAGGAAGCTCTGGCATAGCATATGGTGCTTCACCAATACGAATTTTATAATCAATAGGGTTTAAACCACTCGCATGAATACGTACTAGAACTTGCCCAGCCTCTGGTTGAGGTATAGGAAGTTCTACACGTTTAAATTCATGATCACCAAAATTTTCTAGGATAAGCGCATTCATCATCTTATTCATAGTTGTTCCTTATTCTTAACTGGGGGATGATATGCACAGTACCAAAGTAAATTAATCCAATAAATGATATTTATAGGATTTGATAATTCCTAAATAATGAATAATAAATATCATACGCTCATTAAAAATATTCTAGTACAGTCTGTAAAGGCGGTTTAACCTAAACTGTTGGTAGTATTTTCAAGGCTTGAAACGTTCAAAATATCTACAAAGTGGCTAAAAGTTGGAAACATAATTCTAAAAGGTCCCAGCATTACAAAGAACATGAGCCAAAATAAAAAATGGGAGCTAAAAGTCCCATTCTTTGTGACTTTAGCATCAGCTCTACGATGTTAATTTAAAAAAAACTAAAAACAGGGATAGAAAATTTTCGCTAAAGATCTTTTTGATTTTCGATTTATAAAAAATATTGCTTTTTTTATACTATGGGGTACTATAGTATTAATGCTAGCAAGTAAGGAGGTCTGATGCCTAATCAGGTTGAAGACAAAAAAAAGATTCTTCTACGCGTCAGAAAGATCAAAGGTCAGACGCAAGCGATTGAAAAAGCGTTAGAAGACAATGTGGAATGTGGGGCAATTCTGCAACAAATATGCTCTGTGCGTGGTGCTATTAATGGTTTAATGAATGAAATGTTGGAGGTTCATTTAAAGGACACATTAGTATCAGGTGAAACCACAGAACAACAACGAAAAGAAGAATTGGCTGAAATCGCCAAGATTCTAAAATCATATTTAAAATAGATCTGTATAAGGAATTATTCCATGAAGTCACGTGCTGCTGTTGCGTTTGGTCCTGGTCAACCTCTTCAAATTGTTGAGGTCGATGTTGCACCACCGAAGAAAGGTGAAGTATTAATTAAGATCTCCCATACTGGTGTGTGTCATACAGATGCATTTACTTTGTCTGGCGATGATCCTGAAGGTGTTTTTCCCGCTATTCTCGGGCATGAGGGTGCTGGTGTTGTCGTTGAGGTTGGTGAAGGCGTGACTAGCGTCAAACCAGGTGATCATGTTATTCCACTTTACACTGCTGAATGTGGCGAGTGCGTATTCTGTAAATCTGGAAAATCGAACCTGTGTATTTCCGTTCGCGAAACTCAAGGTAGAGGCGTAATGCCAGATGGCACAACTCGTTTTTCCTACAATGGTCAACCGATTTACCACTATATGGGCTGCTCAACGTTCAGTGAATACACGGTAGTGGCAGAAGTATCATTGGCTAAAATCAATCCTGAAGCCAATCACGAACATGTCTGCTTACTGGGTTGTGGGGTAACAACGGGTATCGGCGCAGTACATAACACGGCTAAAGTACAAGAAGGTGATAGTGTTGCGGTCTTTGGTTTAGGTGGTATTGGTTTGGCAGTCGTACAAGCCGCACGTCAAGCTAAAGCAGGGCGTATTATTGTGGTTGACATGAATCCAGATAAATTTGCGCTGGCAAAAGAGTTTGGTGCAACGGACTTCTTAAACCCTAAAGACTACGACAAACCAATCCAGCAAGTCATTGTCGAAATGACTGGCTGGGGTGTAGATCATTCATTTGAATGTATCGGTAACGTGAATGTGATGCGTGCAGCCCTTGAAAGTGCACACCGTGGCTGGGGACAATCCGTAATTATTGGTGTAGCTGGCGCAGGTCAGGAAATCTCTACCCGTCCATTCCAACTGGTTACTGGTCGTAAATGGCTAGGTTCTGCCTTTGGTGGCGTAAAAGGTCGCTCGCAACTTCCAGGAATGGTTGAAGATGCCATGAAAGGTAAAATTCAATTAGAACCATTTGTGACACATACGATGGGCTTGGATCAGATCAATGAAGCCTTTGATCTAATGCATGAAGGTAAGTCAATTCGTACTGTAATTCATTACGAATAATTGCGACAGACCTTATACTTTTCCATGCATGTGAATCATGATTGACATGCATGGAATCCTCTAAAACGGCACATCATCTGTAAAACAGATCTATCTATGTATCCATCATGTATAGGTTCAACAAACCTGCCTACATTTTAAATCTTTATCAGTATTCTCTGTGGAGAATGTCAGACTCTTTGTTTACTCGATTTCTCATGAAGTCTTGCTCAACATAGGTAATTGATTATGGAAATAATTGAGAAACATGCTTCTTTTGGTGGATCGCAAGAAGTGTATCGCCATCAGTCAACAGCATTAAACTGTTCAATGAAATTCTCAATATATCTGCCACCTCATCACAAAGATGAGCGGTTGCCAGTTTTATATTGGTTATCAGGACTGACTTGCAACGAACAGAACTTTATTACTAAAGCCGGAGCACAAAAGTATGCGGCTGAACATAAAGTCATTATTGTTGCACCAGATACCAGCCCACGTGGAGAGGATGTACCAGATCATGCAGATTATGATTTAGGCCAAGGCGCAGGATTCTATGTGAATGCAACACAAGCACCCTGGTCACAGCATTTCAAAATGTATGATTATATTGTGGAAGAGCTCAGAAATCTGATTGACCTGAATTTTCCGACCAACCAAGTCCAAAGCATTATGGGGCATAGCATGGGTGGTCATGGTGCATTAGTAATTGGTTTAAAAAACCCTGAGCTGTATAAAAGTATTTCTGCTTTTGCACCAATTGTTGCACCTAGCCAAGTACCTTGGGGGAAAAAGGCTTTCACACACTACCTAGGTGAAACCGAAACTTTATGGAAAAGCTATGATGCGATTGAATTAATCAAAAACGCTGAAGTTCATTTACCTATTTTAGTCGATCAGGGAACAGCTGATGATTTCCTTGAAGAACAGTTAAGGCCTAAGCTGCTTAGTGATATTTGTTTGGAACAAGAATATCCTCTTACACTTAACCTAAGAGAAGGGTATGACCATAGCTATTACTTCATTGCGAGCTTTATAGAGAAACATATAGAGTTTCACAGCAAATTCCTAGCAAAATAACTTTCATAGATATGAGGATATACATGTTGTTCTTGAATGCTTCTTGAGCAATATAATTTCCAGATGAAGAGGTCAGCTTATAAATCTAAGGTAGAGTCAATTGATCCTTATATAACTAAGATTGAATTTAATCATCTCATATCTTGATTTTTTGATTCAAATGTTAATGATATTAACTTGAATAAATTCATAGCATTATGTCGAAATAAAAACTCAGATTTTGGCTCAGCTATGGAAAATTGTTTTAACTTTTGTACAACAAAACTTTCTGACATGCATACATTAGCAATGTCAGATTCAGTTTGAATTCTAATCAATTGTGGAGTTTTAGTCATGCTTAAAACAGCTTTATATGTCCGTCTTGAAGCTAAACCGGGTAAAGAAAACGAGGTGGAAGCTTTCCTTAAAGCCGGTTTACCTATTGTAATGGAAGAACCTGCGACAGTTGCGTGGTTTGGCCTACGTCTTGGACCTACAACATTTGGTATTTTTGATGCATTTCCTGATGAGGCGGGTCGCCAAGCACATTTATCTGGCAAGGTTGCAGCTGCTTTGATGGCTCAGGCCGATGAGCTATTTTCAGAGCCACCGTCTATTGAAAAAGTAGATGTTTTGGCGAGTAAATTACCAGCTCATACTGACGCCTAAATGTATGAAAGTGCTGCCTGAAATTTCGAATGAAAGGCAGCACTTCAACCCTGTGAGGTTTGTCGGAGGCTTTTTATTCAAGTTGGGCTACTTTATTTAATGGCTTAATCTCATCATTTACATGGGTCAATATCAAAACAGGGTAAATAAACGAATGCACCCATGTACATGCTTTATATTGAACCAATATATGTAATTTAGTGTCGCATTTGTACATCTGTTAAACCGTGCCAATCTGCTTTTAAATATTCAATCACCTCTGTTTTGTATAAGCCCTTCACTGTTTCAGCCAATGCGTTCACGACCATGTCAATAGTTATACATGTTGATACCTTCCATCCAACAATCGCTCGTGAAAATACATCAATAATAAAAGTGGTATAGAACAAGCCTGAATGTGTTTAACCATCACTAAAGTCGCCAAGCTGAAATAATTTTTATAAAAATAGACGACTGGTCTATTTTTATGTATAGTTAGCACATGGTGCAGTCAAAAGCCGCAGTGTTGTCCAATTTTTTTAAAGTTTATTTGATGAATAACGGTGGTTTTTCAAATCAATTAGTTGATCATCCTAGGATAAAAATATGCTGAATTTTAACTTTTATAATCCGACCCGCATTATTTTTGGTGGCGATACAATAGCTAAAATCAATGACTATGTGCCTACAGAAGCAAAAGTATTAATGTTGTTTGGTGGTGAAAGTGCACGTAAGAATGGTACTTTAGCTGAGGTGCGTGAAGCATTAGGTGCAAGAGAAATTCATGAATTTGGCGGAATTGAGCCGAATCCGAGTTATGAAACCCTCATGAAAGCTGTAGAGCTGATTCGAGAACAAAAGATAGATTTCTTGATGGCTGTCGGTGGTGGATCGGTAATTGATGGTACTAAATTTATTGCAGCAGCAGTCAATTATACAGGGGATGCATGGGAGATTTTAGAAACCCATGGTACTAAAATTACCCAAGCTTTGCCTTTTGCGAGTGTACTCACCCTTCCAGCAACTGGTTCAGAAATGAATAGCGGTGGGGTAGTCACCAGAAAATCGACCCAAGCCAAATTGTCATTTAGCAGTCCCTATGTTTTTCCACAATTTTCCGTACTCGATCCGAATAAAACTTTTAGCTTGCCGACGCGCCAGTTAGCAAATGGCGTGGTCGATGCATTTATTCATGTCATGGAACAGTACTTAACTTACCCTGTGAATGCACAAGTACAAGATCGTTTTGCCGAAGGTCTATTGCAAACTCTGATTGAGATTGGACCGAAAATCTTGGAAGATTCAGCAGATTATGACACGCGTGCGAATTTGATGTGGGCTGCTAGCATGGCACTGAATGGGCTAATTGGAGCTGGTGTACCACAAGATTGGTCAACCCATTTGATTGGGCATGAGCTCACGGCTTTATATGGTATTGATCATGCTCGTACCTTGGCCATTGTGTTGCCCGCCAATCTACAAGTGCGTAGTCAAGAGAAGCGAGAAAAATTACTACAGTATGCAGCTCGTGTCTGGCAGATTGTCGAAGGTGATGAAGAACAACGTATTGATACTGCTATTGCTCGTACTCGAGCCTTCTTTGAGCAACTTGGATTGCCGACTCGTCTTAGCGATTATGGACTGGGGGAGACAGATATTGAGATCATCATTACGCAACTTAAATCACATAATCTTACACAGCTAGGCGAACATAAAAATGTTTCATTAGAGATCAGTCGCCAAATTCTCGAGATGAGCATCTAAGCTAAATGCGCGTATCTAGCATGCTCTGACCCTGTAACAATGCTCCTCAATCATGAAAATTATCGGAGAAATAACATGAAAATTTTAATCGTTTTAACCTCACATGATCAACTTGGCAATACTGGTAAGAAAACAGGTTTCTGGCTAGAGGAACTTGCTGCACCGTATTACACCTTTATTGACTCTGGTGCTGAAGTTACGTTGGCGTCGCCTCAAGGTGGGCAGCCACCACTAGATCCGAAAAGTAATTTAGCAGATGCACAAACTGAAACCACTCATCGTTTTGAAGCTGATCCAACTGCAATGCAAGCATTGGCACAGACGCATAAACTTAGCGAAATTTCTGTAGCTGATTATGATGCAGTGTTTTATCCAGGCGGGCATGGCCCATTGTGGGATTTAGCAGAAGATCCGATTTCAATTTCTCTGATTGAACAGGCGATTCAGTCTGGCAAACCTGTTGCAGCAGTGTGTCATGCCCCGGGTGTTCTTCGTCATGTGAAAGCGAGTAATGGAGCGCCTTTAGTTAGCGGTAAATTAGTGACTGGTTTCACCAATACTGAGGAGGCCGCTGTAGGTTTGACTGAAATTGTACCATTTTTAGTCGAAGACATGCTTAAACAAAACGGTGGTCATTATTCTAAAGTGGATGATTGGCAAGTATATGTTCAAGTAGATGGCTTGCTGGTTACTGGACAAAATCCAGCCTCTTCTGCTGCAACCGCTACAGCATTACTTCAATTGTTGAAATAAAGAGTAGCTAGTGTGTGTTGTGGTGCTTAGCAGTGAATAAAACTTCTGACTCTGAGCAACTGGCGCAATAAGCAAAATAACCCTCATTTAATGGTAAAGGGCCTGAGTGAATAGCTTTCCTTCCTTTATTTTTCTATATACAGGAAGGAAGGGTAATTTTTTAATTTAGATCAATTTAGTCATGATTACTTGGATACAATGACATGAAGACCAGCAAACTTTTTCAAAACTTAAGCTTAGGCCCTTATGTTTTGCAAAACCGTATTGTATTGCCACCATTAACGCGGTCGCGCAGTACTCAGCCAGGGAATATTCCAAATGAATTAATGGCAACCTATTATCAACAGCGTGCCGGGGCAGGATTTATGGTCACCGAAGGTACGCAAATCGAGCCACGTGGTCAAGGCTATGCTTGGACTCCCGGTATTTATAGCCCTGAACAGATTGCTGGATGGCTTAAAGTGACGGAAACAGTGCATGCTAAAGGAGGCATTATTTTTGCACAGCTTTGGCATGTTGGGCGTGTTTCACATACATCTTTGCAACCCGATCATGCATTACCGGTCGCGCCCTCGGCTATTAGGGCTGATAGTAATGTTAAAGTCTTTATTGAGACCGGGCCCAATGCAGGGACCTTGGCTGATCCTTCCATGCCACGTGCTTTAAGCAATGCAGAGGTTAAAGAATTAGTGCAGCTCTATGCTCAAGCAGCACGCAATGTCTTGGCTGCTGGTTTTGATGGGGTTGAAATTCATTGTGCAAATGGTTATTTGGTAAATCAATTTATCTCTGCACATAGTAACCACCGTGAAGATGAATATGGTGGATCACTAAACAATCGTTTGCGTTTTTTACGTGAAGTAGTAGAGGCAGTTGCTGAGGTGGTTGGTGCAGATCGTTTAGGAGTGCGTTTTGCCCCGCTATTTGAAAGTACAGAGGAAGATCGTGTTTACATAGGGTTGGTTGAAGATGATCCACATGTGACTTATATTGAAGCCATAAAAATACTTGAAGAAGTTGGGATTGCCTATTTATCGATTGCAGAAGCTGATTGGGATAATGCACCAGAACTTCCTCATGATTTTCGTAGAGATGTCAGAGACACTTTCAGTGGTCGGATTATTTATGCAGGTCGATATACGGCAAAAAGAGGGACTCGAATTTTAGAGGCAGGACTGGCCGATTTAATTGCATTTGGACGCCCATTTATTGCGAATCCAGATTTACCCGATCGCATCGCTAATGGTTGGCCATTGAATGCAGTAGATGCAAGCACTATGTATGGTGGGACGGAAAAAGGCTATATTGATTATCCAGCTTACGCAGATTAATCTCGACTAAGTGAGTTATTTTGCCAACCTTTGTGGTTGGCAAAATAAGGGCTTAGGATTGCTGTTGCCAGCACAATTTCTTGTTAAAACAAATTTTTAAAATTTTTTATCTGGGTAATGAGCCAACCAGCAAGTGGAAAAGAAATCAGTTGCGTTACTGGCACTAATACTATGACTTCAATCAACACTATCATCGGGAAACTTTGATGCTGAGTAATTGGCTTTAATAAAGTGAGTACTAGTAATAGTGTGGGATATAAGCCTAAATATCCGACTAAAATACGAGTCATGAGGGCTTTAGAAAGAGAATTCATTGCGCGCTATACTCATTGATTGTAAATCGATCTAATAGCAATACATGAATAAGTAATCATTGGGTTGCTATCATAAACCATTAATTATGTTTTTGATATTTAATTTAATTTTTATGAATCTTCACTTTTTAATAGAAATTTAGTTGCTCTCAGAGCTTGATGTAATGGCGTTTTATCTTTTTGCAACTTACTCAGTAATGCTGCACCTAACCACATTTGGTAAAGTACTTGTGCCAACGTCGAGGCCTCAGTATCTGCTTGGATAGACTGATCCTGTTTTCCCAAATCAATTAAAGCAGCAATCCGTTGGATTACATCATCGACGCCAGCGGACATAATGGAGCGCATATCTTCAGATAGATCGGCAACTTCTGCGGCAAGTTTCACAATTAAACAGCTATCCGCCCAACCACACTGTGTTTCAGGATCTTCTATCCATAAATTAAAATACTCAATCAGCTTTTGATAAGGGGATTTATCACTACGCCATACATCATTTAAACGGACTTGGTAATTATCTACATAATGCTGTACCAATTCACATCCGAAAGCTTCCTTGGATTGGAAATAATGATAAAACGAGCCTTTGGGGATCTCACAGCTCTGTAAAATTTCCTGTAATCCTACACCAGTAAAACCTTTATGCAAAATCAGGTCTGAACTGGTGTTAAGAATGTGTAAGCGCTTCGCTTCAGACTTTTTAATAGGAGTAGGCTTCATATTAATTATTTACTCTATTGTAAAAAATAGACCAGTCGTATTGTTTTTTATTATAACTCATCTACAATGGATGTAAAGAAATTTTAATCATAATTTTTGATTGTGAAGAGAAATACTTCTATATAAAACATGGAGTTATATTAGTGGAAACAGTTATTAATCAACGTATCGTTTTAGCTCAACGGCCAGTCGGAGAGCCAAAACACAGCGATTTTCGTATTGAGCAAGTTGAGCTCAATGAACTTAAACAAGGCGAAATGTTGTTAAAGACCATTTATTTGTCACTCGATCCTTATATGCGTGGTCGCATGAGTGATGCTCCTTCATATGCAGCACCGGTTGAAATTGGCGAAGTGATGGTCGGTGGAACAGTCAGTCAAGTAGTGGCCTCTAAAAACCCAAAATTCAAAGAAGGCGAGTGGGTTCTTTCCGGAAATGGCTGGCAGGGCTACGCAATTTCTAATGGGACTGCATGTCAAAGCTTAGGTATGCAACCTGAACATCCATCTTGGGCATTGGGTATTTTGGGAATGCCAGGATTTACTGCTTATATGGGGCTGTTGGACATTGGTCAGCCTAAAGCCGGTGAAACTTTAGTCGTTGCAGCTGCAACGGGACCTGTTGGTGCTACGGTTGGACAGATTGGCAAAATTAAAGGTTGTCGCGTGGTTGGCGTCGCAGGTGGGCCTGAAAAATGTCGTTATGCAGTAGAAGAACTCGGCTTCGATGCTTGTATCAATCATCATGATGAAAATTTTGCAGAACAATTACAACAAGCAGTTCCCAACGGTATTGATATTTATTATGAGAATGTAGGGGGTAAAGTGTTTGATGCGGTATGGCCATTGCTTAACTCTGCGGCACGTGTACCGGTGTGTGGTGTGGTTTCCCAGTATAACGCTACCGAGCAAGCACAAGGGCCAGACCGTTTACCGGGCTTTATTTCCACCCTTTTAAAAAAGCGTATTCGCATGCAAGGCTTTATTATTTTTGATGATTATGGCAGTCAGTATCCGGAATTCTATCAGCAAATGTCTGAATGGTTGAAAGACGGAAAAATCAAATATAAAGAGTATATGGTGCAAGGTTTAGATAACACGATCAATGCTTTCAATGGTATGTTGAAAGGCGAAAACTTTGGCAAAGTGGTTGTAAAACTTTAAAAAAATAGGAATTATCATGATTACACTACATCATTTAGATCAATCACGTTCTTTTCGCATTTTGTGGTTACTTGAAGAAATCAAACAGCCTTATCAGCTGCAACGCTATTATCGCGACTTAAGCACGCATTTAGCGCCTGAATCTTTAAAAACCATTCACCCTTTAGGGAAATCTCCAGTATTGGAATGGGATGGCAAAGTTATTGCAGAGTCAGGCGCAATCGTTGAGTTATTAATTCAGAAACTTGCGCCGCATTTAGCACCAGATATGGATGAACCTACCTATGTCGATTATCTACAGTGGATTCATTTCTCAGAAAGCTCTGCCATGCTACCATTTTTGTTAAAAACGTTTAATGCGATTGAAACCAAGCAGGGTACGAAGTTGGTATTTCTAGAAAATTATACTCAAGTTGAGTTCAATAAAGTATTTAGTTATTTAAATGAATATTTAAAAGATAAAGAATTTCTAGTGGCAGACCGTTTAACCGGTGCTGACTTTATGATGGGCTTTGGACTACATGCTTTAGTTTATCAGATGGGACAAGGTGAAAATTATCCCCATATCCAACGTTATGTAGCAGGTTTAAGCCAACTACCTAGCTGGCAAGCCGCAGTACAAATTGAACAAAATGGTGTGAAAAGTCAAAAATAGCAAGATTGTTTTTAAGGCAATTGAGAAAAAGAATCGTCATTGACAAGTACATCTAGTTATAAAATAAGCTGACACTTTTTTAAAGTAAACGCCTAATGAATTTCATCGGGCGTTCTCTATTTTAAAGATAAGGAATTACCATTATTTAAGACAAGTTTCGCCTATTCTTCCCCTTCAAATTCCTATCAAAAGAGTTTGAATATCACGACGGTTACGTTGAAAGATATAATCAACTTTTGAAAGAAAGAAACGTGACTAACGCACAGCAAGATTAAATTATTCCTCGGGGTATTAAACAAGTAAACTACATCATTTTACTAACATAAATACATATACGTAAAAATCACGCCCTGCTTAACTGGCAATAGCTTTTGAACCCTTGTATAAAAGTTTAAACGAATCTAGCAAGTCTTTATTTAATGTTAATACTCATCCAGTATTGAGGTTTTTTATCTTTTCTTGCCTGTGATCTAGGTTGTAATACTCTAATTTCATACTCACCTGAAGCAGGTAAAATATAAATACCATTATCATCAAGCTCTGGAGAATATTCTCCAAGATTGATAGAGTCTTTTAATTGATTACCCCATAAGTAAGTTTCAACATTTCCTCCAGTCAACGTCACTTTTAACTTTTGCCCTTTTTTAGCATAAAATTTGTAGGAATCATACTTGTATCCATCTATCCTTCCGTAATAATTTGCAGAGTAAGCTTTTTTTGCAAACTTAACTACAACAGCCTTTCGTATATCATTGTTATCATTTGCAAGTACGGCAGGGCTAAGCATAGCTAAAGTTAGGGCCATAAAAGCACCAACTAGTAATTTCATATTCGCTATTTTCATAAGGTTTCCTTAATTCTTGTATCGCCCCTGACATAGTTACATAAGTAAGAAGTAACCATGAATCATGGAACAGAACTGTGAATAGTCACCAAAATTCTATACACACATGGCTTGGTTGCATAAATCTACCTCTTAAGGCTTATTCAGCAATATAATTCTCAGATGAATAAGCCTACACCTAAAATTTACCGTACAACAAATTGGTCATCTAATGTGGTTCCGTTAATTAGACCACTCAATTCAGTTTTATAAGTGATAAATCCGCTCTAAATATTTAAATTATGCTGCCATTACTTTTAGTAAATGTTGATCATAAAATTCATTCGGTGTTGCCTTATTCAAACTTGAATGAGGACGTATCATGTTATAAAAATCCAAATATTCAGCAATTGATTGTTTCGCTTGTTTAACCGTATCGTAAGCCTTCAAATAGACTTCCTCATGCTTCACGCTGCGCCATACCGCTCAATCATCACATTATCTATCCACCGTCCTTTCCCATCCATACTGATACTGATATTTCGCAATTTTAACTCATTCAAAAATGCCTCGCTTGTGAATTGACTGCCTTGGTCTGTATTAAAGACTTCAGGACAACCATATTTCACAATTGCTTCTTGCAACGCATCTATGCAAAAGTCTGTTTCCATACTGATCGATACACGATGAGCCAGTACTTTACGACTATGCCAATCTATAATTGCACACAGATAGACAAAGCCTTTAGCCATAGGAATGTACGTGATATCTGTACACCAGACTTGATTAGAGTGATCTATGACCATGTTTTTCAAAAGATATGGGAAAATACGGTATGCAAGATTAGACTTACTGGTATTGGGTTTTGGATACAAGGCATGTATTCCCATCAAGCGCATTAAATGTCGGACTTTACGCCGACCTATTTGATGTCCTTGACGCTGTAGCATATCTCGTATCATTCGACTGCCCATAAATGGGTAGTCGAGATGAATTTCATCGATTAGACGCATCAAACTCAAATCAGTGGATGAAATTTCTTTGGGCTTGTAATACAACGTACTGCGATTGATTTGAATCAATTGCGATTGTTGTCGTACCGAAAGTTGATGGGTCTTATCGATCATTTTTTGCCGCTCAGCTGCCCTATTTTTCTGAGCGCACCTTCTAAAAAATCAATTTACAATGCCTGATGTCCTATCTTGGCATGTAGAGCTTTGAGGTCAATCTCAGGTTCTTGTTGTGCTGTTGGTCGTGAAAAAATATTGACTGATTGTTCAAGCAGTTGATTTTTCCAATCAATGATTTGGTTATGATGTAAATCGAATTGAGTAGAAAGTTCAGTGAGTGTGTGGTCGCCTTTAATTGCTGCGAGAGCAACTTTAACTTTAAACTCTGCTGAATGATTACGACGTTTTCTTCGTGTCATGGTTGACTCCAAAAACAAGCATTTCCCATGCTCATTGGGGAGTAGATTATCACTTATAGGCGTGGTCTAAAATCCTAGACCCACATCACAACAAAGCCTATTTCTTTCCCTAGCTCAACCATGCCAAGTATAAACTTGAATAAAAAAGATTACTTTTCACTTATGAAAGAGACCTAATCGATATTCTATAAAAATGTTATAGTCATAAGGAAAGACTAATGTTTCTTGTTAAGGGAGCAGTCATAAATGGAAAATATACAAACTGTTATAATAATGAAGCCAAGAATAGACCAAGGATTGAATAGAGGTTAAGCGAGGGTAGGAGCAAATGAGAGAGAGTTATGATACGTATCATATTTTTAGTCTTATAGGGCAGCACGCTGAATTAGAACCCATTCTAAATGCAATTTCTGGGTGGCTTGAATCCCATATTCCAGATGCCTTAGTTACGATCATGCTTTATTCTGAACATGACCAAACTTTAAAGCTTATCAGTGGTAAACAACATTTCTCAAATCAATACTGTAAAGCCGTCAATAATTTAAAAATTGGTCCTCAGCGCGGTGCTTGTGGAACAGCTGCATTTTTACGTAAGTTGGTCATTAGTCAGGATCTGATGGAAGATCCGAATTGGGCAGCTTATCGTGCATTAGTAAAGGCAGAGCAGCTTTCAAGTTGCTGGTCTATGCCTATTATTAATGCAAGAAATATTTTATATGGAACTTTTGGGACTTATTACCGAACTCCCAAAAAACCGACGAAACATAATATTCGTCTTTTAGAACAGGCCGCCTCTTTAGTTGCATTAGCGATTGAGCTTGATGATGAACGCCAACAAAAAATAGCCATAAATGAAAAATATAGTTCTTTTTACAATTATCATCCAGATGTAATTCTTGAACTTGATCTGCAAGGATACGTTCTTAATACCAATATTGCTTGTCGTGAAATTACGGGTTTTTCACAAGAGCAAATACAGGGGAAACACTATTGGACATTAATACCTGATGAATATCATGAATTAGTTGATGCTGCATTTAAATCTGCCCTACTGGGGAAGTCTCAACATTACGAAATTCCCGTTTACAATGCGTTAGAAAAAATTATATGGCTTGATATTATCAATTTACCAATAATTCAAAATCAAAAGGTTACAGGTGTATTTACGATAGCACGTGACATTAGTGTAAATCGGAAAAATAAGGAGAGCTTACGTCTTTTAAAGCGCGGAGTTGATGCAAGTCCGAGTGGGATGTTTATCACGGATGCCTCTGAAAACATGGTGATCAGCTTTGTTAATCCTGCTTTTCTTAAACAAGTTGGTTATACAGAAGAGGAAGTCATAGGCCGTAATTATAATTTTTTACAGGGCCGAGATACTAATCTAGAGCAACTTGCTTTGTTTAAGCAAGCGGTAAAGGAGCAGAAAGATGTTCAGATAACGTTAAAAAATTATTGTAGGGATGGGAGCTGGTTCTGGAATAGATTAATGTTGGGGCCAATTTTGGATCAAGATGGCAAATGTACTCATTTTCTTGGAATTCAGGAAGACATTACTCAGCAACGTATCCATGAAGAATATATTGAATATCAAAATACTCATGATCAATTAACAGGCTTACTAAATCAAATAACTTTTGAAAAAGTCTTAGAGCAAACTTTCGAAAAACAAAAGCTTCTAACTTTACTTTATATTGATCTTGATGACTTTAGTTCGATGAATGATAGTTTAGGTTACTACGTTGGTAATAAAGTTATTAAAAATATAGCGAGCCGACTAAAAGGTTTTTTAAAACCTGATGAGGTTTTGAGTCGGTATGCCGAAGATGAATTTGTATTATTGATCAAAGGCCAACATGATCATAAAAAAATAACCACAAGAGCTAAAAAGATTCTTGATTTGATTTCAGAGCCGTTTCAAGTCGATGACCATACACTCCATCTAAGCGCAAGTATGGGTATCGTCATAAATAACAGTTTTATACAATGTGCTTCAGAACTTTTATATCGGTCTACTTTGGCTATGAGAGAAGCAAAGAGACAAGGCCGTAATACTTGGCATTGTTATGAAGAAAGCAATAAGATTTCACCCAATTTAGACTATGCTCATCTGCGTCTAGAACTTATGGAAGCAGTAAAAAAGAAGCAGTTTACACTATTCTATCAACCGTTAATCAAACCATTAACAGGCGTGGTTCAGGGAGTAGAAGCGCTGATTCGTTGGTATCATCCCGAACGGGGTTATATTTTTCCAGATGTTTTTATTCCTTTAGCTGAAAGAACAGGACAAATTGTAAATATTGGACAGTGGGTTTTAGAAACAGCATGTTTAGATATCGCTAAATGGAATAAGGCGCATGATAGTCAGCTCACAGTTTCAGTTAATATTTCTCCTTTGCAGTTTGGACGTGCTGGGTTTCTTGAGGAACTCCAAAAAGCGCTAAAAATAAGTCAATTACCAGCTGAGCTGCTTAAAATTGAAATTACCGAAGGCGTTATTATTAGTGGTGCGGACAGGGCAATTGAAATTCTAAAATCAATTCGTGCTTTAGGAGTGCATGTGGTCATTGATGACTTCGGCACTGGTTATTCGAGCCTTAGCTATCTACGACTACTACCTATTACTCAAATCAAACTGGATCGAAGTTTTATTGTGAATCTGACAATTAGTGTTCAAGATGCTGCAATTGTTCGGTCGATAATTTTTCTAGCCCATCAGCTGAATTTAGAGGTCGTAGCGGAAGGTGTTGAAACACTAGAACAAGCAATTCTGCTCTATCAACACGATTGTGATTTATTTCAAGGCTATTTTTATGCACGGCCTGCCCCAATAAGTGACTTGAATTCGAAATTTTTGCCGTTGGAAAGTTTAAGTTAACGTAATTAATCTTTGTAAATTGTAATAAAAATCTAATTGTAACTTTAACTCTATGTTAAAGGTGTAATAAAATTAAGAAATTATGGCTAATTAATTAAAAATGGAAATATCTAAAATTAATTTAAATTTAAGAAAATTAATACTTTTTTTAGCAATTTTTTCGGTATTAAGTCTTTTTATTATTAGCTCAGTAATTAGCTATTATATAGTAAGAAATCAGCTTATAAATAATTCATTAGCACTTAATTCCGAACACGCAAACAAGATTGCAATAATTATAGATAATCACTTTAAGAATATACTGATCGAACTTGGATAGAGCGCAAAGATTTTAGGGAAAAAATTTGATGATAATGAGATCCGAGAAACAGAAGTACAGAGATTAAAAATGCAATCTGATTACTACAATAGCGTGGTTGTCAGTGATTCAGAGGGTAGGTTGATTAATTATTCACCAAATATATTGAATATTGATAAAAATAAAGTACAAACTACGTTAGGAATTAGTAATTCAATAAAGGAAAAAACCATATATATCATCGCCATATCTTTCTGTTAAAAAGAATATGATTGTTTTTATTTCATATCCGATATTCGATGAAAAAAAGCGCTACAGAGGTTTTGTTGGATCTGCGATATATTTAAAAGAAAAAAATGTAGGGTCTGTTGACATTTACTGTTCATAATTAACCTTATAAAGGTAGCCATAAAA
>ENA-OFDP01000335-OFDP01000335.1-metagenomes-genome-assembly--contig:-NODE-335-length-21520-cov-2.238435_pt1 | contig 21520 bp, 18 predicted proteins | sample MGYA00153389_OFDP01 | MGnify analysis MGYA00153389 | reverse complement strand
GCGATTCAATTGCCTAGCTAAGCATCAAAAGGCTTGCGTGTCATTTCGATCGTCACCTGACCGCTAAAGTTTGGGATGGGCGGAGTTAGTTTGGTAAGCGCGATGGTGACCTGATGAATCGGCATTTCAGCATTATTTTGCAAGATGGCATCGGCGATCGCGCTTGCCAGTTTTTCCAGAAGAGCGAACTTAGACGTTTGAATCAAGTGCTGGACTGTTTCCACCACTGAGCAGTAGTTAAGCGTATCCTCTAAGCGATCGCTTTGCCCTGCGGTTGCCAAATCGAGCATCAGAGTCACATCAACCTCAAACCATTGCCCTAAAACCTGTTCTTCTGGCAGCGCACCGACATAGCCATATCCACGAATGCTAGTGAGACGAATAATATCCATAAATAAAATTATAAACTGGAGATTAGGGTTGACAGAAGGTGCGGTAGGATGCGAATCTAATGATCGTCTGAATTATGCGGGTGTGGCTCAGTGGTAGAGCGCAACCTTGCCAAGGTTGATGTCACGAGTTCGAATCTCGTCACCCGCTTTTAACCGCATAACGCTTTTAGGCTTTTAGACTTCTAAGCTAGAGTGGTAAGATTCTAGTAATCAGTAACCACTGCGTTTTCAAGTAATCTAAAGCAAATATTAACTTTTGCTTTGCTAATGGAAACACTTGATCACTGAAGCAAAAGCTTGCCTGAATGGATGGGTAGCCATCCTTAACCCAAAAATTAAAAACTTCAGTCTTGGTCTGCCTGTGCAATCGCAAAAATCTCAGAAGATTGAGTTAAACCAAGAGTATCCCTGTCCTTGTCGTCGTAAAGGGCAGCTAGCTCCGATCGCTTTAACTGAAGCCTTTGGCTGTAACCGCTGCCAGCAGATTTTTGTGGTTGATGAAACTGGGCAAGTGTTAGAACATCTAGCCAGCAGCTATCCCTACAAAAAAGCATGGCGCTGGAATGGGCATCAGTGGAATGTCGCCAACCCCAATTTTAGAGATAATTACTTGCCAATCGCGCTGGGCATCGTCTTCATCATGCTAGTGATTTGGCTACCGCTGGCACTTAATGCTAAACCGACTTCCCACAGTGTGGTTCTAGTGATTGGTATTATGCTGCTGGCGCTGCTTCCAGCCTTAATGGTCTTACTGGCATATAGACGGTAACCCCATGACGACGGATTTTCTTGGTCTTACTTCTGACCCGATCGCGGCTGTGCAAGCGGCACATCGCGCTTCGATTCATCTATCCACCACCAGAGGGGTGCTGCGGAGTCAGGCGGTTTATGCCATGGCGGAAGCCCTCAACCAAGCGCAAAATGACATTCTTGAAGCGAATACCCTAGACCTAGAAGCCAGCCGAGAAATGGCGGTGCCCGACCTGATTTTAGAATGGCTGAAACTGACCCCTGAACGCTTGCAAACGGCTGTTCAACTGCTCAAGCGTCTGAGTGAGCTACCCGACCCCATTGGGCGCGTTATGGATGCGGCATACCAAATTGATCACTGCCAAATCTATTCACAATTGATGCCCTTGGGCGTAATTGCCATGATTTACGAAGCGTTTCCAGAGTTGGCGGCAGTAGCGGCAGGGTTATGCATCAAAACAGGCAACAGTTTGGTTTTGAAGGGAAGTGGGGAGGCTAGCCATTCTAATGCGGCGATCGCTCAAGCGCTGTGGTCAGCGATTGAAAAAGTAGGCTTACCAGAAGGGTGCCTTCAAGCGATCTCATCCGACCACAGCACCCTAGTACGCGATCTAATTGTTCAAGATCAATATCTAAACCTGATCATTCCTTATGGTCGCCCTAGCTTGGTGCAGCAGATTGTTCGGCAGGCAACGGCTCCCGTCTTGAAATCTGCCATGGGCAACTGTTACTTGTATTGGTCGCCCTCTGGCGGGTTAGAAGCCGTTCGCTGGATGATTTTAGACAGCCACCAAAGCGAACCTGACCCCGTGAACGCGATCGAAAAAGTGCTAATTCATCCCAGCCAAAACCCTGCTTCGCTCCTGATGTTGTGGGATAGCCTGCGAGAAAAAGGGTTTGAGTTGCGGGGGGATGCCGTCCTATCCGCCGAGTTTCCTGATTTACGCCTAGCAGAAGAGGGTGAATGGCGACAGGCTTACCTGGCAAAGGTAATTGCTTTTAAGCTCGTTGCCAATTTGGAAGACGCGATCGCCTGGATCAACTTAAACAGCAGCGGACACGCCGATTGCTTGGTCACCGAATCTTATCAAGAAAGCCGCCAATTTGCTCTGGGCATTAACAGCGCCTCCACCTACATCAACGCATCCCCCCGCTTTTCTCGCAATCCTAAACGAGGAGATTCTATTTTTCTAGGGATGTCCAATCAAAAAGGACACCGCCGTGGTCCTATTAGCCTAGAGACACTCACGACGGTGAAGCACATTATTCAAGGAACCGGGCAATTTTGAATCCTTAAGTCTTAATCTTTGCCTGCCAACTTAACCTTACTTGCCAAACCAATCGACTGCAAAAACTGAATGGTCATCCAAGTCATATCAATTTCCCACCACTGCAAGCCATGACGAGCCGAGTGCTGGTAAGCATGATGGTTATTGTGCCAGCCTTCGCCGTAAGTGAGCAAAGCAACCCACCAGCAATTGCGAGAGTTGTCATTCGATTCGTGGCTTTGATACCCAAACATATGAGTGGCGCTATTCACCAACCAGGTGCAGTGAAACACCGCGACCAGGCGAACAAAAACGCCCCACACCACAAATGGCCATGACCCGATCGCATACAGCACTACTGCCAACGCAATCTGAAGCGGGATGAAGTATTTGTTAAAAAACTGATAAACCGGGTCGTCATTAATGTCTTTAGTAAAACGAGGCACTTGGTCGCGCATGGGAATATCAAATAGCATCCAGCCCATGTGGCTCCACCAAAAGCCACGTTTCGAGTCATGCGGGTCTTGGTCTTGATCGGAATGGAGATGGTGAAAGCGATGCATTCCCACCCACTCAGTCACACCACCCTGACAGGATAAGGTGCCACACAAAACCAGAAAATATTCAACCCATTTTGGCGTTTGAAAGCTGCGATGGGTGATGAGGCGATGAAAGCCTAGGGTAATTCCTAAGCCGCCAGTGACCCAGTGGAGGAAGACCGCAATTCCTACGGCTGCCCAGCTAAAGTTACTCGGTAATAAGGCAAAGAGCGCACTACCATGCACGATTACCATGAATAGAACTACCGGCAAATCTAATTTAAGTGGTTTGTTTGAAGTTGCAACAGTCATGCATTCGTCCCAATGAGAAGTACAATGCCAAATTGGCGCAAAACTAGACGCTTGTTCAGGGATCTCGTCGTGGAGATGGGTAGATTGGCTACCACAGCACCAGGCGTTGAGAATTATTTTGGAGAAGCAAGCAGAAAATGAACAGCCGAATTCTTTTAAAGGAAGCGGAACAAGCACTATCCCTGATTTTTTCTGGTATTGACACCCAGGTCAAGGAAAACCTGAAACGCTTGCTAGTAGCCTTTCGCCAGCACAGAGTTGGCACTCATCACTTTTCTGAAGTGACAGGATATGGGCATAGCGATTTGGGCAGGGAAGTGTTGGATCGAGTGTTTGCTCAAGTCTTGGGGGCGGAAGCAGCGGCGGTACGGGTTCAGTTTGTATCTGGGACTCACGCGATCGCCTGTGCGCTGTTTGGCGTTCTTCGTCCAGGAGACGAAATGCTTGCCGTGGCAGGTGCCCCTTATGACACATTGGAAGAGGTGATTGGTCTACGGGGGCATCAGCAGGGTTCCTTAGCAGAGTTTGGGATTCACTATCGCCAGTTAGATCTCACAATAACAGGCGAGATTGACTGGCAAACATTAGCTCATGCTATCAAATCAGAGACGCGCCTGGTATTGATTCAGCGATCATGTGGATATTCTTGGCGATCGAGTTTGGCGATCGCGGACATTGAAAAAATCGTTCAAATCGTGAAGCAGCAGAACCCAAACACGATTTGCTTTGTAGATAACTGCTATGGCGAGTTTGTTGAGTCGTGCGAACCGACGGGTGTGGGGGCAGATTTGATGGCAGGTTCACTGATTAAAAATCCAGGCGGCACGATTGTAACGGCAGGTGGCTATGTTGCCGGACGAGCAGACTTAGTAGAGATGGCAACCTGCCGACTGACGGCTCCTGGAATCGGCAGTGCAGGCGGTGCCACTTTCAACCAAAATCGGCTGTTGTTTCAAGGGCTTTTTCTCGCCCCTCAAATGGTGGGAGAAGCCATGAAGGGCAACCATTTAACCGCTTATGTGTTTAACCAATTGGGTTATCCAGTTAACCCGTTGCCGATGGCTCCCCGCCGAGATGTAATCCAAGCCGTGCAACTGGGTTCACAAGACAAACTGATTGCCTTTTGCCGTGCGGTTCAACAATATTCGCCGATTGGCTCCTATCTCGACCCAGTGCCAGCCGCAATGCCGGGATACGCAAGTGAATTAGTCATGGCAGGCGGCACTTTCATTGATGGCAGCACCTCTGAGCTTTCCGCCGACGGACCTTTGCGATCACCCTATACGGTTTTTTGCCAAGGAGGAACTCACTGGACTCATGTTGCGATCGCCCTAGAAGCTGCCATTGATGCGATCGCTGCTATCTAAGTTAGCTCTCGCTTTCCGCCACCGCAGATTCAGATTCTTTCAGATCCTCCCCAGGGGGATCGTGGGCTTCTGCCATAGGAGCGCCCCCTATTTCTGGAACCTCCGCAACCGATTCGGATATGACTTCAGCAACCGTTTCAGCAGGTTTGATCACGACCTTAACTATGGGCTTCACCACAGCAACCACGGTTTCAGCCACAATTTCTGCCGCTTTCTTAACAGGTTCAGCGATCGCGTGAGCAGCTTTTATCACAGGAGGAGCCACAACTCGGACTGGCGCAACAGGTGCAGATGCAACTTCAGCAACCGTTTCAACAGGTTCTTCTTTTTCAGGTTCGATCGCCACATCAGCCCCAGGCTCAGTCAGAGTGGAAATGACTTCTGATGCAATTGCAGACTCAGTGGCTTCTACTTCAGCGGCGGCTTTGGCGGCTTCCGCCTCAGCTTCAGCCGCTTCTAGAGCTTCTGCTTCGGCTTTTGCAGCGGCTTCCTCGGCGGCAATCTTCGCCTCAGCTTCAGCGGCTTCCGCTTCAGCCTTGGCGGCGGCTTCCGCTTCGGCTTTGGCGATCGCTTCTGCGGCAGCGGCTTCTTCCGCTTCAATTTCGGCTTTAGATTTAGCTTTTGGTGGTTTTGGTCCTCTCATCAAAGCCACACTGGCAGGAGGTTTGAACTCTTCTCTGCGATCGCCACCCTTGCCTCTGCGATCGCGATCTCTGTCGCCACCCGGACGGTCTTCACTACGACTCGGACGATCTTTGTCACGATTCGGACGATCTACACTCGGACGATCCTCACTCGGACGATCTCCAGGCGGACGATCTTGGCTACGAACTGGATGCGGACGATCTTCCCGCTGTCCAGACGGCTGAACAGGTGAGTTCTCTCCTTCTGAGACAACCTTTTCTGGTTGCTCAGATTTTTTGATTGGACGTTCTACCATTGTTAAATTCTGTTAATGCATCTGTATCCTACCGTGATCAGTGAGCGAATAGCACACCGATCACCCCTGTTCCAAACGGCGTTGCCATTCCGCATCAATCTTGTCTGTCTGCTCAATTTCTTGCTCAATCAAATCTTGTTCAGTGGTATACGCCAAGTTATCCGCGCTAACAACGGTTTCGGCAGCAAACTGCTGGGCATAAAGCATCTTTTTCTGCAAATCTTGATCGGCTTCATTCAGAACAACGGCTCGATCTTGCCGTGATTGATTCCGACTTTCTACTTTACGGTTGCGCCACTGAATCCAAAAATAGCGCAAGAGTGGAATTGCCAAAAACGCCGATCCGTAGCCCAGCAAAACCCAAAAAATCGCCTGTACAAAAGCAACCAAACCGCCCATTTGCGCTGCTACAACGCCGCCTGCTAAAAGGTTCCCCAAAGCGATCGCGCCGATTAAATTCAGCCCCCCTAACCCGATCGCCAGCGTGATTTGTCCACCGCTTGCCTGACTAAATCGCCAAGGCAACTCTTTTAAATAAGCCGCGATCGGCTGTAAACGCTGCTCGATCGCGCTCGTTTGCAGTTCAGGAAAATGGTAAACCAAGCCTCCTTCGGGGCTAACTTCGGGTCGCCCATTAAAGCGAGTTAGCACGGGCAGCATATATTCTTCATACTCACGAGCATAGCCCTGACCCACCTCATCTAGGTAGGGTGCCAACTGTTCCGCAACCACTGCGCCTTTTTGATTGCGAATTGCAGTCGCGATCGCTCTCCAGCGGCGCTCTTCTAAATCTGCATTCGGGTTGCCATCCCCAAACAAAAACGAAAATATTGCCTCTAAAAAATTGAGTTCAGACTTTTCGCCACCTGAATCAGGGCGATGAGAAACCCGACGGCTAGAGTAGTCAGGATAAAAGATCCACCAAATATCAGGACCAAACCCAACCGATGGCATTCTAATTCCGCTATCAGAATCATTATCGTTATCACTCGCCGCACTCAGCGACAGGGTAATCAGCAAAATTGCTAGAAAAATCAGCAGAATAGAGGCAACCAGCAAAACGCCAAAGGAGATCCGAATTAGGTAGAAGAGAACTCGCCAGATCTTTTCCCACCACTCCTTAAGCTGAAGCCGAAAATATTTATTTCGCAAAATAGAGCGGAACTCTTGAGGAAAAAGATAGACCACATCGCCAGATTCAGCCACCTGAAGATGACCGCTAACCTGGGATGCCAGCGCTAACAAGCCCTGCTCTGCCACTGCGACCTCCAACCCAGCCTGAGCCGCCACATCACCCACGGTGACGCGGTAGTCCAATCGTTCTACGGCTTGCATAATGTTTGGGTTTGGAGTCATGGACATCTTTCCACTACTTTGCTTGAAACTGTGATCTACAGTATAGAAAGTCTGTATGGCGCTTGGGAGGGGTAGAAAACCGTCTTAGCAATATTATGAGCTAGAGTTTAGAACTCAAAAAAGCGCCCCTCGCCTTGCAATCTTCAACACCCGAAACCTAACACCTGATTTCCTGACACCCTTCTTAACGCTTCTTGTCTATACGCTGCCCCCATGAGGACGTTAAACTAGAAAGCATTTCGCGATCGCACATCACATCATTCAATCAGCAGATTAGCCGACCTTACTCTCCTTTGCTATATGCCTAGAACTCAACGTAACGACAACTTCATCGACAAAAGTTTTACGGTCATGGCAGACCTAATTCTCAAGATCCTGCCTGCGACCAGAAAGGAAAAGATAGCTTTTGCATACTATCGGGATGGAATGTCAGCCCAAGCCGATGGAGAGTATGCCGAAGCACTTGAAAACTATCAGGAAGCCCTGAAACTGGAGGAAGACGACAACGATCGCAGCTATATTCTCTACAACATTGGGCTGATCCATGCGAGTAATGGCGAACATGATCGAGCGCTCGACTACTACTTTCAATCGATCGAGATCAATCCTCGAATGCCCCAAACTTTGAACAATGTTGCCGTTATTTTTCACTACAAAGGTGAGCGGGCGGAAGAAGAAGGAAACGAAGAAGAAGCAGAAGCATGGTTTGATCAAGCCGCAGACTACTGGAAACGCGCCGTCCGCAACGCTCCAAACAACTACATTGAAGCCCAAAACTGGATGAAGACTACCGGAAGATCACAAATTGACGTGTTCTTTTAGACGTGTTCTTTTGAGGAAATAGGAGGCAGAAATTAGTACAACCCCTCCCTATTTCCTGTCTCCTAATTCCCTATTCCCTAACTCCCTGCTAACCCATGATCGATCGCGAACAAGTTCGTAAAGTTGCCCATCTGGCACGATTAGAATTATCAACTGCTGAAGAAGAAATGTTTACAACGCAGTTGAACGGCATTTTGGATTATTTTGGGCAGTTGAATGAACTGGATGTGGCAAACATTGAGCCAACCTTTCGGGCGATCGATGCCAGCAACATCACACGGCAAGATGTGTTAGAACCCCACAGCGATCGCGAGGCAATTTTGGAGAACGCCCCCGATCGTGCAGGTGAATTCTTTAAAGTCCCTAAAATTATCGCCACTGACTAGAAAAAATCGGATATTGCTGAATCTTAAAGATCAAATTTGTAGGGGGCAATCTCTTGTGGTTGCCCCCATCTTCGTTAGGGTGTGCACAAGATACCCCTACAGTCAAACACCATGCTTGCATTCAGCAACGCCAAAAATCGCTAAGAGAATAGAGGACACTAGCTTTCTGGCTGCAAAATCTAACATCTATTGCCTAAATCTTTGCAAACCTGACTAATCGACACCCCAGAAATTTAAAAGACTCGCTAAGATCCAGAAATAATCACCTGGTTCGTTCCATCGGATAATGACCGTGAGTACGAAACTGCCCTTATCCGCCCCTGATTAGAATCTGGTAATGAGACTTTTACTATATTGTCCTTCCTGCACAAAGCCGATCGCCGATTTGCAGCGCCACACCATGCCTACGCAAGTCACCTGTCGATCTTGCAGTCAGCAGTATGGAGTGGTGTATGGCAAGCTATCTAAACGCTCCTCTATTGCCGAAGCGTTGCTGTATTTAACTTCCCAGCTTCCTAGCTTTTACAAACGGCATTATACATTTCAAATCACAACTGCCGATCGCACCCTAAAATGCCTCCAGTTCTCGGTTCCTGGTAAAAATGATGTCATTCCTATTCATCGGGGGGATGTCGTGTCGGTGCTTTACACGATGCAGGGCTATTTGATGAAGCAATTAGTTGCGATCGCCAATCACACCACGGGCAAAAGCTACGTCTTACCCAATCCCGTTCCTAGCGCCAACCAGCATTTCATCACTCTGATTACCATTGTTACCGGGTTAGTGCTGCTGTCTTTTCTCAATGGTGGCAACGTATTTTTCACCTCCATCCTTAGCGCGATCGGCGTGTTGGCATACATCAAGCTCACGAACAATGCCCAACTGAGTAGCCCCGCGTTGAATGCCACCCATGCAGAAGGAATTCGACTCATTGCCGACCAACGGTTGCTGGCACAGCAACGCAAATTAGAGCAGCGAGTCACCGAACTGAAGCATGAAGGTCAATCTAGTCAAGTATTAATTGAACAGATCAACGCACTCAAGCAAAAGATGACGCAGGTTGATCAAGCGATCTACTCAGCCCGGATTTATCGCGCAACGACCGCTGTTGATATCCTGAACCAGCAAATTGGCAACAATCAGCGGCTAGTGCGGGAATATCAACATATGCTGAAAATGATTGAAATAGAAATCGACACGTCGTGGATTGCCGATCAGCTACCCGATGCCGAAAACTTTACCCGACGCATTTTGGAACGGTTGGACGAATTGAAAGAAATTGAAGAACAAAACCAATCCTTAAAACTGCAACTCGCAGCCTATGAAGAAGTGAATCTGCTAGGGATTGAAAACTATGGCGAATGACGAAGAGTGAGAGGCGAGAGGCAAGGGGCGGTGGGCAAGAGGATGTGACGAAGGGTAGTGTTTTCAAACTCAAAACTCAAAACTCAAAACTCAACATTTGTCATGCCTTGATTGCTTCCTGCCGCAGGGGCAAGGTCACAGTGACGGTGGTTCCTTGGCTAAGGATGCTGGTGATCTGAATCTGACCTTGATGGTTTTGGACGATCGCCTGAGCGATCGCCAACCCTAAGCCTGAGCCTTTAGCCGACGCTTGGCTACGGGCAGGATCAACGCGATAAAAACGGTCAAATAACTGCGGTAAGGCTTCCGGCGGAATGCCAATGCCTGTATCCGTAATCGCCACTTGCAAAAAAGCGTGATTCAATCGCCCAATTCGCTGGAGTTCTAGATTGACAGTGCCGCCGGATGGCGTATATTTGACTGCGTTGCCAATCAGGTTGGTAAATAGCCGAAACATCTGATCGCGATCGCCCTGCACCACTGCCCAGCTTTTGTGCGCCAGTTTGGTCGCGATTCGTGAACCGTTAGCGAAGCTTTCCACAGGACTCCCTCCGGAAATCGCGTTTATCTGATTAGCCGATTCCGCTGAAACTGACGCTATTGAAGGGGTCGATATCCCAGATTCTTTGGTAGGCTCAATGGGCTGTAAGGCGATCGCAATCTCTTTTTCCCTTGCCAAAAGCTGCTGTTCTGCAATCACTTCCTCCAATAGAAATTTGAGATCAACCGTCAGCCATTGCGCCTGCACACTGCCGCTGTCTTGTCGTGCCAGAAACAGCAAATCATCGACTAAGCGCCCCAATCGCCGAGTCAAACGTTCCACAACCCGCAAATGATTTTGTTGAATCAGTGGATCAGGATCGGGATCTGCCAGCGCCACTTGAACGTTGGTTTGAATCACTGCGATCGGGCTGCGCAATTCATGGGAAGCATCGGCTGTAAATTGCTTGAGCCGTTGATAAGACTCGCGGATTGGCTGCATGGCTAGCTCTGATAAAAACCAGCCGATCGCACCCACTGCGCCCACCATCAGCGCCGTTCCTACCGCAAGATCAACAAAAAACTCGCGGCTAGGCTTAGTCACCTCAAACCACGGATGGCTAACCCGGAGATAGCCTAGCACCTGCTGCCCTAACTCGATTCGTTGGGTCACTTGTCGCAAAACGATCGGCTCGGAAATTGGGGGCAAGCTGGCAATGGGCGGCTGAGTGATCGCTGCTGGCGGCTTTTCTGGGGTAATTCTGACCGTTTCGCCATTGGGAGTGGAGCGCAACGGCACCTGTAGTGGCGCAGAAAGCGTTGACCACAGCAACTTTCCCGTTGGGCTAAACCACTCAATATCAATGCGATCGGCTTCTGTGGTAGCAGCATTATTGCGAAAACTGGCTTCAATGTTGACCCGCAATAATCCACCTTCCGAGTGGAGGTTAAGCGGTTCAATCACCAGCGATCGCCGCACCACTTCCACCACATGGTTTAACGTGTCATCAACGCGCTCAATTAGTGTACTGCGAACATAAAAAAACACGCCACTGGCAAATAGAAGCAACAGGATAGCCGTAACAGCCGTATACCATAGTGCCAAGCGCCGCCGAGTAGCTTGAAACATACTCAAAACTCACAGAATCAGAACTCAAACATCTATTCTTGCTATTGTGGCAGTCTGGCTACCAATTCAACGCCCTGTCGAAAAAATGTGCGCAATTCTCAAAATTGTGTGTACCATCGCTGATAACAGGAACAATCAAATTTCTAATTTAACAATGCTTCAAATTTAAAGTGCTTCAAATTTAAGGAACGCCTCTATAATTTCTTTTTGCAAGATTCAATCAGAAATTAGTTAGTCATAGAAAGGGGTATAGAAATAAGTCATCTTTTTAATTAAAGTGTTCGTTTCTATTAAAGTTGAGTACCATACATTAGTTCTTGAATTCCTTAAGTTGCATTTGCAAATTGTGGATTGTTTCCGTCCAAAATCTTTAGTTGAGCAGGCAGCATTGTAGTGAAAGCCTTAAGTAATCTACTCTCTAAAAAGTCTAAAGGGATTGGTATCGAGCTTGCCCCAGATCGGATTAACGTAGCTCAGCTACGAAAGCAGGGGCAATCACTTAAGCTCGCCACTTTGGCTTCGGCTCCGGTGCCTGAAGGGATGTTCCAAGAGGGGCAAATTATGGACTCCCCAGGGATGGCAGAGCTACTGCAATCCCTGCTTGCAGAACATAAGATTAAGACAAAGCAAGTCACCACAGCGGTTATGGGTGGACGTGATACAGTCACCCGGATTATTCCGGTGCCTGCCGAGCTTGATGATAATGAACTGCGAGAGATGGTGTTAAATCAAGAAGCAGGTTTATATTTGCCTTTTCCTCGCGAAGAAGCGGACGTTGATTATCAAAAACTGGGTCTATTTGTGGATGATGATGGCATCGAAAAATTTCAGGTTTTGCTGGTAGCAACTCGCAAGGAAATTACGGATGCTTACATTCGCACTTTTGAGGAAGCCGGATTAAAACTAAATGTTTTAGAAGTGGCAAGCTTTGCGTTAATTCGCACTATTCGAGAGCAACTGCGGCAGTTTTCGTCTCAGGAAGCAGTCGCGATCGTGGACATTGAATTTGAGAGTACAGAAATTTCAATTGCCCAAGATGGAGTGCCCAAATTCTCTCGAACCGTTCCCATTGGCACCTACCAAATTCAAAGCGCTCTTTCTCGTGCCATGAATCTGCCACCCTCCCGCACGACAGATTTGTTGCAGGGGATGACTATTCCCATCGTGCCATCCGATACCATCGGCAGTACCGGAAAAATGGCGGGGACTAATCCAGGCTCGGCTGCCATGCTGCGAATCATTGGCGAACTGGCAGATGAGTTGCGGCGCTCAATCGATTTTTACTTAAATCAGGGGGAAAACTTGGAAGTGGCACAGCTTTTGCTGGCAGGTCCAGGTGCAGCGATCGGGCAATTGGATGAATTTTTTGCGAGTCGGCTCAGCTTGCCTTGCACTCAGGTCGATCCAATTGCCGCATTAGATCTCGAAGTAAGCGAGGAAATTCCTCCCACTCAACGGGCAGGACTCAGTGTTGTGCTGGGCTTAGGATTGCGGGAGGTTTTGTAATATGTATGGTTTAGACATCAATTTTTTAAAGGATCGCCCAGAATATCGCTCAGAACCTACTCAAAGTTCCCGACGGCGAGACTTGGGTACTCCTGAAAGTAAGCGCCCTCTTTGGCTAGGTGCAGGTACAGGTTTAGCGTTGCTAGGACTTGCTGCCGGCGGGTGGTTTTTTCTGCAATCTCAAAATGAGCAGCTTGTTCAGCGGCAAGCAAAATTAGACGCTGAGATCAGTGCAATTAAAGCAGAGCAAGTAAAAGTAGCATCCGTTAAAGCTCAAACTAGACAAGCGAAGGCAGATACCGCCGCGTTTGCGACTGTATTCAACACCATTAAGCCGTGGTCGGCAACGTTTGGGGATATTAGCGCTCGGACTCCACCTAAAGTTCGCATTCTTGGCATTAAAGAGTTGACTGCGGCAGAAATTGCCGCTTTACCTAAGCCTAGCCCTGCTGTCGCGAAGCCTACACCCAGTCCTGCCGTAGGCACAGCAGTCCCTGCTCCCCCTCCGAGCGGTGTGATTCAAATTGCTGGGACAGCAACGAGTTTTAATGATGTCAATGATTTTTTACTCATTTTGCAAAGGTCTAAATTTGTCAAATCTGACACAGCCAGAATAATTAGTGCAACGCTGGGTGAACCGAAAACACCCCCACCGATTCAACTAAGTGGAAATTCTCCCTCTGCTGCAGAAAAAGACAAGATCAAGTTGCCGGGTGAAGTTGTCTTCGTCATTCAAACCGAGCTAACAGATGTGCCTGCCTCGGAGCTATTGCAAGAGCTAGAAAGCAAAAAAGCGACTGGGTTGGTTACTCGAATCGAAACGTTACGCCAGAAGGGGGTCGTTAAGCCATGAGTGCAGGTGGAGACTTTATTCCTGGTGATCAACCGTATGATGCAGGACCCGAATATCCAACGGTGTTTGGCATCCGCTTTACTCCAATGGTCAGCGGCATTGCGCTTGCAGTGCTGGGTTTGTTGGGTGCCGGAGCATTGCTCTTTTATTTAGGCTTGCCTGAGTGGGAGCGATATCAACAGTTGGATGCCAAGGTGAAACAAACTGAAAATGATATTCAGCAGCAGCAGGCTATCTTACAAGAGATAGACGGTGCCAAGAAAGAACTGGAGAATGCCAAGCGGCAAAGAGATGATGTACTCACTCTGTTTGCAAACGAAGCCTCTTTAGACACACTCTTACTAGATATCAATCGTCAAATTGATGCTCGTAATGTGGATTTAGGGAAGCGAAGATCACAAAAGCTAGCACTTTGTCCGCCCTTCATTCAGCAGAATGTTCGTGAGTTTGAGGATAAATATGGTGATCTTGCTGCTAAAGCTGAACTAAAGGGCTTTACGCCTAATAAGGAACGTACGGGTGTGATTACAGATAGTTCTTACGGGACTGAGGTAAACGGCAAGCTGAAGCGTCAAGTTGTTTCAGTGGAGTTGGCTGGCAATTATGAACAGACGGCTGCCATTTTGCAAAATATTGAGCGGCTTCAGCCTTTACTGGTGATTCGCGAACTAACCTCAAGCCTAAGCGAGAAATCAAAAAATACGACGGTCTATACCGGCATTGGAGATTTTACTCGATTATCACCCTGTCAACCCGATCCTAAAATTACGACTAAATTTCAGCTAGAGGCATTGCTGCCATTAAGACCAGAAGAAGTAGTGCAGGCTGCTCCAGCAGCGCCTCAGCCTGCCCAGACAAAGTAACGTCCCACGCTTATTTATGATGTGAGGAGGAACCGTGAAACCGGATCAGGGATTAACTCAAGTTTTGATGATTAGTATGTTGAGCAGTGCAGCGATGATGGCGATCGCTCAGCCTGTTTTTGCGGCGGCTCAAGTGACTGCGGTACAGTTAACTCCTACCGCCGGTGGAGTGACGCTGGTGTTACGAACCAATGGCAGCGATCGCCCCCAGATATTTTCAGTCAATCGCGGTCGCACTTGGACGGCAGATTTGATCAATACACAGCTTGCCATGCCGGGAGGGCGGTTTCAGCAGGCAAATCCTGCCCCTGGAATTTCTTTGGTGAATGTTGCCCCCATCGATCGCAACAGCGTTCGGGTCACCGTTACCAGTAGTGGATCTGCATTGACTGGGCAAGTCACCCGCAATCAAGGGGCACTCCTGTTTAGCATGACCGCAACACCCGCCAAAACAGCCAAAGCGGCACCAGGGAAGAAGCCAGTTACTACCGCTGCAAGACCATCGAATGCAACCCTGCGTAGCGCTCAAGCTGGCAGCACTCTACCTCCGCTACCTGCCCCATCATTCAAAGCGCCCCTACCTACGGTTCAGCCTCTAACCGTTCCCGCGCCCCAAGCTCCTAATTTCCCAACTTCACAGCCTCTTGCCCAATTACCGCCCGCTTCAGTTACTCCTCCAGGTCAATTCAACCAGCCTGCAACTCTTCCCCGCCAGTTCCCATTCCAACCCATGCCAGGGCAATCGATCGCCTTACCACCATCGGCTCCCACTCCCCTGCCTCGTGCAGTTCCGCCCCCAGTGGGCGACATAGCCGTTTCTCAAACTAACTCTTCTCTTTCTGACACAATTGACCTGGGCACCGCTGAACGAGTGCCGCGCTTAGTGCTAAGAGATGCATCTGCCCGTGAAGTGCTGTCGCTCTTAGCTCGATCAGCCGGACTCAATCTTGCGTTCTCCATTCCCCAAGCGACCGGACAAGCCCAGGCAACTCCACAGCAAGCTGCCCTAGATGGTCCTAAAATTACCTTAGATATTGAAAACGAACCCATTCAAAATGTTTTCAATTACGTGCTGCAAATCACTGGGTTAGAAGCCAATCGGAGCGGACGAACCATTTTTGTCAGCACTCGTCTGCCTGAAAATTCTCGCAACACTTTGACGCGCACGCTTAGGCTTAATCAAGTAAGCGCTACTCAAGCCGCTGCATTTTTGAGCGCTCAAGGAGCCTTGACCCAACAACCCGGTATACGCCGAACTCAGACAACTACCGCGTCTGTAGGTGGGCTACCTCCGCAAACTTTGACGACAGAAGAACCCACGATTTTTGCGATTGAAGCCAGAGAGGGTTCAGGTCCTCGTCTATTGCAGGGGCTGTCGATTGTGACCGATCCTCGGCTGAATGCTATCACCCTAGTTGGTCCTCCTCGCAAGGTAGAAGCGGCAACCGCCCTGCTAACTCAGCTTGATGCGCGTCGCCGTCAAGTGGTTGTGAATGTCAAAATCATTGATGTCAACCTATCAGGCACCGATAGCCTTAGCTCTAGTTTCTCCTTTGGGGTGGGCAGCAATTTCTTCTCGGTAGATCAAGGCGCAGCCCTATTTAACTTTGGGCGAACTCGTCCTCCTAGCAACGCCGAAGTTGCCGGCAGTATTACAAGTCCACCCGTTACCCGAAATCTCTTTCCCTCAGCAAGTCCAGGATTTGAAGGCGGCACCCTGGCTCCGTTTGTGGATGCTCCACAGTCTAATGCGCCTTTTGGCACAAACTCTCTGGCTCCTCCGGGTGGCGGCGCACGGGCACCTTTTGGCACTCCAGGAAATCCCTTTTTGCCCGGTGTGACTCAATTTACACCAGGGACTCGAACCCCTATCTTGGCTCCCAATGGCGGCGTAATTGGGTTTCAAGAAACGCCAAGCACGGTTACTTATGGTTTGCCTTCTTTGCTGCAATTTCCCACGAGATTTTTAGCGCGGCTTCAGGCTCAGGTGGTAAGTGGCAATGCTAAAATATTGACCGATCCTTCGCTGACGATTCAGGAAGGAGAAACCTCTACGGTTGCCCTGACGCAAGATATCGTCACACGAGTGACTTCTACGTTTACGGATACAGCGGGTGGCTCTCGTCAGGTGATCGAACCAGTGATTGAGGCGGTGGGATTAACCCTTGGCATTAATGTGGAACGAATTGATGATAATGGCTTCATTGGGGTCAGGGTCAATCCGATTATTAGTGCGCCAACCAATACCACAACAGTCGCGGGTCAAACGATCACGCTGAAGTCTACACGTAGGGTCGAGTCTGGGTTGGTTCGCTTGCGGGATGGGCAAACGCTAATTCTCTCAGGCATCATTCAGGATAGCGATCGCAGCACTGTCAGAAAAATCCCCATTTTGGGAGACATCCCAATTTTAGGTGCTTTGTTTAGAAGCACTGAGCGCACCAATCAGCGCCAAGAGGTGATCGTCATGCTGACCCCTCGTATTTTGGATGACACGAACTCTAGCGGTTTCGGCTATGGCTATACGCCTAGCCGCGAAGTTCAAAAGATCATCGATGCGGGGCAACGATAGCTAAACGATCGCGGTGTAATTTGATTCCTAGGCTTGGCGATCGCCAAGCCTTTTTTATACCTAAAAATCTTGCAATAGCGAAAGTTGATTGGAACTTTGACTTGCTTGAAAAAGCTGCTCTACGTCTCCTCGCTGATATTGAGGAGTGCGGTATTGCCCCACTAAACGCGGTTTGACGTGCGATCGCTTCAGGGCAACACGTGCTTGTTGAGTAGACATTCCTAAAATTGCAGCGGCATCTCGGAGTGATAACCATTGTTTAGCAAAGCGATCGAGCAGGGTGTCATCTGGCTCATTTTGAATTTCTGTCAACAGCAATTTTGCCAATAGCCAACATGCCAGAGTGTCTGCCTCAGCGCGATGAGAGGTATTAACCGGAAAGCCAAAATGCTGTACCAAGTTTGGCAAACTGCGAGACGGTAAATCAGGCAGCATCAGCCGTGCCAAAATCACGGTGCAGAGCTGTTCAGAGTTCGGGCGGGTAAAGCCAATGTCTAAATGACGAAACTCTGATTGCAGGAATCCATAGTCAAACGAGAGATTATGAGCCGTCAACGTGCCCATGTTCAAAAGCGGCAAATAATCTTGCCAAACATCCTCTGCTAAAGGAGCTTGGGCTACCATTTCTTGAGAAATGCCCGTGAATTGGGTAATACTGGGCGGCACTGGCACTTGCGGGTTAATCAAGTGAGTTTGCTGGTGATGGATGCCCGATTCCAGACTGGCTTGTAAAACTGAAATCTCAATCACCCGGCTAGAGTCGGGTTGGTGTCCTGTCGTTTCTACATCTACGACTGTCAGGACTTGATGACTCACCTGACGATAAAAAAATAGCAGATCGGTTGATAGCACGGTAATTGGGATGTTCTAAAAATATTTAACAGAAAAGAGGCGCGAAATGAATCAATTCAACGTTACCGATCAGGTGTGTGAGAAACGCCATTGGACGAAGAGCGGTTAGAACTTGCAGCAGTTTGCCGCTGATTGCCACCGGGTTTGACACGTTTGACGGGCTTAATTTTCGGTGAAGAGCTTCTGTCATCATCGTTGTAATCTCCACCCGTTTCCTGAGAAGAACGCATCCAAGCAGGTCTGATCTGGTCATATGCCATTTGCAACGCTGCTGCCGCGATCGCGTGAGGTTCATATTCTTCCAAAAGTTTTGCCACAATAGGCAAGAACGATGCCATCCGTTCGCCAGCTAAAGCTTCTTTGAGGCTGTCTTGGAGCTTTTCGATCTGCCGCGCTTCAATTTGGGCGCGAGTCGGAATAGAAACGACCTCTAAACGCTGACGGACATGGTTTTCAATGTCTCTCAGCTTACGGCGATCCATAGAATGAACTAGGGTTAGTGCAATGCCTTCCTTGCCAGCCCGTCCGGTACGACCGATCCGATGGACGTAATTTTCTACGCTATCAGGAAGATCGTAGTTGATCACATGGGTCAGGTCATCCACATGAATTCCACGGGCTGCAATATCGGTTGCCACCACCCAACGCACTTGACCCTGACGGAACCGTAGCAATAGACGCTCACGCTGAGATTGGCTCAAGTCACCGTGATATTCATCGACGCTGTGCCCTGCTGCTTGCAACTGACTGGTTAGGTCAGCCGCCGCTTTTCGGGTGCGAACGAAGATCAGGGCAGAAGCAGGATCTTCTAGTTCAAGGATTGGCAGAAGAGCGCGGGGCTTTGTCCAGCCGCGAGGCACCATGTAAGCAACTTGGTTGATTCGGCTAGGAGCCGCTTTAGGTTGTTCGATGGTGACTGTGACGGGCGATCGCAAAAACTTGGCAACTAATTTACGAACAGGCGGCTCCATCGTGGCGGAGAAAAACGCTGTTTGACGCTCAGTAGGAGCTTGGTTCAGAATTTTTTCTACATCTTGTATAAAGCCCATGTTCAACATTTCATCGGCTTCATCCAGCACTAACCACTGGACATTGTTGAGCTTCAAGTCACCCCGGCTCAACAAATCAAGCACCCGACCGGGAGTTCCCACTACCATTTGGGCACCGCGTCTCAAGCGGGAAATTTGGGGTTCAATCGCCTGCCCCCCATAGATGGAGACAATTTTCAGGTGGCGATCGTCATTAAAATCGCGAATTGCTTGACATACCTGCATTGCAAGTTCGCGAGTAGGAGTCAGAACGAGCGCCTGCACCACAGGGGATGTGACATCGATCTGCTCTAGGATTGGCAAAGAAAATGCAGCCGTTTTGCCGGTGCCCGTTTGCGCCTGACCTACAACATCGCGACCTGCAAGCAAGTGGGGGATCGCTTCGGCTTGAATGGGAGTAGGGTCTGTGAATCCTAGGGATTCTAGAAAACGAACACGGGCATCAGATAGACCAAGGCTACTAAACGAAAGGGTCATTGAATCTCCTATAAATATCAGAAATTGGACGGTATCAAAAAGCTTAAACGTCAGGAAAATAACCCGACAAAGCCGCAACACTTAAAAGAGTTGCTCTTGGAATGCAGCGATTTATGGGACGGCTAAAGGTTGATGGTTAAATAAATCTGCTGCGGTTGCGATATGCCCATACAGGTCATATTCACTGGCATCGTCAATGGCAACTGGCACCAAAGACCCTAAACTCGCTTCACCAGAAACGTATACTAAGCCATCAACCTCTGGCGAGAAACGAGACGAGCGACCAAGCAATTCACCGGTTTCAGGGTTTTCTTGCTCAATCAACACATTGACAACCTTGCCAATTTCCAGGTGATTCTTCTTGAGAGAAATCGGCTGCTGAACCTGCATTAAGGCTTGACGTCGCTGGTTCATCACAGCTTGAGGAAGTTGGTTTGGAAGGGTATAGGCTGGAGTTCCCTCCTCTGGGGAAAACGTAAATACGCCTACATGATCAAATTCGTGCTTTCTAACAAACTCTAGCAAATGCTCGAAGTGTTCGTCTGTTTCACCGGGAAAACCTACGATAAAAGTGGTTCGTAAGACAGAGTTAGAAACAGACTCCTTAATCCGCTGAATGATGCCGTCATTTACCCGACCCTGCCAGGGACGATTCATTGATCGCAGCACCTCTGGGTGAGAGTGTTGCAGCGGCAGATCCAAGTAGGGTAAAACGTTGGGCGTTTCTTGAATCGCGGCAATCACTTCAGGCGTTAATCCAGTTGGATAAGCATAGTGAATCCGAATCCAAGGAACCTCGACTTTGCCAAGCGCCCGTAGAAGCTCCGCTAGTTTAGGCTTACCGTAAATGTCGATGCCATAGTTCGTTGTGATTTGGGATATCAAGATTAGCTCTTGCACCCCTTCCGCTGCTAGCCGATTAGCTTCAGCCACAATAGACTCAATGGTGCGCGATCGCTGATTTCCGCGCAAGTGAGGAATAATGCAAAAAGCACAGCGATAGTCACACCCTTCAGCCACCCGCAGATAGGCAACCCCTTCAGTCGTCGTGCGATAGCGAGGAGTGTTTTCATCGGCGATGTAAGTGGGCTGCAAAGAGATCTCGGTAACCCGCTCTCCCGTTTCAGCGCGCTCAATCACATCAACAATCTTGTGATAATCGCCTGTACCCACCAGGGCAACGGCTTCGGGCAATTCGCCCAGCAACTCTTCTTTGAAGTGTTGCGCCATGCAGCCCGTAATCACGATCTTTTTGTCTGCTTCAGCCAGTTCAACTAAAGTGCGAACCGATTCTTCGCGAGCCGACTGAATGAAGCTACAAGTATTGACAATTACATAATCTGCGAGTTCCTCGTTTGCGTCTACTGGGTAGCCAGCTTGAACGAGTAAACCCAGCATATGCTCAGTGTCAATCCGGTTTTTCTCACATCCTAAATGTGAGACAGCAATGGTTGGCTTGGTGCCCATGAAGCTAGCAATAATCCTATGGGAGAGTTGTCAGTCGTCGGACTTTGGCGATCGCGTCGCGACGGACTTTCCCCTCGCATCAAACCTATTAGCATCAGCTATTCAGTTTCTGAGTGCAATCGCTCAGATAATGTTCAATCTATATAGTAGCTTGAAAATGAAAATATTACGATACTTTACAGGATAGAGTTTTGATCTGGAATCAGAATAAGAGATTTCAACTCGATTTAGGATAGCGCGATGATTTACTGTAAGGATCGTTCCAGTGAAACGCTATTATTTGGATAGAGCAGTAGCCATTAAGACGAAGACGAGTGACCGAGTTAAGCCTGTATTATATGGATATTCTTCATTTGCCAGTTCTGACTTGTAACCTGCCGCAATTGACCCTTTTAAGATTCAGATGAGTCCGATTTATAACCACGTGGACTTAATCCAAACTTTCAAAACCCCAAATCCGGTGATTGGCGTTGTCCATCTTCTGCCGTTGCCCACCTCGCCTAAATGGGGAGGCAGTCTCAAAACTGTGTTGGATCGCGCAGAGCAAGAGGCAGTAGCTCTCGCGTCGGGTGGAGTGGATGGCATCATTGTAGAAAACTTTTTCGATGCGCCATTTACCAGCGGTCAAGTTGATCCAGCCGTGGTCAGTGCTATGAGCTTGATTGTGCAGCGGTTAATGCATATGGTAACGCTGCCCATTGGCATCAATGTGTTGCGGAATGATGCTCGAAGTGCTTTGGCGATCGCCACCTGCACCCATGCTCAATTCATTCG
>ENA-OFDP01000334-OFDP01000334.1-metagenomes-genome-assembly--contig:-NODE-334-length-21597-cov-5.148779_pt1 | contig 21597 bp, 19 predicted proteins | sample MGYA00153389_OFDP01 | MGnify analysis MGYA00153389 | reverse complement strand
TAGGCGGTGGCATCAAATATGCAGATTTGATGTTGTCCAAATCGGGCAACGATCTTGTACTGAGAGGCGCTGGCAGTGACAGAATCACGTTGAAAGACTGGTACTCATCCGCCCAAAATCATGGCATCAGTAAGTTGCAGGTACTGACTACTGGTGGCGACTTTAATGCCACTTCCGCCAGCCCTCTAGTCAATAAAGCCGTGACTGTATTTGACTTTGACAAACTTGTTAAATCGTTTGATGCAGCATGCGTAGCAACCGCTGGCGCAGGAACAGGCTGGACAGTAGCCGGCAGCCTGGGTGCTGCCCAATTGCACACCACTGAGCCAATCGCTTTGGGATACGTTAATCCGTGGGCAGCCGTGCAAGCAGGCACAACGCTGTTGGATAAAGCACCCATTGCGGCGATCAATCCAATCGGCACAGGTACGGCGCAGAGTGTTGACCAACTGCTGTTTGCGGCGCTCAACGCCACAAGCAATAGCAACCGGGCGGCAGGGTGGATGCAAGCGTAACTTCCCGTCCCGTCTTGGTGGTGTGGGAGCATGGCGGTAACTTGGGCCATGTTGCCCGGCTGCTGCCGATAGTCGATGAACTGCTGAGGCGCGGACAAAGAGTCGTGCTCGCAGTGGGGCAGCCTAGTGCAGTTGGGCCCCTGTTTGCCCATCACCCGCAGGTTAAGGTATTGCAGCTCCCACAGGTAGTTGTTCCGTTGACTTTTAGCAATGCTGCAGTCTGCCCGGCTGACATTTGGTTGCGTTGTGGTTTCGCCAGCCCACCACACGCAAAGGTCTGCGCGATGCAGTGGGTAGTGCTCTTTGAGGACTTGGACCCTGCTGTGGTGCTGGTGGATGCTTCACCGATGGCGCTGTATGCAACATATTTGGCAGGTATTCCATGCCTCGTCGTCGGGCATGGATTTGAGCTTCCGCCGCTGATGCCGGGCCAAAACTTCACGCCGTGGGAGAGCGATATTTCCGCCCGAACCGAATACAGCGAGCTGGTGCTGAAGTCAGCGCTGATTGGCTTAGCCAACGCATTGATGCCGGAAATGCCCTCCGCTTCAACGCGAGTCACTCGCTTGCGCGAAGCAACATCAGTCGGCGCGCTCTTGGAGCTAGTGCCGCATGCCTTATGTGCTTGGACTGAATTGGATCATTTTGACCGTGACAAAGATACCAGTTATTTCCTAGGCCCCATATGGAACAGCCTTCCACACGCACAACCTCTGGTTTGGCCAGACAAGCCGGGGGCTAAAGTACTTTGCTACATTGGACTGGTTGACAAAAGCCTTGATCTTTTATGGCAAGCCTTGCAAAACTTTGGAGCGAATGTTGTAGTGCTTTCTCCTGCTGGACATGACTGGGCATGTGAGGCAGCGCGCGGCTGGGGTATTGTGGTAAGCCAACAACCGGTCTTGTTGGAAAGCATCTTGCCTGGTTGTGACGCCGTGATAGGGCATGGTGGTATGGGTTTTACCAGTATGGCACTGCATGCGGGAAAGCCGGTGATGCTATTGCCCACCCAACTTGAGCAGGGGCTTTTGGCTTATCAATTAGGTCGCAGGGGCCTTGCCGTAAACATCACTAACTGTCTAGATAAAGCGCATATTAAAACTCGCGTAACGCAGTTGCTGCAAGACGCGGCGTTGAGCCAAAGGGCTAAGGAGATATCAATGCGATATGCTGATTTTTCGCCGAAACAGCCAGTAGAGCTGATAGTCAATAAGCTGTTGGGAACCATTACGGCAACTCTGCCGAACAGCAGCATGGAGTAAATTGGATGTTAGATACGACTAAACAAAAAAATGAATTTAAGCCGTCATTGGCCTCCCAAGCACATGATTTCGCACCAGATTTACTGACCGTGCAATTGAGCCCACCGTCGCGCCTGCCTCGCGGTGTCCTGTTGGGCTTGACAGGGCTGGTCGGTAGCTTACTGGCCTGGAGCTTTTGGGCCGAGTTGGACATCGTGGCTACGGCGCAGGGGCGCTTGGTGCCCATCAGCTACACCAAAGTGGTGCAACCGGCCGAGGCTGGTGTGGTCAGCGATATTTTGGTGAAAGATGGCGATGCTGTAAAAGCGGGTCAGGTTCTGCTGCGTCTGGACGCACGCCTGAGTCAGACCGATCTGACGGCGCAGGGACAAGACGTGGCCATAAAGCGCATGACGCTGGCACGTATCGCGGCCGAGCTTGCAGCGACCGATTCAACCGGCTCGGCAGCTCCAGTTTTTGCGACCGTGCCTGGCGCTGGCATGCCGGTACTGGCGCTGCAAATGCAGTCGCAGTACCTAGCGCGACGCCAGGCCTACCAGGACGCGCGCGCGCAAGAACTGCAAAGCCTGGCCAAAGCGCGTGCGGAAAGGGATGCGGGTGAGCAGGTGTACAGCAAGCTTAAGCAAACGCTGCCAATTTACGCGCAGTCTGCGCAAGCCTACGAAAAACTACAGAAAGAGGGTTTTGTAGGCGAGGTGGCAGCAAACGAAAAGCGCCGCGATTGGATGGAGAAATCTCAAGACCTTAAAACTCAGGAGTCAACTATGGCCAGCTTGCAAGCGGCTATTGCTCAGAGCGAGAAGCGCCTGGTGAGCCTGCGCTCCAGCTACCAAAGCCAGCTTGAAAACGAGCGAATCGAGACACAAACCCAGTTGACCAAAAGTTCGCAGGAGCTGGACAAAAGCACCATTCGATCGGGCCTGCTCGAAGTGCGCTCGCCCACCGATGGGGTGGTAAAGGACCTAGCAGTCACTTCGAAAAATGCGGTCGTTCAATCTGGTACTTTACTGATGAACATTGTTCCTCAAGCGGAATCACTACAGGCTGAAGTGCTGCTGGCCAACGAAGATGTAGGCTTTGTTGCTGTTGGCCAAAAGGCCCAGATCAAAATTGCCGCCTACCCCTTCACCAAATACGGCTTGCTGGAAGGCAGCGTTATTCACGTCGGGGCCGATGCTTCTGATCCCAAACAAAATAACTCGCCACAAGCCGCCGCACTAACCTACCGTGCCCTGATGAAGCTGAACAACCAAAAACTGCCTGGTTTCAACGGAGTTGCGGCCTTGGCGCTCAACTCAGGCATGGCAGTTACTGTCGAAATTCATCAAGGCAAGCGCACGGTGATGGAGTACTTGTTGTCGCCTGTGATGAAAGTGCGCGCGGAGGCAGCTAGGGAGCGGTGAAGTTTGATGAAAGTGTTGATCACCATTGAAAACTTGACCCTTGTATTACAGCTCACAAAGTCCCTTTCGTTTGCAGTGTAAGCCTTGCAACTGGGCTGCGGATAAGTGTGGATGCCTCAATACTGGTGTTGCTTGTAGTTATAGATTCTCTCCCATCATTGCCATTTTTTCCGGTATTCTGTTTCGTTTGGGAGCAGCTTCGGCAGCGATTTTCTTCTAACGGCAAAACGTGTGAAACGCTACCACTGATTGGCCGTCTTTATGCCGTGGCAATGGTGCGTGGTTCTGTCCAATAGGGCTGTCATTACACTTGCATCGCCAAACACTGCCTCTCGCTTCGAAACTCAGATCTCTCGGGATGACCAAGCTTGTGTTCGTGTTCCAGTTTGTGTGCAGGTGAAACTGTAAGCCACCGCCGGTCAGGGAATCTTTGCAAAACCTTGCAACGTGCTGAATCAACTGTACTAAGTTAAAAAAGCAACCATCGATGCTTATGCATAAAAGTCCATGTTGGAGTAGATTCTCATTCTGGCTTGGTTCATAGCGTCATTGGCATTGCAGACCAGGTCAACGACGTCACCCATAGCCTTAGCTTTTTGCTCAGCAACGAGATTGTGGTGCTTCCCGATGCTGGTTGTTGATCAGGTCACAGTCTAGCTAACGAATGCCGCGGGCATCGATTGGTAAGTAGTCATGCGCCAAAACTCCGAGCGCTGGATAAGCGAACGAAGTGGGGTGCTCTGCGGGACGATGTAAAAAAGTTTCCGCTTAAAGCGCATGAATGTTGAATACAAATGAAACAAAGAGGCTTTGCAATCACTTGATTTGAGCCAGTTAGCTATTAATTTAGTAGCTACTGGCGCGCCCGTATTTATTGAGCTATAGGCCAGTTTTACCGATTTTGTTTAACTGTATCACTGCTGCTGTGGCTGCGGCTTAGGTCGCTGGCGTTTGGCGGGCGTGACTGAGATCTCACTGCTATTTGCGCCGCGCTGCACGCTTAGCGGTGCTGCGGTACCGGGTTTTAATGCGGCCACTGCGCCTAGCAATTCCGTCACGCTGCCAACGGGTTTTCCGTTCACGGCAGTAATCACGTCGCCCGGTTTGATGCCCGCTTGTCCAGCAGGGCCGTTTTGCATCACGCCGGTGATGATGACGCCGGCTTTGGTTTTGACGTTGAAGGTCTCCATCAGTTCCGCGTTGAGTTCTTGCGGCTCCACACCAATCCAGCCGCGCGTGACCTGGCCGTCTTTCACGATGCTCTCCAGAACCTGTTTGGCGGTTGATACGGGAATGGCGAAGCCAATTCCCATCGAGCCGCCAGAGCGTGAGTAAATTGCCGTGTTGATGCCCATCAGCGCACCTGTAGTGTCGACCAGCGCTCCGCCTGAATTGCCGGGGTTGATGGCTGCGTCGGTTTGGATGAAATTTTCAAATGTGTTGATGCCGAGCTTGTTGCGCCCCAAAGCACTCACAATGCCGCCGGTCACGGTTTGGCCCACGCCAAACGGGTTGCCGATGGCCAGCACCTGGTCGCCAACTTGCAGCGAATCTGAATTGCCCAGAACAATCACCGGGAGTTTGTCAAGGTCGATTTTCAAAATCGCCAGATCGGTGTCGGGGTCGGTGCCGATGACTTTGGCTTTTGTCTTGCGGGAATCGAGCAATATCACTTCAATTTCGTCAGCGCCTTCCACCACGTGGTTGTTCGTCAAGATGTAGCCTTCCGGGCTGATGATTACGCCGCTGCCCAAGCCGCCCTGCGGCTCTTCGCGGCCTTGGTCACCGTAGAAAAACTTGAACCATGGGTCGCCCGCATGCGGGTTTTTGGTTGCAGCCTTGCTGGTGCTGATGCTGACGACCGCTGCCGATGCTACCTTTGCCGCCGCGCTGAAGCCGCCGCCCTGTCCGGCGACCAGACCGCGCGCCCCGCCCGCCGGTGCTTCAATTACCGACACTGAGCCAACCGTGCCAAACGAACTGGAAAATGGTCGGCCCTGAATCCATTGCGGCTTGAGCGTGGCCACAACAAAAAGGGCTGCCACCAACACCGTGACGGTTTGAGAAAAGAAAAGCCAAAATTTGCGCATGGTGCCTGCCGAGGATAGGTTGGGTGAACTGGGGCGGGTTGCAAAGTACAACGAATGTCGCTATTTTGGGACAAGTCTGTAAATTTCCATACTTGGTTGGTGTTTTGTCCATGTCTTGCAACGAACATCGCTTTTTTCGCCAAGTAGCGATAATCAAAATCAAACCTCCAGGAGAACAAAATGAAAGCCCAAAGCGTTCTTGCCACTATTGGCAACACCCCGCACATTCGCGTCAATCGCCTGTTTGGTGCGGCCTGTCATTCGCACCACATCTATATCAAATCCGAGCGCGGCAACCCCGGTGGCTCGATCAAAGACCGCATTGCCCTGGCAATGGTGGAGGCGGCTGAAAAGTCTGGTGACTTGAAACCTGGCGCAACCATCATTGAGTCCACATCGGGCAATACCGGCGTTGGCCTGGCTGTGGTGGCGGCAGTCAAGGGCTACAAGTTGCTGCTGGTCATGCCCGAGTCGATGAGCATTGAGCGCCGCCGCCTGATGCTGGCGTACGGCGCAAGTTTTGACTTGACCCCAAGAGAAAAAGGCATGAACGGCGCGATTGCTCGGGCCAAAGAGCTGGTGGCGCAAACGCCCGGCGCGTGGATGCCGCAGCAGTTTGAAAACCCGGCAAATATTGACATCCACGCTCGCACCACGGCTGAAGAAATATTGGCGGACTTCCCCAACGGTGTGGACTACCTGATAACTGGCGTAGGCACTGGCGGGCATTTGACCGGTGTGGCGCAGGTGCTGAAAGCCAAATTCCCCAACACCAAGGTGTTTGCAGTAGAACCCGCTGCGTCGCCCGTCATCAGCGGCGGCAAGCCGTCACCTCACCCGATTCAGGGTATTGGCGCGGGCTTTATTCCAGCCAATTTGCACGTTAGTTTGCTGGACGGCGTGATTCAGGTCGAAGGCGATGCCGCCAAAGATTTCGCCCGCCGCAGCGCGACTGAAGAAGGCCTGCTGGTCGGTATTTCGTCAGGAGCCACGCTGGCAGCCATTGCGCAAAAGCTGCCTGAGATTCCAGCGGGCAGCACGGTGCTGGGCTTTAATTACGACACGGGTGAGCGCTATTTTTCGGTGGAAGGTTTCCTGCCTTGACACTGGCCCCCACGCTCCCCACTTCGAGTGTCTTTGGCGATTCGCTGCCCCTGCGCTCAGATGACGGGGCGTGCTCTGCTAGGGGCGGCCCGTCGTTGCGGCGCTCTGAACTATTGAGCGCTTTTGACGCACTCCTGCAACCCGAACGCTTTAAAGACTACGGTCCGAACGGCTTGCAGGTCGAGGGCAAGGCCGAGGTGCGCAAAATCGTCTCGGGTGTCACGGCCAGTTTGGCGCTGATTGAAGCGGCTATTGCAGCGCAGGCCGACGCGATCTTCGTCCACCACGGCCTGTTCTGGCGCGGCCAGAGCGGCACCGTCACCGGCTGGATGAAGCAGCGCCTGGCGCTGCTTTTAAAGCACGACGTCAACCTGTACGCCTACCATCTTCCGCTGGACGCCCACCCCGAGCTGGGCAACAACGCGCAATTGGGTTTGCAACTGGGTTTGACGGCCACATCACGCTTCGGCGAGCAAAACCTGGGCTTTTTGGGCGCCAAAACCGACGGCGGCAGCTTCAGTGACGCTTTTGAGCTCTCAGAACACGTAAAAAAGGTATTAAATCGACCTGTAACCCAAGTAATACGGGCGCAAGCAGCTATTAAAAAAATAGCTTGGTGTTCGGGTGGTGCACAAGGTTATTTTGAAGCCGCGATCGCTGCCGGAGCCGAAGCTTTCATCACTGGGGAAATTTCAGAACCGCAAGCCCACTACGCCCGTGAGATGAATGTGACTTTCATCGCCTGCGGCCACCACGCATCTGAGCGCTACGGCGCACCGGCTGTGGCCGCGCATGTGGCGGCGCAGCACGGGCTGGCGCATGAATTTATTGACATAGACAACCCGGCATGACCGAATCAAAAGCTGCCCTGCCGATACTGATCACCATGGGAGATGCCGCCGGCATTGGGCCCGAAATCATTGCCAAGGCCCATCAAACCCACCCAGCTGAAGTGGTGGATTGTGTGGTGGTGGGCGATGTAGCGACGATGCGCCGCGCTGCAGCGCTGCTCAGCCCGTCTTTGGCCTTCCCAGTTGCGCAACTTGAATCGTTGGCAGAGTTCAAGCAGCTACCCAACTGCATTCAGGTGCTTCAAAAATGCGAGCTGCTTGCGCCCGTATCCATTGGGTTGGTGAATGGTTTGGTAGGTCAGGCAGCGGCCGATTGCATTGTCTGGGCGGCGCAGGCGGTGCTAAACGGCGAGGCCGTTGCGATGGTCACCGCGCCCATCCACAAAAAGGCCCTCAGCGCAGCGGGAGGCTGGGCGGCCCGGTTCCCCGGACATACCGAAATGCTGCAATTTGAAGCGGCAAAGTTCTTGCGGAAGCCTGTCCAAGATGTGCCGGTGCGCATGATGCTGGCCAATGATGAAATCAAAACCGTTCTGGTGAGTATTCACATGTCGTTGAAGGATGCCATCGAGGCAGTGACCTTTGAAGGCGTTTTACAAACCCTGCGAATCACCCATGCTGCGTTCGCCAAAAGCCTTGGCCGTGCGCCACACATCGGCGTTGCGGGTTTGAATCCACATGCAGGCGAGGGCGGTTTGTTTGGCAGTGAGGAGCGGACCATCATTGCCCCGGCGATTACAGCGGCTAAGGCTGAAGGCATCAACGCGAGCGGTCCTTTCCCGCCTGACACCGTGTTTATGCGGGCGCGGCAGACGCCAACCAAGCCGGGTGAGTTCGATGTGGTGGTATCGATGTACCACGACCAGGGCCTGATTCCCGTCAAATATCTGGGAGCAGAGCAAGGTGTGAACATCACACTGGGGTTGCCGCTGGTGCGAACCAGTCCGGACCATGGCACCGCGTTTGACATTGCCGGTACCGGCAAAGCGGATGCGTCCAGCCTGTTGGCAGCGATTCGCATGGCGCGGCAGCTGGCTGATTAAAACTCAGCCTGCAAAATCTGCGTTTGCTGGCCGCTGGAGGCGTTCGCCTCGCGTGTAAGACTTCTTTTAAACAGGGGCCGCGGATCTGGCTCTGCCAGTCCACAGGCGCAGCAGCCCCCTCGGGGGGCACAGAGCTACACGCAGTGAGTGAACCTGGGGGTCTATTTCTTCAGGTTGTCACGAATCTCGCGCAACAGCAGCACGTCTTCAGGCGGCGGTGCGGGGGCTGCAGCTGGGGTTTCACGTTTCAGGCGGTTGACTTGCTTGACCATCACGAAAATGATGAACGCCAAAATAATGAAATTCACCACAATAGTGATGAAATTGCCATAAGCCAGCACGGGAACGCCCGCCTTTTTCAATGCATCGAGGTTCATAAGCGTGCCCGCCGGAATATTGCCCAGCACGATGAATTTGCTTGAAAAATCAAGCGTTCCAAAAATCGCACCTACCACCGGCATGATCAGGTCAGCCACCATGGAGTCAACAATCTTGCCAAACGCAGCTCCAATGATTACGCCAACCGCCAGGTCGATGACATTACCTTTGACGGCAAATTCTTTGAACTCTTGCATTACTCCCATAGCGTTCTCCGATGATTCTAGGTTTGCAGATAATGACTACTTTGGCATTATCCGGAATCGGCATTATGCAGCGTATTGCCCTTTCCTCTGAGGCAACCGGTGCTAAATTGCTGCTACTGCTAAAGCCCGGATGTACTTTTCCTGACAAACCCCGCAAATTGATGCACCAATATTTGCTCCGCTACAATCAAAAAAAATTAATTGTTGTAGCTAATTTCAAGCTAGCCCTTGAAGGAAACCCATGACTGAACTCAGCGCAAACAATGCCGCAGCGGCAGCGCCCCTCGACAAAGACAAAAGAAACTGGATGGTTGCCACCGCAGTAGTTGGCGGAGTCGGCGTAGCCGCGGTAGCCGTTCCATTTGTGAGCACCTTTACCCCGTCCGAACGCGCCAAAGCCGCTGGCGCATCGGTCGAAGTAGATATTTCTGGCATCAAGGCAGGCGAAAAAATCACCGTTGAATGGCGCGGCAAGCCTGTCTGGATCCTCAAACGCACACCAGAACAGCTCGCGGCACTGCCAAAATTAGACGCTTTGCTGGCCGACCCCTTGTCCAAGCGCAAGCCAAGCGAGTTGACACCCGTCTATGCCCGCAATGAGAACCGCTCGATCAAGCCCGAAACCCTCGTGGTGGTGGGTATTTGTTCCCATTTGGGTTGCTCGCCGTCTGATAAATTGACAGCTGGAGCGCAGCCCTCGTTGCCAAATGACTGGGCTGGCGGCTTTTTATGCGCTTGCCACGGGTCGACTTTTGATGTGGCCGGCCGTGTTTATAAAAACAAACCGGCACCAGACAATCTGGAAGTTCCCCCTCATATGTACCTGTCAGACACCCGGCTGCTGATTGGTGAAGATAAAAAGGCCTGAAAGCGGACTGACATTGACCGTTTTCAAAAGACCTCGCCGACCGTGCTTGAAGTCCTTGCTGATTTTTGTGGGCCACTTAGGTTTTAGCAAAAACATCAGACCTGATTCACGCAAAAGCTAAAAATACTTTCGATACAGGACCCTTTATGGCAGCCCAATACAAAGAAATATCCCCTGACGCCCCAATGGGTGCCAAAGCACTGAACTGGCTGGACAACCGATTTCCAGCCAGCAAGTTGTACAACGAACACTTGGGCGAGTACTACGCGCCGAAAAACTTTAACATCTGGTACGTCTTCGGAGCACTGGCCATGTTGGTGCTGGTGATCCAGATCGTCACCGGCATCTTTTTGACCATGCACTACAAGCCCGATGCGGCTCAGGCCTTTGCATCGGTCGAATACATCATGCGCGATGTGCCTTGGGGCTGGTTGGTACGCTACATGCACTCCACCGGCGCGTCAGCGTTTTTTGTGGTCGTGTATCTGCACATGTTCCGTGGTTTGATTTACGGCAGCTACCGCAAGCCGCGCGAATTGATCTGGGTTTTCGGTTGCGCCATTTTCCTGTGCCTGATGGCCGAGGCGTTTATGGGTTATTTGCTGCCATGGGGTCAGATGAGCTACTGGGGCGCACAGGTGATCGTTAACCTGTTTGCTGCCATCCCGTTTATCGGTCCTGACCTGGCACTGCTCATCCGCGGCGATTACGTGGTTGGTGACGCTACGCTGAACCGCTTTTTTGCCTTTCACGTGATTGCCGTGCCGCTGGTTCTTTTAGGCCTGGTGGCCGCACACATCATTGCGCTGCACGAAGTCGGGTCAAACAACCCTGACGGCGTCGAAATCAAAGGGCCAAACGCACCTAAAGACGCCAACGGTCACCCACTTGACGGCATTCCGTTTCACCCGTATTACACGGTGCACGACATTCTGGCGGTCAGCGTGTTTCTATTGGTGTTCACTGGTATTGTTTTCCTTGCGCCTGAGCTCGGCGGCTACTTTCTGGAATACAACAATTTCATCCCCGCTGACCCGTTGAAGACTCCTGCACACATTGCGCCGGTTTGGTATTTCACCCCGTACTATTCGATGTTGCGTGCTATCACCAGTGAAATGATGTATGTCATGATGGCTTGCACGATCGCTGGTGCCGGACTCATCGTGACCCGGGTCAAGATGGCCAGCATGTTCAAAATCGTTATTGTTGGCGGAGCAGCCGCTGCAGTAGCCGCAATGTGGTTCATTGATGCCAAGTTCTGGGGTGTCGTCGTCATGGGCGGCGCAGTGATGATTCTGTTCGCGCTGCCATGGCTTGACTACAGCGAAGTCAAATCCATTCGCTACCGTCCGTCGTGGAACAAGTACCTCTACGGCGCGTTCATTTTCATGTTTTTTGTGCTGGGTTACCTCGGCATTCAAGCGCCTGGCGTTTGGGGCGTGGTAGCAGGTCAAGACATTGCGGAACGCGTGTCGCAATTGTTTACCCTCGGCTACTTCGGCTTTTTCCTCTTGATGCCATGGTGGAGTCGCCTTGGCGAGTTCAAGCAGGTACCTGATCGCATCGTTTTTGCAGCCCACTAAGGCTGAAATTCAGTTATGAAAAAATTCTTATCCGGTTTGTTGTTGTCTTTAGGACTGGTGTTTGGCGCACAAGCGGCTGGCGGCGGCATTGCATGGGACAAGGCGCCCAATAAAACCAACGACATGGTGGCACTGCAAAACGGCGCCAAAATGTTTGTTAATTATTGCCAAAACTGTCATGCTGCTGCTTACATGCGATTTAACCGCCTGAAAGATCTTGGCCTGACCGAACAGCAGATCAAAGACAACTTGCTGTTCAGCACCGACAAAATTGGCGAGACCATGAAGGTGTCAATGGACGTCAAGAACGCCAAAGATTGGTTCGGAGTCATTCCACCCGATTTGACTTTGGTTGCGCGGTCTCGGTCTGACTTTGGCAGGGGTACCGGCGCCGACTATCTTTATACCTACCTGCGCACCTATTACCGTGACGATACCAAAGCGACGGGGTGGAACAACCTCGCGTATCCAAATTCCGCCATGCCGCACGTTCTGTGGGAGCTGCAAGGGGAGCGCAAACCAGTGTACGAAGAGGCCATGGAGCACGGCCAGAAGGTATCCGTTCTAAAGAGCTGGCAGCAGGTCACTCCGGGCACGATGACACCGCTACAGTTTGACCAGTCGATGGGTGATTTGGTCGGGTATTTGCAGTGGATGAGTGAGCCAGTCCAGAATAACCGCGTTCGCATTGGTATCTGGGTTTTACTGTTTTTATTGATCCTGACTTTCGCAGCATGGCGCCTCAATGCGGCATTCTGGAAAGACGTCAAGTAAAATCTCAGGTTCATTTGGGTCGCGCGCAAAGTGCGGCCTAGCTCATCTTCAGTGGAAGGCACCAGGTCTCAAACCTTGGCCTCCACTTTTTTGTTTTCAGGAGTCCTTGCATCATGATGGTTTTATATTCAGGCACGACATGTCCCTTTTCGCACCGCTGCCGGTTTGTGCTGTTTGAAAAAGGCATGGACTTTGAGATCCGCGACGTCGACCTGTACAACAAGCCAGAAGATATCAATGTGATGAACCCTTATGGGCAGGTTCCGATTCTGGTCGAGCGTGATTTGATTTTGTACGAGTCAAATATCATCAATGAATACATTGACGAGCGCTTTCCCCACCCGCAGTTGATGCCGGGCGACCCGGTTGACCGTGCTCGCGTTCGATTGTTTTTGCTTAACTTTGAAAAAGAACTGTTCGTGCACGTCAACACCCTGGAGTCCCGCGCATCTAAAGGCAACGAAAAGGCGCTGGAAAAAGCCCGCTCGCACATCAAGGACCGTTTGACGCAGCTCGCGCCAATCTTCCTCAAGAACAAATACATGCTGGGTGACAACTTTTCAATGTTGGACGTGGCGATCGCTCCACTGCTGTGGCGCCTGGATTACTATGGTATTGACCTGTCGAAAAACGCTGCGCCCTTGTTGAAGTACGCAGAGCGGATTTTCTCCCGTCCCGCTTACATTGAAGCATTGACCCCGTCAGAAAAGGTCATGCGCAAGTAATATGGCCCCCACGCTTTGCACCTCGTGTCATGCGCTGCCCCTTGCTGGCCGCCACTCGCTTGAGGCCTCTCTTCTGTCGCCTGTCCGAACCTTCTCAAGCAGATTCAGAGCCGCATGGTTCAGCCTCTCGGGGGCCACTGCGCCTGCGATCTGGCAAAGCAAGTCTCGCGGTCTCTGCTTGCCGGGGAAGCTCAATTTGATCGCTGTGACTAGTTTTCTAGTGAAGTGCTGACTTGGCCAACCTCATGAACTCGCCGGAAATTACGTCAACACGGCCGTATCTTATAAGGGCGCTGTATGAGTGGTGCACCAACAACGGGCTAACGCCTTACGTTGCGGTAGCGGTTGATGAAACTGTGCAGGTGCCGCGCGAGTACGTCAAGAACAACGAAATAGTTCTGAACATCAGCTTTGATGCAACGTCGTCGCTGAAGTTGAGCAACGATTTCATTGAATTCAAAGCGCGCTTTGCCGGTAGTTCGCGAGAAATCATGGTGCCTATTGGGCGTGTCATAGCTATTTATGCAAGAGAAAATGGCCAGGGTATGTCGTTTCCGATGGGTGCAGCCAGCATGGAGCGTCAAGAAGAACCCTCAGAGGTTGCAACTGCAATCCCGTCGCTTTCAGTGGTTGGGGATTCAGCCGAAGCGCAGGGTGAAGAAAACAAGGTTGTGCATTTGGTGCAGGGAGACAACGTCGTCAACAATAAAGACTCTGACGGAGACGTTGATCCGCCCGAGCCCACCAAACCGCAAAAGAGCGGACCGCCCTCTTTAAAGCGTGTGAAATGACAATTGCAAGTTGGCAAGCGGCTGTACTCAAGTAAAATAACGATGTGCCGATTTAGCTCAGTTGGTAGAGCAACCGCCTTGTAAGCGGTAGGTCATCAGTTCGATTCCGATAATCGGCACCATTCGCTATTTAAGGGCGCTCTTTTGGTCTAACTGTATTCAGGGTAGTACCTTAAGCCGAATTGAATTAATTGTTCTTCCCTCGGCTTTCAGCCTGGCCAAGAGCAAAGGAGACAGTTGACGAAGTTTTGCAGCTGCCGCATTTCCGGACACCAGCAGACACCAGACATCGCCGTCAATTGGGCCAGCCTTGACGGCTGGAAGCATCGCTACAGGGATCAGCGACCTCACTTCGATAAAGCGGTCGCTGGACTCTTTAACGAGGTCGGAAAGCAGGCCCAAAGCTTCAGAGTTTTCTACCGCGGTGCGGATAGGAATGGCGCGCTGTGTAGCGGAGGCCGTGAGCGGACGATAGTTGCGGATCACAGCGTTTTATTTGAAAGATAAAAGATGCATTTGATTATCACGGATGCCTGGCTTGCTAAGAGTAGACCGATTTATTTGACCGGCCCCCGCCTGATTGCCGCAGGGGCTTGTGCCTCGCTGGTGTTGATGCTGGTGGCTGCTGGTCTGTACCACTGGGTTTTTTTAAAAGGTGCCCGTGACGGCTGGCCAGTGGTGGGGACGCTTGTCAAGCTGGTTGTAAAGGACGAGTCTGAACAACGTGATCGATTTTTGCGCGAAAACCTGGACGTGATCGCCAAGAGGCTGGGCGAAATGCAGGCCAAGATGCTGCAGCTTGAAGCGCTTGGCGAGCGGGTGTCTGGCCTGGCTGGCGTCAGTCCTGCTGAAATTAAGCGGCCGATGGGTAGCGGCGGCGCGTTGGTTGGTAGCCGGTCGTTGACCATGGACGAGTTGCAGGCCACGTTGGCAGACCTGGACAAACTGACGGATGAGCGCGTTGACCTTATGACACTGATGGAGTCACGCCTGTTTGACCAGAAGATAAAAGCCTTGATGGTGCCAACCCAGCAACCGGTCACTGACAGCGTTTTGGGCTCTGCGTTTGGCTGGCGCATCGACCCCATGAACGGTCGATCGGCGCTTCACACTGGCCTGGATTTTTCTGCCGAGCAGGGAACCGGCATATTGGCAGCAGCGGGCGGTGTGGTGGTGGTGCAGGAATACCACCCCACCTATGGAAACATGGTGGAAATTGACCATGGCAACGACCTTATTACCCGTTATGCGCACGCTTCGAGGTCACTGGTCAAAAAAGGGGATGTGATAAAACGAGGACAAAAAATTGCGGAGGTTGGCTCGACCGGCCGCTCTACCGGACCCCACCTTCACTTTGAGGTTTTGGTGCAGGGCGTATTTCAAGACCCGCAGAAATTCTTGCTTGCCGGGCGAAATTTGCCAGCAGAGAATCTGGCGTCGGCTAAATCGTCAAGACCCAGCAAATCAAGTCTGGCCGAACGTCAAAAATAGTCTTCTCGCGGCGGGTAAAATCCCCAATCTGCACATGGTTGAACTCCGCCATGCTGCCCTTACCTAATTTCATACTAATTAACGGAATCTGGTCGCGTTGCCTGCTCATGGGGGCTGCAAGGCGGCCTTGCATTTATGGCGACCACTTTTCTTACCAAAATCTTCGGCAGCCGCAACGACAGGCTGCTAAAAACTTACAGCAAATCCATCGAGCGCATCACTGCGCTAGAGCCGCAGTACGAAAAGCTTGACGACGAACAGCTGCGCGCAAAAACGCAGGAGTTCAAAGACCGCATAGCGGGCGGCGAGTCACTTGACCAGGTTTTGCCGGAAGCTTTTGCCGTAGTCCGCGAAGGTGGCAAGCGCGCAATGAAAATGCGGCACTTTGATGTGCAGATGCTGGGCGGCATGTCGCTACACAACGGCAAGATTTCAGAAATGGGTACCGGCGAAGGTAAAACCCTGACGTCCACCTTGCCGGTTTACCTAAACGCGCTCACAGGCAATGGCGTGCATGTCGTAACGGTCAATGACTATTTGGCCAACCGGGACGCGCGCTGGATGGGCAAGTTGTACAACTTCCTTGGGCTCACGGTAGGCATCAACTTGCCGAATATGGATCGGGCAGAAAAGCAGGCCGCTTACCGCTGCGACATCACTTACGGCACCAACAACGAATACGGCTTTGACTATTTGCGCGACAACATGGTGTACGAGCCTGCAGACCGCGTACAGCGCGGACTGAACTTCGCCATTGTTGACGAGGTTGATTCCATTTTGATCGATGAGGCACGCACACCGCTTATCATCAGCGGGCAAGCGGAAGACCACACAGCGATGTACCTGGCCATGAACCAAGTGGTGCCCGCGCTGACGTTGCAAATCGGCGAGGCTGATCCGCGCACCGGCGAAGGCGTAACCCAGCCGGGCGACTTTACGTTAGATGAAAAAACGCACCAGGTGTTTCTGACTGAGCAAGGCCACGAAAACGCCGAGCGTATTTTGTTTGAATTGGGACTGATTCCAGAAGGCGCAACACTCTACGACCCGGCCAACATTACGCTGGTGCACCATCTGTATGCCGCACTGCGAGCCCAACACCTGTACCACCGCGATCAACACTATGTAGTGCAAGACGGCGAAAGCGGCGGTAAAGAAATTGTGATCGTCGACGAATTCACGGGTCGCCTGATGTCCGGCCGCCGCTGGAGCGAGGGCTTGCACCAAGCCGTTGAGGCGAAAGAAGGCGTGCCGATTCAGGCCGAAAACCAAACGCTTGCGTCCATCACATTCCAGAACTATTTCCGCCTTTACGCCAAGCTCGCCGGCATGACCGGAACTGCTGACACCGAGGCGTTTGAGTTCTCTGAAATTTACGGCCTTGAAACCACGATCATCCCGCCCAACCGGATGAGCAGGCGCGAAGACCAGCTCGACCGTGTGTACAAAACCACCCGCGAAAAATACGAAGCCGCCATCAAGGATATTCGTGAGTGTTATGAGCGTGGTCAGCCCGTGCTGGTGGGTACGACGTCGATTGAAAACTCGGAAATTATTGATGAGTTGCTGAACAAGGAAAACCTGCCGCACCAAGTGCTTAACGCCAAACAGCACGCGCGTGAGGCCGATATCGTGGCGCAAGCGGGTCGCGCCAAAATGGTGACGATTGCCACCAACATGGCTGGCCGCGGCACCGACATTGTGCTGGGGGGCAACGTAGAAAAGCGCATTGAAGCGGTCGAAGCCGATGAAACGCTGGACAGCGCGGAGAAAGAAAAAGAAATAGTGCGTCTGCGCGCAGAATGGGCCGCAGAGCACGAGCAAGTCAAGTCGCTTGGAGGCCTGCGCATCATTGCCACCGAGCGGCATGAATCGCGCCGTATTGACAACCAGCTGCGCGGCCGATCCGGCAGGCAAGGTGACAACGGCTCGTCACGGTTTTACTTGAGCCTTGACGATTCCTTGATGCGCATTTTCGCGGGTGACCGCGTGAAGTCCATCATGGACCGGCTGAAAATGCCCGATGGAGAAGCTATTGAGGCGGGCATCGTGACCCGCAGCATCGAATCTGCGCAGCGCAAGGTGGAAGCGCGTAACTTTGACATGCGCAAGCAACTGCTTGAATATGATGACGTGGCCAACGACCAGCGTAAAGTTATTTACCAGCAGCGCAACGACATCATGGACGCTGCCAGCCTGACAGACCAGATCAAGTCGCTTCGCGAGGGCTGTTTTACAGATTTGACACGCCAGTACGTGCCGGTTGAAAGCGTTGAAGAGCAGTGGGATATTGCGGGACTGGAGAAGGTGCTGCGCGACGATTGGCAAGTCGAGTTGCCGCTTGCCCAAGATCTTGAAAAATCATCGACCGTTGTAGACGAAGACATTGTTGAGAAAGTGCTGGCCGCAACGAACGCAGCATTCGGTGAAAAGCTGGCGCTTATTGGTGAAGAAAATTTCCTTCAGTTCAAGCGCATGGTGTTGCTGCAAAGCATCGACACGCATTGGCGTGAACACTTGAGCTCGCTTGACTATTTGCGCAAGGGCATCCATTTGCGCGGCTACGCGCAAAAGCAACCGAAGCAAGAGTACAAGCGTGAAGCGTTTGAGCTGTTCGGGCAACTGCTCGACAGCGTCAAGAACGAAGTGACCAAAACTCTGATGACAGTGAAGATTCAGTCCCCCGATCAGCTCAACCTGGCCGCTGAAGCAATTGAGAACCGGGGCGAAAACATTGCCAACGTGACCTACACCGCGCCCACTGAATCGGGCGATACTGAAACCCGGGCGGCACAAGCAATGTTGAGCGGGCCCGAGGACACGGCGTTACCCCCTGAGGTGATGCAGCGAACCGGCCGCAACGACCCATGCCCGTGCGGTTCGGGCAAAAAATTCAAGCAGTGCCACGGCAAGCTGACGTAAACACTTTTTTCAGGAGCCCAGCGGATGCCCGTCAACTTTGTAGCTACGCCCGCCGCCGATTTGTTTGTTATTCCCGGTGTGCGCTGGGGCATCACTGAAGCAGGAATCAAAAAAGCCAACCGCAAGGATTTGGCAGTGCTGCTGTTAGACGACGGCGCATCGGTTGGTGCAGTTTTTACGCAAAACAAATTCTGTGCTGCGCCAGTGCAAATTTGCAGAGACCATTTGGCGAAGAACAACGGGCAGAGCCTGGGCATTCGCGCGATGGTCATCAACACCGGAAATGCCAACGCGGGCACCGGTGCCGACGGCTTGACGCGGGCGCAAGCCACGTGCATCGCGCTGGCGCGCGAGCTGAATGTTTCGCCTGAGCAAATTTTGCCGTTTTCAACTGGCGTCATCATGGAGCCGCTGCCTTACGAGCGCATAGAAGCCGGCTTGCCCGCAGCGATTGCCAACGCCAGGCCGGACAGCTGGGGCGATGCGGCCGAAGCCATCATGACCACCGACACGGTTGCCAAGGCGTTTTCAAAGCGCATCACCCTTCGCGGTGTGCCAGTGGCCATTACTGGCATCAGCAAAGGCGCTGGCATGATTCGCCCCAACATGGCAACGATGCTGGGCTTTATGGCCACCGACGCCTGCGTATCGCAAGCCATCATGGGGCAATTGGCACGCGAGCTGGCTGAAAGCTCGTTCAACCGCGTCACGGTGGACGGCGACACATCGACCAATGATTCGTTTGTGGTCGTCGCCAGCAACCAGGCCAATCACGCGCCCATCATGTCGCTGGCCAGCGCTGACGGGCAGGCGCTGCGCGCCGCCATGCTTGAAGTTGCGATAAAACTTGCGCAGGCCATTGTGCGCGATGGCGAAGGCGCAACCAAGTTCATCACCATCGACGTTGCAGGCGGCAAGACCGGCGAAGAATGCCGCAAAGTCGCTTACGCAATTGCCCATTCGCCACTGGTGAAAACCGCTTTTTTTGCCAGCGACCCAAACCTGGGCCGCATTCTGGCTGCAGTGGGTTACGCGGGCATTGACGATCTGGACCAAACCAGAATAAATTTGTATTTAGACGATGTGCTCGTTGCCAAAAACGGTGGCAGGCACGTGGACTATGTAGAAGCCGATGGCCAGCGCGTGATGAAGCAAAGCGAAATCACGGTGCGCGTTGAGCTGGGCCGTGGCGATGCAACGGACACGGTCTGGACCTGCGATTTGTCTTACGACTACGTGAAAATCAACGCAGACTACCGCAGTTAACTTGCAAATTTAAAAGCGCCATGAATGAACATTTTGAACGGCTCATCGTAAGAGCTGAAGCGCTGATTTCCCGCATTGAATCGGTGCTGCCACAGCCTCTGAACGCACCTGACTGGTCGGCATCCAACGCTTTTCGATACCGCAAACGCAGCTCGGGCCACGGCAACCTGGAGCCGGTCAAACACATTGGCCATATGGCGTTGGGTGACTTGAAAGAAATCGACGACCAGAAAGAAAAAATCCAGCGCAACACCGAGCAATTTGTGAGCGGAATGCCTGCGAACAACGTGCTGTTGACTGGCTCGCGCGGAACCGGCAAATCCTCCCTCATCAAAGCTTGCTTGAATGAATACGCACCGCGCGGTTTGCGTTTGATTGAAGTCGATAAAGCCGACCTGACCGACTTGCCAGACATTGTGGACGTGGTTAGCGACTTGCCGGAAAAATTTATTGTTTTTTGTGACGACCTGAGCTTTGAAGAGGGCGAGCCTGGCTACAAAGCGCTCAAGTCGATTCTGGATGGATCGATTGCAGCCGCTACGCCTAACGTGCTGATTTACGCCACCAGCAACCGCCGCCACTTGCTGCCCGAGTACATGACCGAGAACCTGACGTATACCCATACCGAAGACGGTGAAGTGCACCCCGGCGAAGTGGTGGAAGAGAAAATTTCGCTGTCAGAGCGGTTTGGTTTGTGGGTCAGCTTTTACCCCTTCAGCCAGGACGAATATCTCACCATCGTGGCCCAGTGGCTTTCGTCATTTGGCGTTGATAAAGCGGCGATTGAAGCGGCCCGGCCTGCCTCATTGGTATGGGCTTTGGAGCGCGGTTCGCGCAGCGGCCGAGTTGCCTACCAATTTGCCCGGGACTACGCCGGAAAACATCCAGGCGCTTGACGTGACGGTACTGGTAGCCGACGCTGGCCGTCCACGCGAAGGTGGCGCAAACCGCAAAACCGTCGACGTTGCAGTCGGCGTGCTGATTCAGCCCAGCGGCGACTTTTTGCTGACGTCACGACCACCCGGCAAGGTGTACGAAGGCTATTGGGAGTTCCCAGGGGGCAAACTGGAGGCAGGCGAGACAGTCGAGCAGGCCCTGCGCCGCGAGCTGATCGAAGAAATCGGCATCACGATTGGCCTGGTTTATCCCTGGAAGGTCGAGCTGGTCGACTACCCGCACGCTTTGGTTCAGCTGCACTTTTGCAAGGTGTTCGACTGGACGGGCGAGCTGCACATGCGTGAAAGCCAATCGTTTGCGTGGCAATCCTTGCCAGTTAAGGTAGCGCCTGTTTTACCCGGAACGATTCCGGTTTTGCAGTGGTTTGCTGCGGAACGCGGGTTTACTGAGCCGATTTTCACTGCTTCATTTGCTACATAGTTTATAGCTGTCTGCGCCTGTATTTATTGGGCTAGGTGCACTTTTTGTTTAAAATTCGGGTGGTTTTCGGCTCAAAGCGCTTTGCGCCCCAGTAATCCACCCAGTTTGCGCACCAGCCATTTCGGCGCGGTGCGCGAGCCAATCACCAGTGCCTGATTCACCACCCCGGGCACGCAAATCGCGTCGCCACGTATGCAGGCATTGAACGCGTCTTGCGCCACTGTTTCTGCCTGCCCGACCGTAAAACCGGGAATCTGGCTGACCTTGCTGTTGGCTCCCGCTGCAGCGCCGAGCATGGCGGTGGCCGTTATGCCACGGCAGAGTGTGGTGACGCTTATGCCGTTTGCCTTGAGCTCTTCTGCCAACGATTCGCCCAGCGACAACGCATACGCCCTGGTTGCCGCATAGGTCGCCAGCGTCGGCACTGGCTGTTCGCGTTGTGTCTGAGGATGCCCGCGGTCGCCGCTCGGCGCTGAGTCATTTCAACAAGGCGGGGAAGGGTCGGTTTGCTCGAGCTCTCGTCGAGGCAGGGATTGCCCATACCGGCGTCGATTCGCTGCTGGAGTGGGCGGCTGGGCGCGATATTCGGCTGGACCGCACTGGCGCTGGCGTGGATCTCGTCGTCTGACTACCCGATGTCGTGATGGCATTGGAAGAACTCAGTGCGTCCGCCAGCACGCTTCGACGTGGTCGTCGACCATGCCGGATGACTGCATGAGTGCGTACATCGTGGTTGGGCCGACAAACCTGAAACCGAGTCGCCGTAGTTCTGTGCTCATGGCGGTGGATTCGGGTGTGACGGCGGGAATATCGGTCATCGACGTGAATCGCGCGGCTCGTGCCGCAGGGGCAAAGCTCCACATCAGTTCGTCGAAAGTGCCGGGAGCCTCGGTGATGAGGTCGAGCGTTAGTCGGGCGTTGCTGATGATCGCGAGCACTTTCGCCCTG
>ENA-OFDP01000331-OFDP01000331.1-metagenomes-genome-assembly--contig:-NODE-331-length-21644-cov-2.477604_pt1 | contig 21644 bp, 17 predicted proteins | sample MGYA00153389_OFDP01 | MGnify analysis MGYA00153389 | reverse complement strand
GCGCATGCCTGTGAACCGCATCCTTAGTCACGACCTGCTCGAAGGTTGTTATGCGCGTGCCGCTTTGTTGAGCGATGTGCAGCTGTTTGAAGAATACCCGTCGCGCTACAGCGCGGACGTGAGTCGTCGTCACCGTTGGATTCGCGGCGACTGGCAAATTGCCTCCTGGTTGATGCAACGTGTGCCGGGTATAGGTCGCGACGCGAAGGGTGCCCATTGTGCCAACCCGCTCTCCATACTTTCTCAGTGGAAAATTTTCGACAACCTGCGGCGCAGTCTGGTGCCCGCCGCATTGATGCTGCTTTTGCTGATGGGCTGGACCGTGCTGCCGTCAGCCTGGCTTTGGACGGCAGTGGTGTTGGGCATCATGCTCATCCCCATTCTGGCGGCTGCCCTGCTCGCTCTCGTCAGCAAATCCAGTGACGTGACTCTGCGGCAGCATTTATCGCAGGTATTTGATTCCACGGCGGTACAGCTCGTTCAGGCGGTATTCACGCTCTCCTGTCTTCCCTATGAAGCCGTATTCAGCCTCGATGCGGTCATCCGCACCAACTGGCGCATCCTCGTTTCGCACACACGCCTGCTCGAGTGGACGCCTTCCTCTAACGTATCCACGGATGGCGGTGACCGCAATAGTTTGCTCGCCAGCTATCGGAGCATGTGGGTCGCACCGACCATCGCCGTCATCACGGCGGTGTATATGGTGGCCACCATTTCCGACGCGCTTGCCTACGCCTGGCCAATCCTGTTGTTGTGGATGGGGGCACCGGCTATTGCCTGGTGGACAAGTCGGCCGCTCACGCGCCGTACGCCGCGATTGACCACGCTGCAAATCGATTTTCTACATGTAAATGCGCGCAAGACATGGCGCTTCTTCGAGACGTTTGTCGGACCGGATGACAACTGGTTACCCCCGGATAATTTCCAGGAGCACCCACTCGGTGTGGTTGCGCACCGCACCTCACCCACCAACATGGGGCTGGCGCTACTCGCTAATTTGTCCGCCTATGACTTCGGCTACATTCCCACTGGGGAGCTCATTGACCGGTCCGCGAAAACCCTCGCGACGATGACCAGCCTGAGAAGGAATCGCGGTCACTTTTTCAACTGGTACGACACGCAAACGTGCGAACCGCTGAAGCCGCTCTACATTTCATCCGTAGACAGCGGCAATCTGGCTGGTCATTTGCTGACCCTGCGCTCAGGACTATTGGTATTGCCAGACGACAAAATTATTCACCCGCGACTCTTTGGCGGGTTGTCCGACACGCTGAAAGTGATCAAGCACGTACTGAACGACCCACTTCCCACCACGCACATATTTCTCGACCAGCTGGAAAAACAACTGTCCTCTGTCCGTATTATCTATCCGACCACGCTTAAAGCAACGCAAGACTGGCTCACCCAGTTCGTAATGTCATCCACGGCGCTTTCTGCCAGTCTAAACAATGAGGCCGGTACCGCTGATGACAGCGACGCACAATGGTGGGCGTCAGCGTTGACTCAGCAGTGTCAACGCGCGCTCGACGAACTTACCCTGCTCGCGCCGTGGACAGCACTGCCAAATGCGTCTAATCGCATTCGCGATTGTTTGGATGCCATCGCGGTCCCGTCGTTGCGCGAACTGGCGAGCATTAGCGGCAACTGGTTGGCAGATATCGAGCAGCGATTGACCGTGGACGGGACAGCAGAAGAGCGCGAGTTCCTGACGGCACTAAGCGCGAATTTCAGTGACGTCAGTCGCGTTGCCCGGCAGCGGATGACTGATATCGAGCAGCTGATGCAGCAAGCAACCGCGCTGTCAACCATGGAAACCGATTTTCTTTACGACAAAGCGCGGCACCTGTTTACGATCGGCTACAACATCAACGAGCACCGGCAGGATTCAAGTACCTACGACATGCTCGCCTCGGAGGCGCGTCTGGGCAGCTTCGTGGCCATTGCGCAAGGGCAAGTGCCACAGGAAAGCTGGTTTGCAATGGGACGCTTGCTCACTCCCACCGGTGGCGAGCCGGCCCTGTTGTCGTGGAGCGGCTCGATGTTCGAATATTTGATGCCGCTCCTGGTCATGCCCACTTTTGAAAATACCTTGCTTGATCGCACTTGTCACGCCGCCGTCGACAGGCAGATTGCCTATGGCGCGCAGCGCAATGTGCCGTGGGGAATTTCGGAGTCCGGCTACAACACGGTTGACGCTGCGCTCAACTATCAGTACCGCGCTTTCGGTGTGCCCGGGCTCGGGCTCAAGCGCGGGCTCGCCGATGATTTGGTGGTGGCACCCTACGCATCGGCGTTGGCATTGATGGTGGCACCGGAGGCCGCCTGCCTGAATCTGCAACGGCTCACCGATGAGGGGCTGGCAGGAAAGTACGGCTTTTACGAGGCTGTCGATTACACTGCCGCGCGCATGCCGCGTGGCCAGACCAGTGTCGTGATCCGCTCGTACATGGCGCATCACCAGGGCATGGTCCTGTTGTCGCTTGCCTACTTGTTGCTGGATAGGCCAATGCAAAAGCGCTTCGCCTCGGAAACGATGTTTCAGGCGACCATGCTATTACTGCAGGAACGGGTGCCAAAAGCCGACGCATTGCAGTTGCACACCGTCAGGTTTGCCGCGATTCGACTGATGGCCAACGATCTTGAAACCCCGGTGCGCGTCATCAACAGTGCTTCAACATCGACACCGGAAGTGCAGCTGCTATCCAATCGCCATTACCACCTGATGGTGACGAATGCCGGTGGCGGCTACAGCCGCTGGAAGGACCTCGCCGTAACGCGGTGGCGTGAGGACGCGACCCGCGATAACTGGGGCACCTTCTGTTATATCCGCGACACTGCCAGCGGGATATTCTGGTCCAATACGCATCAGCCAACGCTCAGGAAGGCAGACACGTACGAGGCCATCTTCTCTGAAGGCCGGGCTGAATTTCGACGCCGCGACCTTGATTACGATACGCATACGGAAATCGTTGCGTCGCCCGAGGATCCAATCGAGATGCGGCGCATTCATATCTACAACAGCGCTCGCACGCGCCGCACCATTGAAGTCACCAGCTATGCCGAGGTGGTGCTCGCGACGGACGCCGCCGATGCATCTCACCCGGCGTTCAGCAATTTGTTCGTGCAAACCGAGATCATTCCCGCGAGGCAGGCGATCCTGTGTACACGACGACCCCGTTCACAGGCCGAGAATGCACCATGGATGTTTCACCTATTGGCAGTCCATGGCGCCGCCGCGGGAGAGGTATCGTATGAAACAGACCGCTTGCAGTTTATCGGCCGCGGGAACACAGCCGTTGCGCCCACGGCGCTGACCGGTCACACGCCTCTTTCTGGAAGCCAGGGTTCGGTGCTGGATCCGATTGTTGCCATCCGTAGCGTGATAACACTCAACCCCCGGCAAACGGTCGTCATCGACATCGTTTCGGGTGTTGTTGAATCCCGAGACTTAGCCTTGACACTGGTGGAGAAATATAAGGACCGACGACTTGCGGATCGCGTTTTTGAATTGTCCTGGACGCATAGCCAGGTGGTGCTGCGACAAATCAACGCGACCGAAGCCGATGCACAGCTCTACAACCGGCTCGCCAATTCAGTTGTTTACACCAATCCGGGATTGCGCGCCGATGCCAGCGTGCTGATGCGGAATCGGCGCACCCAATCGGGCCTCTGGGGCTATGCCATTTCGGGCGACTTGCCAATTGTTTTGTTGCAAATCGGTGACCCCGCCAATATCGATCTGGTGCGGCAGCTCGTGAAAGCACACGCGTACTGGCGCCTTAAAGGCCTGGTGGTTGATCTGGTCATCTGGAACGAGGATCGCGGCGGTTATCGACAGTTTCTGCAAGAACAAATTATGGGACTGATCGCAGCGGGCATCGAGGCGCATGTCATCGACCGCCCGGGTGGCATCTTCGTGCGCTCGTCAGAGCATATGTCGATTGAAGACCGCCAGCTTTTTGAGTCGGTTGCGCGCGTAATCATTAGCGATCGGCGCGGCTCGTTGGCGGACCAGATCAATCGACGTGGTTTGGGTGACGCACGCGCGAAGCACTTGAATCTGCCGCGTTTGAAGCCAGCGGGCGAATATCGGGTAATGGACTCTGTTGCTGCTACAAGTCCTTCGGAATCGCAACGACCTCGCGCGACATCGACCGATCTGCTTTTCTACAACGGGCTCGGCGGCTTCTCGGCCGATGGACGCGAGTACGTCATCACGACGACGCCGACGCAGACCACCCCCGCACCGTGGGCAAACGTGCTCGCGAACCCGTACTTCGGTACGGTTATCTCCGAGAGCGGCATGGCCTACACATGGAGCAGTAATGCGCACGAGTTCCGACTCACGCCATGGCACAACGATCCCGTCTGCGATGCTGGTGGGGAAGCCTTCTATCTGCGCGACGAAGAGACCGGCCACGTCTGGTCACCAACGCCGCTTCCGGCCGGTGGTGATTCGCCCTACATTAGCCGCCATGGCTTCGGCGTCAGCGTGTTTGAACATACTGAAGATGGCATAAGCTCACAACTCAGCGTCTACGTTGCGCTCGATGACACCATCAAGCTTTCAGTGTTAAAAATGACCAACCAGTCCGGTCGCACGCGCCGACTTTCGGCAACCGGCTATGTCGAGTGGGTGTTGGGCGACCTGAAGGCAAAATCGACCATGCACGTCATCACCGAGATCGATCCGCTCAGCGGTGCCCTGTGCGCGCGCAACGCCTACAACACCGAATTCGCAGAACGCGTCGCTTTTTTCGATGTGGATGAATCGGCGCGCACTTTCACGGGCGACCGGCTGGAATTTATTGGGCGCAATGGCACCATGCGTCATCCGGCGGCCATGACACGTACGCAACTATCGAACAAAGTGGGCGCGGCGCTGGACCCTTGTGCGGCGATCCAGGTTATGTTCGAGCTGGCCGATGGCGAGGAGTACGAAACAGTGTTCCGACTGGGTGATGGCCGCGACCTCAACGATGTACGCAAGCTGCTGCAACGCCACCGCGGCCCTGCCACTGCTGCGGAGACGCTGGGAAAGGTTCGTCAATACTGGCAACGCACGCTTGGGGCCGTGCAGGTCGAGACACCCGACGCTTCCCTCAATGTGCTGGTCAATGGTTGGCTGCTGTATCAAACGCTAGCCTGCCGCCTGTGGGCGCGCAGCGGCTATTACCAGTCCGGCGGCGCGTTTGGCTTTCGTGATCAGTTGCAGGACGTGATGGCACTTATTCATGCCACACCACAATTGATTCGTGAACAATTGCTGCTTTGTGCAAGCCGCCAGTTCAAGGAGGGTGACGTGCAGCATTGGTGGCATCCCCCGTCTGGTCGCGGCGTGCGCACGCATTGTTCCGACGATTACCTATGGCTACCGCTTGCCACCAGCCGTTACGTGCTCTCCACCGGCGACACCGGCGTGCTCAATGAATCGATTCGCTTCCTTGACGGTCGACAGGTAAGCCCGGATGACGACTCTTATTACGATCTACCAACCCGATCAGACGAAACCGCCAGCCTTTATCAGCATTGCGTGCGTGCCATCGAGCGCGGGCTTACTACAGGTGTGCATGGTTTGCCGCTGATCGGTTCCGGCGACTGGAACGATGGCATGAACATGGTCGGCAAGCAAGGTCTCGGTGAAAGTATCTGGCTGGGATTTTTCCTGTGCGAAGTACTGGCGCAATTTACACGGCTTGCGCGATTGCAGGGCGACACCGGCTTTGCACAACGATGTCAGGACGAGCGTGACAAGCTCTCGCAGAACATCGAACGCCATGGCTGGGATGGGCAATGGTACAGGCGCGCCTACTTTGACGACGGCACGCCGTTGGGTTCAGCAGGCAATGACGAATGCCAGATCGACTCGATCGCGCAGAGTTGGTCGGTCTTGTCCGGCGTGGGCGAAGCCAGCCGCACGCAAACGGCGATGAACTCGCTGGATGCACGCCTTGTGCGCCGCGAGGACAAGATCATTCAGCTTCTCGACCCGCCATTTGATAAATCGACGATGGATCCAGGCTATATCCGCGGCTACGTTCCTGGCGTACGTGAGAATGGCGGGCAATATACGCACGGCGCAATTTGGGCGGCGATGGCATTTGCCAAGCTCGGTGACAGCCGCCGCGCGTGGGAGCTGACCAATATGATTAATCCCCTAAGCCACGGTAGCTCAGCTGAAGACATTGCGATCTATAAAGTTGAGCCATACGTGATCGCAGCCGACGTATATGGTGTCGCGCCGCATACGGGTCGCGGCGGGTGGAGCTGGTACACGGGCTCGGCGGGCTGGATGTACCGCCTCGTTGTCGAGTCACTTCTTGGGTTGCAGCTCGACGTGGACAAGCTGCATTTCGCGCCCTGCCTGCCGAAAGACTGGCCTGGTTTCAAGATGCAGTACCGGTATCGCGAAACGGTCTATCGCATTGAAGTCGTACAAACACGCGTCGGTGATAGTGTGCCAGTGGGCACGATGCAAGTCACGGTTGATGATGTCTTGCGAAGCGATAGCGTCATAACGCTTGTCGACGACCGGCATGCGCATTCGGTGGTAATCCACATCCCCGTTCAGGAAACTATTGAAAACACTGACCTGTCGGCGAAGGCCGGTGGCCAAGCTTTATAAATTCCTGATATTGCTGGCGAGTATGGAACCCGGCCTTCATCGGTGACAGTTTTGAGATTAGTGGAAGCACGGCACGTGTGAACAAGGGTGGACGCGGGTCGTAGACGATAAATGCTCGGAAAAGTCCGCCAATAATAGACTTTTGCCAAATTTCGCAAATACCTCCGCGCAACCGGATACCAGCCATCTCACACATTTGTAAGCAGGCGACTACAAGGAAATGCGTAAATGTCCGACGCGCCTGTCAGTTGTGACCGATGCCCGCATCGGGCCGAATCCCATAAGGTATATTGGTTGGAGACACATCCGAATTTAACGTCGAACCTGACCGCTGCCACGCGCATTTTGGTGCGTCGGACAGCCATGCAAAGGACTAGCCATGAATTGGAAGCTAAAAGCCGCACTCGGTGCCACAACCGTTTTGCTCGCCACGCAGGCAGCGGCACAAATTACATTTTACGAACACGATGGCTTTCGCGGCCGCGCCTTCACCACCGACCGACAGGTCAGTAATTTCGCTAATCAGGGATTCAATGATCGCGCCTCTTCTGTCGTAGTTGACCGCGGGCGTTGGCAAGCCTGTACCGACGAGCGTTTTGGCGGCACCTGCGTCATATTGCGACAGGGCAGCTATGAATCACTGAGTGGCATGGGCATTAACGACAAGATTTCGTCTGTCCGGCAAGTCAACCAAAATACAACTTACCGTAACGAAGCACCGGCGCCATTGCCCGCTGCAAACTACGAATATCGTCAGCGCGCCAACGAACGGGTTTACGAAGCGCAGGTTACTTCCGTACGCGCCGTGGTCGGACCGCCAGAGCAGCGCTGCTGGATCGAACGCGAGCAGGTTTCCGGCGGCGGTCGCGGCGACGCCAACGTTGGGGGTGCCGTTCTCGGTGCAATCATTGGTGGCGTACTTGGTCACCAGGTCGGTGGTGGGCGCGGCAAAGATGTGGCTACCGCAGGCGGTGCCGTTGCAGGCGGCTTAATCGGTGCGAACCAGGGTCGTGGTGACAGTGGTAGTTACGACCGCGATGTGCAGCGTTGCAATAACGTCGCCAGCACGACGCCCGCATATTGGGACGTGACCTACGATTACCGCGGGCGTGAGCATCGCGTACAGATGAGCGCTCCTCCCGGCAACACAATCGCGGTGAACCGTAACGGTGAACCACGCCAGTAGAAGCAATTTGTGACAGCTCTTGCGACTGGTGAGGCCAGACGCAAGAGCTGAAGTAATTGTTCGCCGGAACAAGGCGCGATGCAAAGCGCTGTGGTGTCTGTTCAGGCCAGCTATAGAAACGGAGAAGCAAGGCAGTTCACGTTTACACACCAGTGTCAGTGTCAGTCGCATTCGTAGTGAGAATCAGGTAGCTATCTGACGGAAGCTGCACTCGCATCAACAACACGAACGACGGCACAAATGATCAGCGCACTCGATGAAAATTAAACCGGCGACGAAGCCTATTTTCTGGAAGACCAAAAGAGGAAAAAAATGAAAAAATTTGAGCGTTGTTCCAGAATGTTGCCGTGGTTTCTGGCAACCGCATTGAGTGTTCTTCTCGCGAGCTGCGGTGGCGGCGGTGGTGGTGGTGGACAAGACCCCATCCTCGGCACAGGTGGCGTAGTCGCACCGTTTCCCCCCACTGTCACTGCCGTGGCACCTGTCAATAATGCCACGGGCGTGCCGATCAACGGCACTCTCGTGACCGCCGCGTTCAGCAAGGACATGAACCCCGCGACGATCAACGCCACGACCTTTACAGTCGCTTGCCCATTGGGCGCAACTGTTACCGGTACCGTTTCATATACGGCGGCCAGCCGCGCAGCCACCTTTACACCGACCGCCAGCCTTCCCGCCAACGCCCTTTGCACAGCCACGGTAACGACCGGCGCCACCGATACGACGGGCCTCACGCTAGTAAGTAATTTTGTGTGGACCTTCAGGACAGGCATGGCACCAGATACCACCCGCCCCAGAGTGACGCTCACTATTCCGGCAACATCCACCCCCGGTCCTACCGTCGGTGTCGCCACTAACACGACCGTCTCGGCCGTGTTTTCCGAAGACATTGCACCCGCAACCGTAAGCGGCACGAGCTTTACCGTTACCTGCTCTGCGCCGTGTGTCTCGACACCCGGTGTCGTCACCTATTCAGTTAGCACCCGCACCGCAATTTTCACTCCAACTGCGGCGCTTGCAGCGGGTACGACCTATACCGCCACCGTGACCACGGCAGTGACGGATCTGGTGGGCAATGCGCTGGCAGGCAATCAAGCCGCACTGCCAGCGGCCAGCAATTACATCTGGACTTTTACCACGGCAGCGATCATCGTCGTGCCGCCAGTGCCAGGTGAAGCAACGAATGTTTCGGTGCTGTCCACCAATCCGATTGCCGGGTCAGCGACCGCTTGTTCCAACACCAGCGTTAATGCGACTTTCAATGTACCTTCCGGTGCAAGATTGAACCCTGCAACAGTGACCACTGGGACGTTTACCGTGACCGGCCCTGGGCCTGCCTTCAGCCCCATCGTCGCATCATCGGTGGTACTCGATACCGCCACCGGTCGCATCGCCACCTTTACGCCACTAAACCCGCTTGTGGCCGGTGTGACCTACACTGCCACCATCGTTGGCGGCAGCAACGGCGTCAAGGATCTGGTGGTTCCGGCCAACCAAATGTTAGGCAACTTCGTATGGAACTTCACCGTCGCCAACTGTGTGGTGCCCCCACCCCCGCCCTCGGTATCGCTGGGCACCGCCTCCTCGTTCGGTACCTTCGGCGGCTCAGCCGGTATGACCAATCAGGGCCTGCTCACTGTAATTAACGGCGATATTGGCACCACCGCAGTATCCACAGCCGTCACTGGCTTCCATGATGCAGGGCCTGGTTGCACGTATACAGAAACACCGCTGAACGCGGGTACCGTTAACGGCAGAATCTACACCGCTGCACCACCGCCAACACCGGCCTGTACGTCCGGAGGCAACGCCACAACATTCGCCATCGCCACGCAGGCGCGGGCCGATGCGCTGGCTGCGTACAACGCGCTGGTTGCTCGACCGGGTGGACCTGATCCAGGTGCTGGTAATCTAGGCAGCCTTGTTTTGGCCCCAGGTGTTTATACTGCGGCCGCAGGATCATTCAGGATTCAGGGTGGCAACCTCACGCTCGATGCGCAAGGTAACGCCAACGCGGTTTGGGTGTTCCAAATGGCCACCACGCTCACTGTTGGCGGCCCCGGTGCAGCGTTCCCGCAGAGCGTCACGTTGGCTAACGGCGCGCAAGCCAAGAACGTTTTCTGGCAGGTCGGCAGTGCGGCCACCATCAATGCGGGTGGCGGCGGCACTATGGTAGGTACCATCATTGCCCAGTCAGGGGTTACGTTTTCCACTGCCGGCAACGTCACCATCGTTACGCTTAACGGACGCGCATTGTCGTTAGGCGCATCTGTGACAATGGTCAATACTGTCATCAACGTGCCAGCGCCATGAAGCCACAAATGAAATCGGCTGACCGAATATATTCACCTCGCGTAATCGCAACAGGCACAAGAATTTTTCAATCCTCCTGGAGAAAAACATGAAATTAACTGCCGCCTCAGGGACACTAGGTTTGGTCACCCTCGCGACGTTCGCGTCTTTAGTCAGCGGATCTGCCGCGGCCCAAGCCCAAGAAAAAGGCTGGTATGGCGGACTCAATTTCGGCCAGTCAAAAGCCAAGATCGACGATCCACGCATCATCCGCGGCTTGTTGAGCAGCGGGTTTTTCACGACCTCGATTACCGATGACGACCGCGATTCAGGCTACAAGATTTTTGGCGGCTACCAGATGAATCGGCACTTCGCAATTGAAGCCGGCTATTTCGATGTCGGCAGATTCGGTTTCAACGCAACCACGCAGCCGCTGGGCTCGCTGACCGGCGAAATCAAACTCCGCGGAGCGAATCTCGATTTGGTCGGCATCGTTCCACTGACTGAAAAATTCTCCGCCTTTGGTCGCATCGGTGTGGCACGTGCCGAAGCTCGAGATACCTTTACCGGTTCCGGACTGGTGCGCGTACTCAATCCCAATCCTAGCAAAACCGACACCAACGGCAAGTATGGTTTGGGCCTGCAGTACGCTTTCACAGAATCGTTCGGTTTGCGTGCCGAGGTGGAGCGCTATCGAATCGATGACGCCGTCGGCAACAAAGGCGACATCGATCTTGCATCATTGGGGCTCGTGTATCGCTTCGGCAAGAACCGGTCAGCACCGACCTACGTCGCGCGTGCGACGGAGCCCACCACACCCGCGCCGCGCGTGATTGCGCCCGAACCGATTGTCGCCGCACCGGTTGTACAGCCGCCCATTGCGCCTGCGGTCATTCCGCCGCAACCGAGGCGGGTAACCTTCTCTGCTGACGCGTTGTTCGATTTCGATAAGGCCACCATCAAGCCCGCAGGTATGCGCGAGCTCGATAAATTTGTGGCCGATCTGCGCGGCACCAATTTTGATGTCATTACTGTCACGGGTCATACCGACCGCATCGGGTCCGACGCATACAATATGGCGCTTTCCACGCGACGCGCTGACACTGTAAAATCCTACCTGGTCTCATCCGCAGGATTACCTTCTGGCAAGATTACAGCTCGAGGTGCAGGTGAAACGAATCCCATCACCAAGCCTGCCGATTGCAAGCGCGCGCGACCAGCGCAGATAGTCTGTCTGCAACCTGATCGTCGTGTCGTGGTGGAAGTGTCGGGAACAAAATAGCGGGAAGCGGCCCGTTTTACGGCGTCCTCACTAACGCGTTTTTTCTTGTGGACCTGTGTATCCTCATAGGTTTACAAATACCCTTTCGGCCCGTCAGGGCCGTTTTGTCGTTGTAATCATTCATAACAGGGAGTTAATCAAAATGAAGTTGCGCAATTTAGCTTTTGTAGTCGCCGCCGTAGCGAGCGTTTTAGGGTCGACGGCAGTCGTTGCAGGCGATGCAGATTTCACGATCGTCAACAAGACCGGCATCACAATCAACGGCGTATTTCTGTCGCCCGCGAATAAAACCGATTGGGGCAAAGAGCGCCTCGGCACGGACAAATACCTTAAACAAGGCCAGTCAGTGCTGATCAAGTTCAGCGACAAAGCTTCCTGCAAGCAAGACATGCTGGTGCAGTTTGACGACAAAAACAGCTCCGATCTCACTTGGGAAGATTTGAACCTTTGCGAGATTAACAAGCTAACGTTGAAGTACAACAAAGCCAAGAACGAAGTTTCGTACGACCAGGAGTAGATCGCCTTTGATCATCGTTTGCGTAGCACGCAACGATGAGCAATTGTCATAAAAAAACAGCGCTACTGTCGTAGGGTAGCGCTGTTTTTCTTGCGCGTTTCAAAGTGGCGAGTTCGCTGGATTTGTCCGGAGCGCGCACGAGAGGCCCAACACATGCCGCCATTCTGCGCCGGTCTTCAGCCGAAAAGTGTCCAAACACCGCGTGTATGCTGGGTTAAACTACCCCATGCAGATTCAACCTGCTGCAGATTAATATTCGCGTTGACTTTGATACTTACGATATTTAACCTGAAGCAACGATTAGAGCAAAGGGCCGTCGGAGAAATTGTGGGTTATCGCGAAGAACTAAAAAAGCACTACGCGGACATGACGTCATCGTTACGCGCGGCCACTCGACGGCGCCCGATGTTGCAGCTGGCGATGCTTGTTATTTCAGCCATGCTGATATTTGCCGTCGGGTTGATGAACGGCATCATGATCGAAGTGAAGGAGGGTGGAACCCGCAATGAGCGCACCGATGCGGCATGGCGAATGGCCGAAGCTGCGGCGGAGTCGAAGGGTGACTTACTTCTCACAGAGCGGTTTCGCCGACGCGCTGCGGATGCCGCCGTCGTCAGCTACACACAACAACCGCCGCCGTCACGTTGGAAGCAAATGGCAGCTGATTTTGTGTATGGCAGTGTGTTGAAAAGCCGGGTACCCGAAGACAAAGAGCGCGACTTTATCCGGAAAATTGCCGAACAACGTCTCCAGTTGCTGCGCAAACCTCAACCTGCAACGGTTGACGAGTTTAATCGGCGCGGTATGGCCGATGCACTACAGGGTGTAGAGGAGCAATACGCGAAAGCTGCATCGGCCTATTCGCAGGTACTGGGTCGCGCGATCAAGCCGTCTGACTTATTGACTGAGGCGGCGCTGCGAGAGCATTTGAAGTCAGCTGATTTGCAGAAGGCGATGGCAGGCGGGAAATAGGTGTTCAGCATTATTTCGCGTGCGCCCTGGCCGGACTAAAAATAGCGGGTTAATTCGGCCAGTCGATGTATGAAATCGGCAAGGTTTTTTTGAGATGTAGGCCCTTGATGAAAGTAGTGCGCGCACCCGGACGTGGGCCGATCGTCTTTCTTGCGCTCTCTCAGCAGCGACTTACGCCGGGCTATCGGCGGCGGAATTGACCCAGACTGTTGTCGCAAATTAGGCTGATTGTCGCGACACATATTCCCGGCACATCGCGTTGACATGCCGCTGACTTTTTTTAGGCCTGAGAGGCGAGCTGGCACTTATGTTTGCGACGCCCATCGTTATTTTCTAAACGGGAGAACCAGCACACGAGCGAATAGTTGCTATTGGAATTTGTCGCGTGAGTTACACGTACCGGCGTCGCTCTTGAGGCTTGGACGCCGTCAATGTCAGCTCTTGACTACAGTACTATTCGCAATCCTCCTACACGCTTGTAGGCTTCAGCCGATAACGAAACAGGATGACCACGCGTACCTTGTAATAGTTGCAAAGACATTAGAACTAAAACCAATTGCAGTTCCCCGTATCACTCAATTTACTTGGAGATTACAACCATGAAACACCTCAAATCGCTTTTCACTATCACCACCGCATTGTTGTTCGCCACCCTCTTGGGTTGCGCATCGACATCCAACAGAGAAGGTACCGGCGAATACATCGACGACTCCGTCATCACCACGAAGGTCAAGGCTGCCGTGCTCAATGAGCCAACGCTGAAAGTGGCTGAAATCAACGTCGAAACGTTCAAGGGCATTGTCCAGTTGAGCGGTTTCGTTCGCGACGCTGGTGATGTGTCCAAAGCCGCTGAAGTGGCACGCGGCGTCAAAGGCGTAACTTCGGTTAAAAACTCGCTTCTCGTCAAGGGCCGCTAGTAATTAACCGGCACACTTAGGAGTTACGAGCATGTTACAAACCATCGCAATTTTGCTGATCATACTCTGGGCGCTTGGACTGGTTTCGTCATACACCATGGGCGGGTTCATTCATATTCTCCTGGTGATCGCGGTCATTGTGATCGCGGTGAGGCTGATTCAAGGTCGTCGCTTATAAGTGGTTCGCGCCATTCCGCGTGAGTTGCGCGGGATGGCGTGCTTCGCGACGGGATATGCCCGCGCGCAAAACTCATCTCAGGGAGACGCAGAATGAACGCAGTCAAAATGCTAGCCATCGCACTGATCGTGGGGGGTGGCCTAAGCCTTGCATATGGCGGTTTTACTTACACCAAGACCACGAGCGAGGCAAAGATTGGCCCGATTGTGCTGGCGGTAAAGGACACCGAAACTGTCAACATTCCTATTTGGTTAGGTTTGGGGGCGCTCGTGGCAGGGGTGGTGTTACTGGTCACGCGCAAGTAAACTCAAATGCCGACATCGTTGTCAGCATTAGTCTCACATGATTCCCGACAAATGTCGGACAAAATAGCCGCATGAAATCTCTTAACATTCGTCGGCATCATCCATCACCATAGATTCCATCACGGAGTTAGCATCTCATGCTCGACAAAACCAAAGTAATGATCGCCGATGACCACGCTTTGTTTCGCGCGGGTCTCCGTGGCTTGCTGGAGGAAACCGGCGAGTTTGAGATCGTCGCTGAGGCTAGCAATGGCGAAGATGCACTTAAGGCTGTTCGGGAGCAAGACATCGACGTGACGTTACTCGATCTCTCAATGCCGAAACAAAGCGGTATTGATGTATTGAAGCGCATGAAGTCGATAAAGCCTGATATGGCCGTATTAATTCTCTCCATGTTCCCGGAGGAACAATACGCAGTGAACATGTTGCGCGCCGGCGCCTCAGGTTACCTCACCAAAGAGTCTGCACCGGAGAAAGTAGTGACCGCGTTGCGTACCGTGCGGAAGGGTCGCAAATACATCAGCAGTGAGGTGGCAGAGCTATTGGCCGAAACGCCGGATGCGTCCTCTGCACCATTGCATGGTGCGCTTTCGCAGCGCGAATTCCAGATTTTTTGCAAACTTTCGGGGGGGCAAAGCGTCTCAGAGGTCGCTGCCGAGTTATTTCTCAGCGTGAAGACTATCAGCACCTATCGAACGCGGGTATTGGAAAAGATGGGCATGCACAGCAATGCCGATCTAACGTATTACGCAATAAAGAACGGCATCATCCAGTAGGCAGAGAATGAATCCGCGTCAACTGAATGCAGTCACACCAGCAAACAAATTACCTGCGCAAAGCATGCCGCAACCCAACAACGCAAGGGCGACTGAAGAAGTACCACAGCTCCTTCGAGTCTTTCTCGTCGAAGATTCGCCCCACGTACGCGATCTATTGCTTGATTTTCTCAATGAGCCAGGCGAAGTAGAGATCGTCGGCTACGCGGACACTGAAACTGATTCGGTCGCTGCGATCCTCGCAGATCCGGTCGACGTCGTCATTGTTGATCTGCGGCTTCGGGAAGGCAGCGGCATGGCCGTGATTGAAAAATTGCGCCAGGCAAATCCGCAGCCGCAGCCAAAGATTATAGTGTTCACAAATCATCCGTTTCCAGAAATCCGCGCGCGCGCCATGCAGATTGGCGCCGACTATTTCTTCGATAAATCTGCCGATTACGACAGCATTCGCACGACGTTGCAAGCGCTAAGGGCGCGTTGAGGTTGTGGATGTTGAAAATATAAAATCCCGCCGATGCGGGATTTTTTTTGATCCGTAATCATGACGGATACGTTGAAATTGGCAATTCTGAAATTTGCCAGCGGCTCATCGATCATAGTAATCGGCGTATGTCCTACGTCCCGTCGGCCCACCGTCTGATGCGATTAGCCACGCAGCCTGCGTAATCTGCAGACATAAGCTTGGCAACATAGATTAAAGCGACAAACGTCGCATCGCCCGCTTCCATTTCTTTGACAGGAGACTCGTTATGCTTTATTACGCCGCCGTCTTTTTTATCATCGCGATCATCGCCGGCCTAATGGGTTTTGGGGGTATAGCTGCCGGTGCGTCCAGCATCGCTCAGGTGCTGTTCTTCATTTTTCTCGTCCTGTTTCTGGTGAGCCTGATTGCAGGCCTAGTCCGACGCAAAAGTTAGTTTTTTCAACCACCCAAGAAGGAGCCCCACATGAATACGAATCCATTAAAAATTTCTGGCAACGGCGGAGACAACCTGGATCGCGTCGCTGAGAAAGCCCACAATCTGGTCGATTCAAAAGACCAGGTAGTAAGTGATTTCAAATCGTTGCTGTCGGAAGGCGAAGCCCTGTTCAAGAGCGCGACCGCCGGTGGCGATCATGCATTGACCGCAGCTCGTGACAAGTTCAAGCAGCAGCTAGACGTTGCCAAAGCGCGCTACAGCGAGCTTCAGGACGCGACCGTCAAACAAGCCAAAATTGCGGCAACGGCGACCGACGAATATGTACACGTTAACCCATGGACATCGATCGCGGTAGCCGGCGGTATCGGCCTGCTGATAGGTTTGATGGTCACGCATCGTCGCGAAAGCTGACCGTGCAGCCGGACATGTCCGGGCTGAATAGAGCGTCAGGAACCGAAGGGTTCCTGACGCACATACGTCAGCTGGGCGCATCGCTCGTTGGGCACGTCGCTATGCGCGTGGAGCTGCTTTCGATCGAGGTGCAGGAGGAAAAAGCCCGCGTTGTTAAATTGGCTATGAGTGCCGCAGTTGTCAGCGCGTTGCTGATTGTGAGTATGGTGATGGCGGCCATATTGATTTTGGCCATCTATTGGGATACCCCATACCGCGTAACTGCAGCGATGTGGCTATTCGGTGCATTTGCTGTTTTCACCGTCGGCGGTGGCTTTTACCTATCGTCGCAGTTGCAACGATCGTCAACGCTTTTTTCCACTAGCGCGAGCGAATTGCGTCGTGACGCGGAGACACTTAGGTCAAACGTCACCACATCATGACTGATTCAGCGGGCCGCAATGGGTCGATACCAATTCCGTTAGAGGAGCGTCGCATCGCGCTTCAGCTGCGCATTCAACGCGCACGGGAACAAACCTCAAGCGTGATCCAGCACTTGGCGGCAGACGTGCGCGCTACCGAGCAAACGCGGCGATCAATCCAGACGGGCTGGAAGGTTTTCAAGGCAGCAGCCGTCGCCGGCGGAGTGATCTGGAGTTTCAACGCCACCTCGCGGCTCGGCCGTGGACGGCGGTTTCTAACGTTCGCCGTCAGCATGCTCTCGACGATGCGAGCCATGCGCAGAGTCAGCTCACTTCTATCGCCTTTTACACAACTATCAAAGGGAAAGCCATTATGAACGCCGCAGCCAACGACAAGAACATTTCAAAACCCTCTTTCACAATGAGCAGCGTCGAGACCCTGCGCGTCAATGCCCGCCGGAAAATCGAAGAGGGCGCGATGACGGTTGGTTATGCAGCCAACCGGGATCAAGTCGTAAAACTGTTGAATGAAGCACTGGCCACAGAAATCGTTTGCATGCTGCGTTATAAACGACATTATTTTATGGCCACCGGCGTTCATGCAGAAGGCATCGCCGCAGAGTTTTTAGAACATGCCACGCAGGAGCAGGAGCATGCTGACCATATCGCCAAACGCATTGTGCAATTGGGCGGCGAACCTGATTTTTCCCCTGACACACTGACCAAGCGCAGCCATGCGGAGTATGTGCCGGGCGCAAACTTGATCGACATGGTCAAGGAAGATCTGATCGCTGAACGCATCGCCATCGATAGTTACAAGGAAATGATCGAAGTGATCGGTAACGACGACACCACCACACGCAGGATGCTCGAATGGATTTTATCCGTTGAAGAAGAGCATGCCGACGAGTTGGCGGGCTTGCTCGATGCCGGACGATGAACTGACAAACACGATTTCCATCTCATCATTGACCGCGCCACAAAACGCCAGCAACGGCGGGCCTACAGCTGAGCGGTCGTTGACCGAAACGCCACCGGTGGAGTTTGTGTTGGCCTCAACCGAGGTGCCCTCGGTACCCGTGGCCCGTCCGCGTTCGCGTGGCACGTTGCCGGTGGTGGGGATGTTCGGACTGTCGGTGGTTGTGGCCCTTTACTTCGGCCGTGCGATCCTCATGCCCATCCTCTTTGGCATGCTCATGGCCGTAGTTTTGGCCCCCGTCGTTGAAAGGCTCTCCCGTTTTCGCATTCCAGAGCCTATCGGTGCAGCGATCGTCATGCTGGGTATTGTCGGTACATTGGTGCTAGCCATCGAAGTGCTGGTGATCCCGGCGTGGGATGTCTTGGCTGAGCTGCCGCTGCAAGTGCAAAATTTGCTGGCCGAGCTACTGATCTGGATTCGCAGCTTTCGATTCGTAAGTTGGCTCGCACCGCGAGACACAGCAGACCTGACCAAGCACGTTGCCGCGCAGGGAATCACCGTTACCGCAGCACTCCTGCAGATGGCACAGAGCTTTATTATTTCCGCCATAAGTGCCTGTCTACTCGCGTATTTCCTGCTCTCATCGGGGGACCTTTTCCTGGGCAAACTGGTACGGGTGCTGCCGATCTTTCGAGACAAGGTTCGCGCTGTTACCGTGGTACGCAGAGTACAACGCGAAGTGGCGACCTACTTCGCCAGTGTCAGCATGATCAATCTCGGGCTGGGTATTGGCGTCACACTGTTGACCTGGGCGTTTGGCTTGCCGATGCCCTGGTTCTGGGGCGCACTGGTGGCGCTACTTAATTTCATTCCGTACGTCGGCGCTGGCACCAGCGCGTTACTGCTACTGCTGGCGGGGATGGCGTTTACGGCATCCACCGGTCAAGCGCTGTTGTTGATGGCCTGTTTTATTGGGATCACCTTTTTCGAGGGACAGCTGCTTAATCCGTTGCTGGTTGGCAAACGGCTCGAACTGAATCCCACGGTTGTGTTTATAGCGTTGCTATTTTGGGGCTGGCTGTGGGGTGTAGGCGGCATGCTGCTGGCTGTCCCACTGCTGATCATCATTAAAAAATTCGCCGATCAGACGCCTGGTTGGGAAGCTGTTACAGAGTTTTTGGCGCGTTAGGCGAATGCATATTGAATCCCGACGCGGCTGAGTTGTCACACCACGAATATTGCCGAAAGTTTCATTGCTAACGTCATGACTGCCGACCTCAACCCTGCTTTACCCGCCAACGCGCGCCGCTGGCTTGCGCTGCTCGCCTGGGTGGGGTTGTGCGTGTCTATTGGCGTCGTCATCGGTTTGTTGTTTAAGCCGGGTGCGTGGTACGCGGGCCTCGAAAAACCAGCGTTTAACCCGCCCGCCTGGTTGTTCGCGCCGGTATGGACGACGTTGTACGTGGCAATGGGCGTAGCTGCCTGGCGTATCTGGTGTTTGCCAGCGTCGGATGATCGTCGGCTGGCATTGCGCCAGTTCGGCGTACAACTGATACTGAACGCCACGTGGTCGCCAGTCTTCTTCGGTGCGCATTCGCTGATGGGCGGATTGGTGGTTATCGTGCTGATGGTGTTTGCCATCGCCGCCACTATTCAGCGTTTTCATGCGCTCGACAAACCGGCCGCGTGGCTGCTGGCCCCCTATCTTGCGTGGGTTTCGTTTGCGACACTGCTCAATGTGACGTTGCTGGCGCTGAACGGTAAGTTCCAGGGATGAGTCTGGGCGGGCGTTCCAGGGCCTTTTAGCCCTTTGAAGCGCGCGGGTATTGGGGTTTGCGAATTCATCCCAAACTCTATTGAATTCTTAACAGGAGAACGCCATGATTGAACTCACCGTGAACGATATGACCTGCGGCGGCTGTGTCGCCAGCATCACGCGCGTGGTCAAGGGCCTCGATGCCAATGCCACTGTAAACGCAGATGTTGCCAGCAAACGTGTAAAGATTGAAAGCGTAATCAATAACGAATCCGTAATCGCCGCCATATCGGACGCGGGGTATCACCCGGTAAGGGTGTAGTTATTTGGCCCTCCCTGGCGAGGGGAGCCGGTAAAAATGAATCTTCACATCACAGGCATGACCTGCGCGACCTGCGTCGCTCGTGTTGAAAAGACGCTTCATACTCTGCCGGGTATCGACGGGGCCACCGTCAACCTCGCCACCGAAACTGCGACGCTCTTCGCCGCCGAGCCAATAAACATCGCCGCCGTCGTTCAGGCAATTGAAAAATCCAATTACGGAGTCAGCCAACAAACCATCATGCTCAATATCGCCGGCATGACTTGTGCGTCCTGCGTCGGTCGTGTCGAGCAGGCGCTGGTTAAAGTGCCCGGCGTATTGAAGGCGACGGTGAATCTGGCAACCGAACGTGCCGCCGTGCAGACCGCTGCGGGTGCCGTGACCAGCGATCTGCTGATCGAAGCCATCAAGCGTGCAGGCTATGGCGCCTCACTCGTTGACGTCGCTTCAGATAAACCAGCGCCCTTCAGCAACCCCGCACTGCCGGTTATCATCGCCGCCATTTTAAGTTTTCCGTTGATGCTGCCGATGCTGTTGGGACCATTCGGCGTGCACTGGATGTTGCCCGGCTGGGTGCAGTTTCTGTTGGCCACACCGGTGCAATTTATTCTCGGCGCACGGTTCTATCGCGCAGGCTGGAAAGCATTGCGAGCCAGAACCGGCAATATGGATCTGCTAGTCGCGCTGGGCACCAGTGCGGCGTATGGCTTGAGCGTGTATCAATGGTTCACCGCTGAGTCTGGCGCAATGCCTCATCTATATTTCGAGGCCAGCGCCGTGGTCATCACGCTGGTGCTGCTGGGAAAATGGCTGGAGGTGCGCGCCAAACGCCAGACGACCGACGCCATTCGAGCGCTCAACGCCTTAAAGCCGGAGCACGCGACGGTGCGTAAGGATGGGGTTGATGAGGATGTCGCGCTGTCCGCGGTGATGGTGAACGATATCGTGGTGGTCAAGCCCGGCGAGCGCATTGCAGTTGATGGCGAAGTGATCGAAGGCGAGAGCTTTGTGGATGAATCGCTCATCACCGGCGAGAGTTTGCCGGTCGCCAAACGCGTCGGTGAGCGCGTCACCGGTGGCGCAGTGAATGGCGAAGGCATGTTGCTGGTGAAGACACTGGCGGTGGGCGCCGAGAGCACGTTGTCGAGGATCGTGCGATTGGTCGAATCCGCACAGGCCGAGAAAGCACCCATTCAGCGGCTGGTGGATCGCGTGAGTGCCGTGTTCGTACCGGTGGTGCTGGTATTCGCATTACTGACTTTGCTGGCCTGGGGCGGATTTACGGGCAATTGGCAGCTAGGTGTACTCAATGCGGTTGCAGTGCTGGTGATCGCCTGCCCCTGCGCATTGGGATTGGCAACACCGACAGCGATCATGGTCGGCACCGGCGCGGCGGCGCGGCATGGAATTTTAATCAAGGATGCGGTGGCACTGGAGATCTCGCATCGCATCAACATTGCGGTGTTCGACAAGACGGGCACTTTGACCGCAGGCAAACCGACGCTGACCGATGCGGTAGCGGCCGACGCGGATCGTACGCGGCTTATCCGGCTGGCGGCCGCTGTGCAGCGGGGTAGCGAACATCCCCTGGCGCGTGCGGTGGTCGATGTTGCCAAGACCGAATCCATAGACGTGCCCGCAGCCATTGACGTGAAAGCGATACCTGGGCGCGGCGTGACCGCGACAGTCGAGGGACAGACTTATGCCATTGCCAGTACCCGCTACGCGCACGAATTGATCGCAGCGCTGCCTACTTCGCTATTGGCGGACGCAGAACGGCTGCAATCCGAAGGGCGTACGGTGTCGTGGCTGATTCATCTCGGGGTATCGCCGCAAGCCATCGGATTGTTGGCGTTTGGAGATCG
>ENA-OFDP01000330-OFDP01000330.1-metagenomes-genome-assembly--contig:-NODE-330-length-21653-cov-5.581535_pt1 | contig 21653 bp, 25 predicted proteins | sample MGYA00153389_OFDP01 | MGnify analysis MGYA00153389 | reverse complement strand
CGTCAAGACCAGAAATTGCCAAGAATTCGTTAGTTGTAGGCCCAGCGATCGCTTTAACCGTAATTTGACTCAGGATATTTAGCTAAATCAAGCATTTGATGGTTAATACCAATGGTGTAAGGGCGGTTGCTGCTCTTGATATTCACCGTTAAGTTAAATCGAACGCAATCATCTACGAACGACAACTAAATCAAATGAACTTTCCACCTGAATTAACATCATTAAATCAAGCCCGCGCCACATTCCAACAAGTTTGGGGATATGACAACTTTCGTCCACCACAAGGAGAAATAGTCAGTAGTTTGCTAGCAGGAAAAGACACGCTGATAATTATGCCAACAGGTGGTGGCAAATCTATCTGCTTTCAACTGCCAGCGTTGTTACAAACAGGCTTAACTCTCGTAGTTTCGCCGTTAGTCGCACTTATGGAAAATCAAGTGCAAGAATTGCGCGATCGCCATTTACCCGCTTCCCTACTTCACAGCCAATTACCAATACAGCAGCGCAGCCAAACTATGCAATCGCTGCTACAAAATAAATTGAGATTGCTGTACCTGTCTCCCGAAACATTGCTCAGCAAACCAGTCTGGGAAATCATCAGTCAGCCCCACATAGAAATCAACGGTTTAATATTAGATGAAGCTCACTGCTTAGTCCAATGGGGCGATACCTTTCGACCAGCTTATCGGCGTTTGGGTACTGTGCGATCGGCTTTATTGAAAACTAAGCCAGAAGGAAGTAAAATTGCGATCGCCGCTTTCACCGCTACCGCCAATCCCGAAGCCCAAAAAACCATCAAAAAAGTCTTGCAACTCCAAAAGCCGGAAGCATTTTTGCTAAGTCCCTACCGTTCTAACTTGCACCTGCAAGTGCAAACAGTCTGGACTCCGAGGGGACGCAAACAGCAGTTGTTAAATTTTATTAAAGCTCGACCAAAACAAGCAGGTTTAGTGTATGTTCGCACTAGAAAAGACTCCGAAAATTTGGCAGAATTGCTGAAAAAATCAGGCTATGAAACAGCCGCATATCATGCTGGTTTAAGTCCAGAAGAACGGCGGAAAATAGAAACAGCTTGGCTGAATGGAACTGTTAAGTTTGTGGTTTGTACCTCAGCCTTTGGTATGGGAATTAACAAGTCAGATGTCCGATGGGTTGTCCACTATCAAGCACCTTTGTTATTGTCAGAATACATTCAAGAAATTGGTAGAGGCGGACGCGACGGCAAATCGGCGATCGCCCTGACGTTAATTAGCGAACCCACAGGCTTGCTTTATCCCGAAGACAAACAGAGAAAAGAGTTTTTTCAGGATAAATTGCGATCGCAATATCGAGAAGCGCAGCAGCTAGCTAAAAATCTGCCAGTTAAAGGTAATATAGATGCAGTTTCGCGCGAATTTCCCGAAAGTGCGATCGCCCTTTCGATTCTGCACAGCAGCGGACAATTAACATGGCAAGATCCTTTTAATTATGTTATTAATAAATCTGCACAGCCGAAAGCCGAAAAACCAAATTTTACCGTCGCTGAGGAAATGGTAAAATATCTTAAACACAAGGAATGTAGGTGGCAATTTTTGTTAGAAGCTTTTGGGTTTGCAAATGAGGCTAAGTCAATGCGGTGCGGGCACTGCGATAATTGTAAGTAAATGAGTGGAAAAATATATAAAGTATGTGATTCTTAGTCCGCGGAGGCGGACGAAAGTTTGTGTAGTAGGGGCAATCCCCCCGTGGTTGCCCTAATTTCAATCGCCGAATCATCCACGAGATAATCTCGCCTAATTTCTAACTCACAGGCTCAGTATATTCACAAAAAATATTGAGACTAATTTTGAGCAGATACAGAACAACAATAGTAGCAATACTAGGATCGATCGGGATTCCAGACGAAGCGCCTAAGCCCACAATAGCAACAATTAATCCCGTCAGCAAAGGCGTACTCCCAGGGTTTTTCGTGTAGTCTTTGAATTGGGCGCGCAAACCATCATTTCCACAGAGTTCAGCGCGGAGAGTTTTCAGCGTGACTTGCCATAGGGATTTGCGGTTGTAAGATTCAAGATTGTTGTTTTCAAACCACAATTCATCAAAACTACTGTCAAGTCTGCCCTGGTGTTTTTCCAGCATTGCAAAGGCTTCTTGGGCGGGAGCATAATCTTGCAACATTTGCCGCATTTCATTCATTTCGGCGGGAGTGAGTATCGGTTCCATATTGTTAATTGCGGGTAGGTTAGTTAAACAATTTTGATTGTAATGATTATACCAGTTAGGAATTACGCGCTACGACCAGAGAAACCGGGTTTTTTCCTGAGTCTGTGTGTCGCAACGAATATTTTCGCAAAAACCCGGTTTCTGATCCCATGCGTCACACCAAAAACCCGGTTTCTGGGCCCCCATGTAAATCCTGTCACAATTAATCTGCTCCCTCCTCCTCTGTTTCACTGGCTTTCTGAATAGCAGAAAACCACTCTCCCGGACACTCATCACCCGTAAACTCTCGCCAAATTACCTGAAACTGACTGTCTCCCAACTGCTTGAGCATCCGCCCTAAATCTGCGATATCCGAGCCAACCCATTCTGAATTATGCTCGTTGTCAATGACTAAGGCTTGAATGTAAATTTTCACCGCCTCCGTCCAATTCGATTGGATTTCTAAGGTTCTGCCCCATGCAGTTAGAGTTGAGGAAGCTTTATGCCAATCATTGGCTGCACTTCGGGCTGTAAATGCTTTTTGGAAATAGACAACAGCAGTGTCAAAATCTCCTTGCTCTTTGGCAATGTTTCCCAGTTGGTGATACTCGTCAGCAGCGTTGTAAAAATCCCCCGCATCTTCTCTAATTTGGAGAGCTTTATTGTAAAAAGCGATCGCATCATCAAAGCGCCGTTGCTCTTGGGCTACTATTCCCAGATTGTGATAAGCAGTAGCAATCCTGTCATTGACTGAGGAGTCATTCAAAGCTATGAGTTCATCAAGAATTTCTTGATAAACTGCTCTTGCTGTTTCCAAATCAGCACTATCAAGAGCTTCATTTGCATCCACTCCTCGCAGATACATCCAGAAATTAAAAGCAGCTTTACCCTTTGCTTTTGCCTCTACCAAATGAAAGCCAATTTGGTTGAGCGCCCGTTCTCGCAGCGACTGAAATTCCGGTTTGCTTCCCCACCGCTGATACACCTCTCCCAAAGGTTGCAGAATTGCTTGAGCATAAGCCCATTCTTGTTGCTGTTCTGCCAGCCGCAATTGTTGCAATAAATTCGGTTCTTCCACCCGCAGCACAAAGCTTGCCACTTCCGCATTGCCGATCAGTTTCTGACGGTAATTATCTGCCAACATTGCGTAGAAACCCAGCAACTTTTTTTCCAGGGTACTGATTACCTCCTGCGAACCCATTTTGTCTAACTGTTGTCGCAGATACCAAGGCAATGCCGGGTGAATTTTATAAATATTTCCCCCCAAATCTTCCAGAATTCCGGCGGCAGTCGCTTCATTCAAGAGTCCAATCCAATCCGATTTCTGCAAATTTTCCCCAAACACCGCTTGATAGGCTTGTCCCCAATCACTATCATGATTTGCTGAAAAATTATCAAGCCAATGTGCATTCACTCGATCGCAAAATAGCCCTAAAAACGGCAAATGCTGCCGTGCCCGTGCCGACAAATTAGCAAACGAATAATCCAGCGACACCGTTAGCGATTTCTCTCTCCCTTCCTCCTGTGCACCCTGAAAAGTATCCAATCCCCGCCGCAGCGCCTCAATCAACTGCACCGGAGTCTGCGCCTTCAAATGCCGCAACACCACCCTCAGCGACAGCGGATGTCCGCCCAACAGTTTCAGCAACTCCAGATATTCCCCAGGCAATTTCGCCCTGTCAACCCCCGCTTCCCGCAGAATCTGCGCCGCCAAGTCCACAGCATCCGTCTCCACCAATCCCTTTAACCCCCGCAGCGCGTAACCGCAATCCAACCAACTTTCCTCGCGGCGACTGGTAATCAGCACCCAAGATTGTCCCCCGCGCAACTGTTTGAGAAACTGCTTCAAGCTTTCTCTTTCCGCAGCCGGTACAAGTGGCGGATTCCCCTGGGGAAACCCATTCACCGGTTCAAAATTATCCCAAATCAGCAAACAAGGATTAGTTTGCAAATGTTGTCGCACCACATCTTGCTGTTTTTCTGCCGTAGCTGAAGCGAATTTTTCGCCCCACTTTGCCCTACCAATTTGATCGACTACCTGACTCAACCCCGCACCGCGTTCAAAAGAAGTGAAGAAAACGCCACCTTTTCGCCCCTGAGTATCACCCAACCACCGCGCAAACCCTCCAGCCAACTGAGTTTTCCCAACGCCACCCATCCCCTGCAACAGCACGACATGATTTTGGCGAAAAGCTCTTTCCAAGCACAAAATATCGTAATCTCGCCCGATAAAACCATAGGCGCTAACATTTGGCAAATCTACCGCTAGCGTAGCCTCAGTGTCAGCTTCCCCCATCAAATCTGCAAAACTGGGAGTCGCAGTTTTCGGCCGAAAAGGCCTGCAAGGTTCCTGCTGATACAGCACCGGCACCATCCAATCTTGCAGCGGTAAAAGCCCTTTGGGACTGGGGCGCTGTTTGTCTATCGACATAGATTTGCGCCCCGCAGCCACCGCAGAGGCGATGTCTTGTCCCCGCACCAATTCCCCGTACAGCCGTCCCATGAAGTGTTTGGCGGCTGTCGCATAGACGGAATAAGCCATTGCGACAACGCCTTTCGCGCCCAACTTCACCAACTGTCCCGCCACGGATGAAAAGGCTTCTTCCCCAGCTTGTCCCGACTTGCAAGCATTGAGAATAAAAATCGGCACGCGGCAATCTGTCAAATATTGGGCAATTTCCCTAGCAGTAACTATTTCCGGGTTGCCGTCTGCATCTTCAAAGACTAAAACGCCTTCTCCCGATTTACCGTATTGAGTTTGAACAGTTTTGCTGTCAGCTTGAAAGTCTCCATGTCCGTCAAAATGAACGATATGATAAAAGCCTTTGCGGGCGTTAAGTTCTGCTTCAAACTGCTTTAAACTAGGGGGACGCAATACAGTGAGATTCACCTGTTTTTTAATAGGTTTGAGTGCCTCTAGCATGGGGCGGGCGATAGTTTGAAAATTAATATCGCGCTCTCCATAGGGGCGAGCAATCACTAATAAAATATTTAATTGTTCGTCAGACATTGTTCCCAATTCTGCCCGAACTGCATACTCGCTCAGACTGCGATACATCCCCGCCAGCAAAGGTGCGAGAAATTGATAATCGGGGGTAAACAGCAATTCCCAGGGCAAATTGAGCACGGCTGGATTGTCGGAAATAATGCTAATTTCGCACTTATCCAATCCGGCGCGCGTCGCTTCCTGAAAAAACTCCCGCGCTTTGTCGTTGCTGCGAAATACTAAGTCAAATAGTTGCTGTCCCCAAGCTTGCAATTTCTGTTCAATTTTTTTAGCATTTTCCGGTTCGAGTCCGTAGGGATAGCGCAGATATTCTTCGAGATACCAGCGCAAATCGGCTAATACCTTGCTGTCAAAGGGATGTTCAAATATTACAGGTGGGGCAGGACGAGGCATTGAGTTGCCCCGCTGCCAGAATAGTTGGATGGAATCAGCGTCGTGATTAATGCGTAGGGAGTTTTGTGCCATTTTTTTGCGATGAGCTTGATTAACTTATAATTATATAAGGATTTACCGATCGCAGCCAAAGAAACCGGGTTTTTCGCAGTTTCTATGCTATCACGAATTTTTCTCGCAAAAACCCGGTTTCTGGGCACTCATTGCAGTCAAAGAAACCGGGTTTTTCGGAGTTTCTGTGCTGTCACGAAGTATTTGCGTAAAAACCCGGTTTCTGGCCATCCGTCATAGCGAAAGTCGCCATAAACAATCAACAAAAATGATTTAGATGTGCTATATTAAATTATAATTATACAATAAATTATCATCACAATTCTAAAAAGTAAATGATAGAAATAGACACGGAACAAATGTATACAGTTGAAAATACAGGGGAATTGAGTCAAAATAATGTTAATCAGCGATTAGATATTTGGCTGTCAGACCAGATACCGGATTTATCCCGATCGCGCATCCAAACCCTCATATCACAAGGCAACGTCAAAGTCAATGACCAAACCTGCATTACCAAAAAAATAATTGTCAAAACGGGCGATCGCATCCACCTGACTTTACCCGAAACCCAGCCCACAACCTTACAACCCGAATCAATTCCCCTCGATATCCTCTACGAAGATGACAGCCTAATTATCATCAACAAACCCGCCGGATTAGTCGTCCACCCCGCCGCCGGACACGCAGACGGTACATTAGTTAACGCGCTGTTAGCGCACTGTCCGTTAGCAGCAATCGGCGGAGTTCAAAGGCCGGGAATCGTTCACAGATTGGACAAAGATACCACAGGGGCGATCGCGATCGCCAAAACCGACATCGCCCACCAACACCTGCAAGCCCAACTCAAAACCAAAACCGCCCGCCGCGAATATTTAGGCATAGTTTACGGCGTTCCCAGCATGGAAACAGGCACAATAGATTTGCCGATCGGGCGACATCCCACAGACAGAAAAAAAATGGGTATAGTACCAGTAGAAAAAGGCGGCCGCCCTGCAATTACTCACTGGACAATCAAAGAAAGAATTGGCAACTATTGCTTAATGCACTATCAATTAGAAACCGGCCGCACCCATCAAATTCGCGTGCATACAGCCGAAATTAAACATCCGATTGTCGGCGACCCGATGTACAGTTGTAACCGTTCTGTAGGAGTCAATTTAACCGGACAAGCCCTCCACGCATGGAAGTTGACATTGCAGCATCCAATCTCGGGAGAATCTATAGAGGCGATCGCACCTTTGCCCGAACAATTCAACACGTTGTTAAAAATACTGCGCCTCCGCCGTTTGTAGTAAGGACTTTAGTCCTTTCTTTTATTATTCAGAAAGAAGGACTAAAGTCCTCACTACGAACCTTTAACAGTTAATAGACAAAAAAATATGAGTTCTGAGTTTTGGATTCCAAGCTTACTAAAAAACTCGAACCTCAAAACTCAAAACTCAAAATTGTTTCCGACTAAAAGCCGATCGCCCGACACAACATAAATTGCACCAGACACCATCAATTATCGGCGGGGAACCATCGTCTGGATATTGATATTAGCCAGAGACACCCGTTGCGGCGGAGTAGCAGGCTTAGGCATATTGCGCGCCATAGCCAAATAGCCCGACGGATCGCCAGCTCTTGCCTGTTGCTCTTGAGGAACAAAACGGCGCACAGTTGTTTGCCAGATGATTTGCGGGAAGCCAAGCTGAGAACGGTGGTACTCATTGTACCGAGGTGTCTTCAAGTTGAAAGGCATTTCGCCTTTCACTCGTTGAGGCAAGATTCGACGCTGCTGGTAAGGCACTGTATCGTAGCCGAACTGGTTCAGGTACTCATCGCTATTGACCAACTCGTCAATAAAGCCTTGAGGCCCCTTAGTGGCAACTACGATCGACCAAGCAATCTTTTCGCGATCACTATACACATCCCGGCCCAAAACGCGCTGTACGCACATTTCCACAAATCGGTAGTTGCTGTTAGTTTGATAATTCCGCTCCAAAAAAGGAGACGAAGTTGCCAAACCGCGAATAAAATCCCGCACCGTAATTTGGCCGAACTTGAGTTGCGACTCCAAAGACTTTTGGCGGTTGCTCTTGAGGATTTGGTGTTCGCTGTAAATCTGGCGATATCCAGCCCAAATCAAATTTTCCATGTCTCCAGACGAGAGCACATTTTCAGTTGTGAAAATTCTCGGCTGCTCGTCGCCCCCTATTTCATAACCAGCAACGCGCTGGTTTTGGCTCTTGGGGGCGTAGCTTAATAAAGGAAGCGCCACGTTAAAATCTCCGTTATCTCAAATTTCAAAAATAGTTGACACCGCGAGCTGCCAGCATAACGGATACAACTAACCAACATACAGATTAGGGGATTCAGGCAATCTAAATCTGATTTTCCTGAATTTTTGCAACAATCTGTAACATTTGTGGTCAGTGGGCAGTCAACAGTCAACCGCCAACAGTCAACAGTCAACCGCCAAATAAATTACCAGCCTAGAGCCGAGTAAAACTCGCCTTTAGCAGCCCGATCGCCCGCTGGTTCTAATGTTGCATCCGTATCAGGTTCCACGCGAATTTCGGTGCAAAAAGTCGCAGTGCTCGGGCCGCCAAAGCGCTTTACCGTACTTGTCCGCATCCGCACGTTCGGATTAGGGAACCAGAAACGCTCGATCGAACTCATCGTCTCGTATTCGGTAATCAGCAGCAGCGCATCCTCATCATCCATCTCAAAACGGCCAGCCACCGGCGCCGTTTCGGCATAACCACGTTCCCGTAGCATCAAACCCTGTCGCGGATTTTCGGGATCGGGGACGATCGCAAACACCGTAGATCCCTGATGATTCTCATCCTCCTTATCCCACGCCATAGTCCCGTGCCAAGTCACAAAAGCTCCTCCAGCAGCTCGACTCGGATCGACAGAGTGCATCTGGCAAATCTCGGCAACTCGCGCGTCATCCGCACCCAGCGCCGTTACCTGAATATTAGAATCTCCAATCTCCGCTTGACGAAAAGCGAGGTGGTGAGTGCTGCGCTGCGATCGCCACTCCCCAGCACTATTCTGAAAAAACTCCATTGCATCCATCACAACTAGCTCCTTTGGCTTTAGCTTCCCGGTTTGTACGTTTTTTTATGATAGAGCTCTCCCTACTTAGATGTACTTTTGCAGCACAAATTAGTCTCAAAGTGTGTACTTTGGACATATTGTCAAGGCAATGTCATGATAGTTTACAATGTAGGAAAAATAACAAATCTTGCAAAACGTCATTCCGATCGATCTCGCATCGATTTTATGTAGCAAACTGGAGGAGCAATTCATGAATATGCCTACAACCAGCCTCAGCATGGAACAGCAGTTTAAACTGCAAGTGCTGCGCGACCAAGTTAAAACTTTAAGTCAAGACGAAGCTCAGGAATACCTCATCGAAGTCATGCGCCAAAATATGGTCAAAGAAAACCTATTAAAATATTGGATGAAGAATATGTGAACTCTTCAAGCATTTATTCACAAAAATCAGCGGCTTGTATCTGCAAAAAGTACGATCGAGCTTTAAAACAAAAAAGCCAGAATCCCAGTTTCTCAAAGCAGAAACTGGGATTCTCAAGTTATATTGCAATTGGTTCAGTAGCCTTAGGGTGTATCGCCATTAAAAATCTCTGAATCAAAATCAAAAATCTCATAGCGACGCACCAGTAGCCAATTGGTTCAGTAGCCGTAGGGTGTGGCGCCATTAAAAATCTCTGAATCAAAATCAAAAATATCATAGCGACGCACCGACACCATTCAAGAACTATGGCAAACAAAACCCAAATATATTGTGGCAATCATTTGTGGAAATAATATAATTTACATCTCCATCAGATTTGAGAGAAAATTTAGGGCTTAAAAATGACGACACATCCTACGAATAGTCAGGTGCGTCGCCATGAAGTTTTAGAGATAATTTAGGGATTAACAGTGGCGACACACCCTACTGAGATTCTCGCACTCTGACAACTCAACCAAAACGGCCACTTACATAATCCAAAGTAGACTCTTCCTTCGGATTTTGGAAAATCACCTCAGTTTTGTCACACTCCACAAGATAGCCAAATCGCTTCCCATCGTCAGAAAGTTTAGCATTGAAAAAAGCAGTCAGGTCAGAAACCCGAGATGCCTGCTGCATATTGTGAGTAACAATCACAATCGTATACTTCTCTTTGAGTTCCCGCATCAACTCCTCAATTTTCACAGTAGAAATCGGGTCAAGAGAAGCGCAAGGTTCATCCATTAACACTACATCAGGATTAATCGCGATCGCCCTAGCAATACACAAACGCTGCTGCTGGCCACCCGAAAGCGAAAAACCACTTTCCTTTAACTTATCCTTCACCTCATCCCACAAATAAGCTTGGCTGAGCGACTTTTCCACCAACTCATCCATATCCCCCTTATAATTATTCACCCTCGCACCGTAAGCAATATTGTCATAAATCGACTTCGGGAAAGGATTCGGCTTTTGAAACACCATCCCAATCTTGCGGCGCACCTCCACAGCATCAATATCAGGATCGTAAAGATTTTGACCGTGATAATGAATTTTACCGTCTAAACGAAAACCGTTAACTAAATCGTTCAGGCGGTTAAAACATCGCAGAATTGTACTTTTTCCACAACCAGAAGGCCCGATCAAAGCAGTAATTCGATTTTTGGGAATCTCCATCGAAACATTTTTTACCGCGTGAAAAGCGCCGTAAAAAATATTGATATTCTCTGTTCTGAAAACTGTTTCCGTTTGCTTGTCCAAGTTCATCATACAGTTAATACTCTAATTGAATTTTACAACCTAAGCCGAAGATTAGAGCGGGAAAGTGGGAGAGAATTGCCAACTACCAACTGACAACGGACTAATAAACTTTTTGGCGAGTGGCCCAGCGAGAAAGAATACTCGTCAGCAAAACCATAAACACTAAAATCAAAGATGCAGCCCAAGCCAATTCCTTCTGTGCCTTAAAAGGAACCGTTGCAAAGTTGTACACCAAAACCGAAAGACTCGGAGTTGGCTTATCAAATCCTGCCGGCCAAAAAGGCGAATTCAGCGCCGTAAAAATCAAAGGAGCAGTTTCTCCAGCAGCGCGAGCAATTGCCAGCGTCACACCAGTTAAAATAGCCGGAATTGCCGCAGGCAAAACCACCTGCAACACCGTTTGATAATTAGAAGCACCCACACCAACCGACGCCCATCGGATTTCTTGCGGGACGATTTGTAGAGCTTCGTCAGTAGTCCGCACGATCGTCGGCAACATCAGCACAGCCAGCGCCGCGCCCCCTGCAATTGCCGAAAATCCTCCCATATTTACCACGAACAAACCGTAGGCAAATACCCCTGCAATAATCGAAGGAACACCGCTGAGGACATTAGTAGCAAAGCGCACCCAGCGAGCGATTTGGCCTTTGCTAAATTCCGACAAATAAACGGCGGCTAATACACCAAAAGGAACAGCAATCAAAGAAGCAATTCCCACCGTCATCAATGTACCGACAATTGCATTAGCAATACCGCCTCCCGATAGTCCGGGCGGGGGCGGCAGTTTGGTAAACAAATCTAAATTCAGGCGATTGAAACCTTGGACGGTGACATAGGAAAGGACTGCAAACAAAGGCAAAAGACTAATTGCTAAACAGGCTCCTGCCAAGACCGTCATCGCGGTATTGAACAGCGATTGCGGGCTGCCTTTAACTTTCTTGAAACTGCCTCGATTCGAGGCATAAGGATTGCGATCTTCCGATGAAATATTTGACATAAATCAAAACTGTATGGGGAATTGCAGCAAACCTTTAGTTGTACTTGGCTCTGACTCTAGAAACAATCCACTCTGCCAAAATATTCACAATCAGCGTCAAAATAAACAGAATTAGCCCGGTGTACATCAGAGCTGCTACTTGCAAACCGGAAGCTTCTGCAAACTGATTTGCCATCAAAGAAGCAATAGTATTTGCTGGAGCTAGCAGAGAAGCACTTAATTGATTGGAATTACCAATTAACAGAGTTGCAGCCATCGTTTCTCCCATCGCTCGACCCAAACCGAGCATGATTCCGCCGACAATACCGGAGAAAGCAGCAGGTACGAGCACTCTAAAAATTGTTGTCCAGCGAGTAGCTCCCAAACCTAAAGATGCTTGTCGCAATTCGGGAGGAAGACTTGCCAAAGAGTCACGGGAGATAGCAGTAATAATGGGTAAAGTCATAATCCCTAAAATTACTCCGGCTGGTAGCATTCCCGGCCCAACTGGCGGAGTGCTAAAAATTGGTAGCCATCCGAAAGTGCCGTTGAGAAATTTGCCGATGTTAGTAATAATGGGAATCAATACAGCAATTCCCCACAAACCGTAAACTACGCTGGGAATGGCGGCTAAAAGTTCTACCAGAAAAACCAAAGCTGTGCGGATTTGTAGCGGTAGAAAGTCTTCGCTCAAAAAGATGGCAGTTCCTACTCCTAATGGTACTGCAATTAAGAGTGCGATCGCCGAACTGACGATCGTCCCGTAAATCATTGGCAGTGCACCATACTCTTCTTTAACCGGATTCCAATTACTGCTAAATAGAAATCCCAAACCGTACTTTTGAATTGCAGGGAAAGCTCTGTAAGCAACCGTGAGCGCGATTACCAGCAAAATTACACCAACTCCTATTCCCAAAACCCGGGTGAGCCAGATGAAAGCTTGGTCTAAGGACTTTTCGGTCCCTGAGCGCGATCGACTCTCAGATTGAGCGTTGTGATTATCTGAAATCATAGACAAAAAACCCAATAATAGTTGTAGGGTGCGTCGCTGCGAGACTTTCTCTTCGGACGCCCGTAGATTCTTGATGGCGACGCACCCTACATTATTTACTTGTATTTTGAAAGAAGTAGATGGCAATTGACCGTTGGGCGAGGGCGGGTTTATCAGATTATTGATTTTAGGCAATTATGGTTGGTGAACCCGCCCCTACAGAAATATCCCTCTTGCTTTTTTTTCCCTTTTTTTCCAACTGTGAACAGTCAACAGTTACTATTTAGCAACTTCAATCTTGTAGTCGGCGCTGATGCCGTCAGCGGCTGCGGCCACTTTTTCTTTAACGCTTTGGGGCAGAGGAACGTAACCCAATTCGGAACTAACTTTTTGACCTTCATTCAATCCGTATTCAACCATCGCCTCGATGGCTTTAGCTTTGTTGGGGTCAGCAACTTTTTTGGGTACGAGCATCCAAGTGTAGGTGACAATTGGATAGGATGTAGCGCCTTCTGGATCTACGATAAAGGCCCGCAAATCTTCTGGCAATGGAGCTGTTGCTAGAGCTGCTGAAGCTGACTCGTCGTTAGGTACTACAAATGTGCCGGCTTTGTTTTGCAAAGATGCAAATTTGACGTTGTTGTTCTTGGCGTAGCCGTATTCTACATAGCCAATACTGCCGGCGGTTTGCAGCAGTTGGGCGGTGATGCCTTCGTTGCCTTTTGCACCGATAAAAGTACCAGTTTTGGGCCACTGTACTGTTTTGCCGTCGCCTACTGCTGCTTTCCAGTCGGGGCTGATGGCACTCAGGTGTTTGGTGAAGACGGCTGTGGTGCCGCTACCGTCGGAACGGTGGACGACTGTGATGGATTGGTCTGGCAATTTAGCGCCTGGGTTGGCCGCTGCAATTTTGGGGTCGTTCCACTTGGTAATTTTACCTTGGAAGATTTCTGAGTACACGTCTCTGGGCAGTTTGAGTTCGGGTACATCTGCCAGGTTATAGCCCATGACGATGCTGCCGGCTGTCATTGGCAACAGGATCACGCCTTTGTCTGCTGGAACTTTGGCGATTTCGTCGTCTGTCATGCCGGTGTCGCTGGCCCCAAAGTCTACCGTGCCTTTGGTAAACTGTTCGACTCCGGCACCGCTGCCTGTTGATTGATAGTTAATTTGTACTTTGGGGTTGATTTTGTTGAAGTCTTGAAACCAACGCTGGTACAGGGGGGCGGGGAATGAGGCGCCGGCTGCGGTGATGGCTACGTCTGAGGCTAGAGCGAGTTTGGTGTTGGCTGCTGGTGTGCCGGTGGCTGCCACGGGGGATGCGCCGGGGGATGCTGCGGTGTCGCCGGGGCTGGGGCTGCTGCCTGTGGTTGTGCTGCCGCCGCCGCAAGCTGCTAAGCTGAGGGCGATCGCCATTGCGGAAATTGCAGTAGTCAGCCGATTTGAATTAATCAAGTTGAGACGAAAAAGCATAGGTATAAAAACTGCGATCGTTATATGGGTGTCCCGCACCAACATAGCGCGCAACAGTAAAGCTTTGGTTAACAATCTTTACAGTTGACCGCAAGTTAACATTAATTAATATTTCATAAACTCATTGATGAGCTTGACAATTGTGATTTTCTAAGATTCGGACAAGATAAATTGGTATATAAATTAGGATTCGATCGCCCGATCCGGAAAAATCTCCGATTAAATTATCACAATATCCAGGCTTGAGAACCATAAAACCATACAATGGTGGTTGTTTTGACAAGGTGCTAGTATTAAGAACTTAAAAGCTGCGGGCGCTCTAGCTTGCATCTGACGAATACCTGCTGACGAATGCTATAATGCCTGCTCCTATTGAATTAATCTGGGCTTTTATTGGTTTGCTCCTAACGATAGGAGGCACTTTTTTGCCTGCATCGGTCACGATTCCGATTGGGTTGTGGGACGATCGCGGACTTCAGGCGTACTCTTTGGGTGTTACCTATCAAATTGGAGCCGTTTTGTTAGTAGGCTGCATGGGTGGGAAAAATGCTGCGGCTCTCTCACAAATTGCCTATTTGGTATTAGGATTAACTTTGTGGCCAGTTTTTGCTCAAGGCGGCGGCATCGGCTATCTCAAAGAAGCGAGTTTTGGGTATTTACTGGGTTTTGTGCCTGGTGCTTGGGTGTGCGGCTGGATGGCATTCAAGGTGGCTTCGCGGCTGGAATCGATGGCTTTTAGTTGTTTGTGCGGTTTATTTACAATTCACGCGATCGGCTTAATTTATCTAATTGTTACGTACTTGCTACCTTCGACCAAAAAAACACCTTTATTTGATGAGATTCTGAAATATTCAATTTATCCTATGCCGGGACAATTGGCAGTAGTTTGTGCGATCGCACTGCTGTCATTTACTTTGCGTCGCTTGATGTTTTATTAAGTGGGGAATGGGGAATTGGGAATGGGGAATTGGGAATTGGTAATCGGGGATTGGTAATTGTGTCAAATCAGGTTATACTATTATTGCGAAACCGAAAAATTATCTTGCTGCGGTTGGGATTGCTTTGCTGCACTGCATTCTGCTCGCAATCAAACGCGAGATTTGAGTAAATTCAATCATGCCTAATGCTCTATGTTCTATTGCCTAATCCATGCGTTTTAAAAAAAATCCCTTATTCTGGGTTGCTGCTATTATCAGTTTAGTTTTAGACCACTTGACTAAGTTTTGGGTGGTGCAAAATTTTGACTTGACGGTTCCTCCGCAGACGCAGCCGCTACTACCCGGCGTGTTTCACTTCACCTATGTTGTTAATACCGGTGCGGCTTTTAGTCTGTTCAGTAATGGCGGGGCGATTTGGTTGCGCTGGCTGTCTTTAGGCGTGAGTGTGGGATTGATGGTGTTGGCTTGGTTCGGGCCGCGAATTAACCGCTGGGAACAAGCTGGCTACGGTTTGATTTTGGGTGGCGCATTAGGTAACGGGATCGATCGATTTGTTTTGGGCCACGTTGTAGATTTCATCGATTTTCGGATCATTCGGTTCCCGGTATTTAATCTGGCCGATGTGTTTATTAATGCTGGGATTATCTGTTTGCTGATTGCAACTTTTTACGGTGCACCGCCGCCGAGAAACCGGGACGATCGCGATTCTATTTCAGAGTAACTTTGAAGAATTCATTGCCATAATCTAAAATCTAAAATCGGATGACTCCTAATCCATTTGCCCAAGAACGCCTGCTATTTGCCCCAGCAACCCCGGATGCTGATGCTATCCCGACGATTTTTGCTTTTCCCAACGAGTACACGGTTGGTATTACCAGTCTAGGCTATCAGATAGTGTGGGCAACTTTGGCTGTGCGATCGGATATTGAAGTAGGCCGTTTATTTACTGATATCCATGAACAACTTCCCAGACATCCAGAATTACTGGGATTTTCCCTTTCTTGGGAACTCGATTATGTAAATATTCTCAATTTATTAGAATCTCTAGAAGTGCCAATTTGGGCATCAAAACGAACTGATAATCATCCGATCGTATTTGGGGGAGGCCCGGTTTTTACGGCGAATCCCGAACCGTTTGCTGATTTTTTTGATGTGATTTTGCTTGGAGATGGCGAAAATCTGATTGATAATTTTATTGATGCTTATAAAGAAGTTCGTACCGCCGACAGACAAACTAAATTGCGGCATTTGGCGCAAGTTCCGGGAGTTTATGTTCCCAGTTTGTACGAAGTAACTTATCTGGATGCAACTGAGGGGATTAAATCGATTCATTCTCTTGATTCAACAATTCCCAGCGTAGTAGAAAAACAAACTTATCGTGGCAATACTTTATCTGCTTCCACTGTGGTGACAGAAAAGGCTGCTTGGGAAAATATTTACATGGTGGAAGTGGTTCGCAGTTGTCCAGAAATGTGCCGTTTTTGTTTGGCAAGTTATCTGACTTTGCCGTTTAGAACTGCGAGTTTGGAGGATTCGCTAATTCCGGCGATCGACCGCGGTTTAGCTGTGACTAATCGTTTGGGTTTGTTGGGTGCTTCTGTCACTCAACACCCGGAATTTGAAGCGTTACTGGATCATTTGAATCATCCGAAATACGACGGCGTGCGGCTTAGTCTTTCTTCGGTACGGACGAATACGGTGACAGTTAAGCTAGCAGAAATATTGACCAACAGAGATAGCAAATCGATTACAATTGCGGTCGAAAGTGGGAGCGATCGCCTCCGCAAAATTGTCAACAAAAAACTGACAAACGACGAAATTATCCAAGCTGCTATCAATGCCAAAGCTGGCGGTTTAAAAGGAATTAAACTTTACGGAATGGCAGGAATTCCGGGGGAAGAAATGGAGGATTTAGAAGCAACGGTGGCGATGATGCGGACTGTGAAAAAAGCGGCTCCTGGTTTACGTTTGACTTTTGGTTGCAGTACCTTTGTCCCGAAATCTCATACTCCTTTTCAGTGGTTTGGAGTGAACAAAGATGCAGAGAAGAGACTGAAGTTTTTGGATAAAGAATTGCGGAAGTTAGGTTTAGAATTTAGACCTGAAAGCTACAACTGGTCTGTGATTCAGGGTTTGCTCTCGAAGGGCGATCGGCGTTTGTCAAAGCTATTAGAATTAGTCCGGCATTACGGCGATACTTTGGGCAGTTATCGGCGGGCATTTAAGGAGTTGCGGGGACAGTTACCGGAGATGGATTTCTATGTTTTCCAGGAGTGGGAATTGGATCGGGTTTTGCCTTGGAGTCATATCAAAGGGCCGTTACCGGAAGCGACATTGAAAAAGCATTTAGCTGAGGCGATGACTCATACAAAAAAATGTGAAAATTTACTGAGTCCTATTTAGTAAAAAGGAGAACTGGAAAAATGACGACTGGTTTAAAAATTCCTAGTAGCTACTACATTGAGATTATCACAACTTTTCCACCGCGTCTAATTACTTGTGAAGCTGAGTTAATCGCTACACAAAATCGGATTGATTCTATTCTGAGTCGGAAAAATATCACGCAAGATGATCGAGATTACTTAAACGTGCTGGGTACTCTTGTTTATGATTACGAACAAAAACATGAGCCAATGCTAGTTTTGAAAGGTGTTGCACTACTGAAAGCGTTGATGGTTGAAGACAATATTCAAGAAAAAGATTTGATTGATATTTTTGAATCCGAGTATTGGGTATCTGAGGTGATGAATGGAAAGCGGGAACTAACGGCGAGTCAAATTCAAAAGTTAGCTAAGTTTTTCCATCTTTCCCCTGTGGCATTTCTTGAGTATAATTAGTCGCAAGCATACTGGGATGAGTAACGCACTATAATACAATTATGCCCGAAGTCCAACCGAAAGAAATTCAGCGTTATACTACGCCAGACAATAGAGTCCCTTTCGAGGAATGGTTTGGTTCGTTGAGAGATATCAATGCTCAAGCTAAAATTATATCTAGGCTCAACAGAATTGTTGATGGTAATTTAGGAGACTATCGTTCTGTGGGGGAAGGTGTATGCGAACTCAAAATCAATTATGGCCCGGGCTACCGAATCTATTTTGGACAAATAGGAATGACAATTGTGATTCTCATCTGCGGAGGAGATAAAAGCACTCAAGACAAAGATATCCGTCAAGCTAAAGAATACTGGACAGATTATAGGAGTTAAGACAATGCCTAAAAGCCTACCTTATCATCCATTTTTGATTGAATCTCTCAGCAAAAATCCCCAACTAGCAGCAGCCTATATAACGGCGACATTAGAGGAAGAAGCGCCGGAACCTGAACTGCTGAAACGAGCTCTGGGCGATGTAGCAGAAGCTCTCGGTCAACCACCAAAAATGTCTCCCGAACAATATGAATCGCACTTAAAAAAACTGGATGAATTGCTGTCGAAACAAGGAAGTGATGCGATTTACAATCTAGGAACTTGGCTGAATGCTTTGGAATTGAAACTAACTGTTGCTGTTTGTACAGAGACAGACAATAATGATGTAAATGCTGAGATTCCAGCGCAATTAACTGTTTAGCCAAGCAATAAGATGAGGAGCGACACACTATAATACAATTATGCCCGAAGTCCAACTGAAAGAAATTCAGCGTTATACTACGTCAGACAACAGAGTCCCTTTCGAGGAATGGTTTAATGTTCTCCGAGATGGCAAAGCTAAAGCTAGAATTAAGTTGAGACTAGACAGAGTTCAACTCGGCAATCTCGGAGATTATCGATTTGTTGGAGAGGGAGTCTTTGAATTAAAAATAGATTATGGCCCTGGATACCGAATCTATTTCGGACAAGTTGGCACAACAATTATCCTACTTTTAATCGGTGGGGATAAAAGCACTCAAGACAGAGACATAGGGCAAGCTAAAGAATACTGGACAGATTATAGGAGTGAAGATAATGCCTAAAAGTTTACCTTACCATCCCTTTCTCATACAGTCTCTCAAAAACTCAACAGACTCTGCTATGTATCTAGAGGCTTTGTTTGAAGAAGAAAACCCCGAAGCGGAACTGCTCAAAATGGTACTCAGCAATGTAGCAGAAGCTCTCGGTAAATCAAAAATGACTCCTGAACAATACGAATCGCACTTAAAAAAATTGGATGAATTGCTCTCGCAACAAGGAAGTGATGCGATTTATAATCTGGGAACTTGGCTAAAAGCTCTGGGATTAAAATTAACTGTTGCTGTTTGTACTGATACAGAGGATAATACTGAAGATGCTGAAATTCCAGCGCAATTAACTGTTTAGCAATATTCAAAAAATGCCTAACTTTCGATATTCATCGCTAATTAATTCGACGGTTGAAACTGTCTGGAATTTTTACGAAAGACCGGATATTTTACAACTTTTGACTCCACCTTGGCAACCGGTGAAAATCATTCGCCGCGAGGGTGGACTTGGTGTCGGTGCTATATCAGAGTTTCGCCTTTCCTTGGGGCCGATTCCGGTAAAATGGGTGGCGACTCACACTGAGTGCGAACAGTATCGCTTGTTTGTTGATGAACAAACTGAGGGGCCGATGGCGAGTTGGATTCATCGACATGAGTTTACCACAGAGATTGGTCAGACTCGATTGACGGATGCGATCGCCTTTTCGATACCGGGCGGCCCAATTGTTGATTTATTATTGGGTTGGTGGGTGGAAATGCGGTTAACAGATATGTTTCGCTACCGCCACGAAGTCACAAAAAGGGAGTGCGAAAAAAATGGAAACAACGGCTGAATATTATTGTGCTTTCTGCGGTGAACCGAGTACAACTTTTGTTGATATTAGTGGGGGAATGGAACAATCATATATTGAGGACTGTCAAGTTTGTTGTCGCCCGAATGTTCTGTATGTGAGAATAGATGAAGATACTCTCGATATTGAAATAGATACTGACTATCAAGAATAGGCTTTTCGATTGTCGCACGATCAAATTTATAGCATATTCCATTTATATGTGGTACACACAATCTTCTAGCAAGTAAGGTGCGTCGCCCTCAAAAATATGCAAGTTCTATCCAAGATATCGCAGCGACGTACCCTACAGACTTTTTTTATTTATAAAAATGTAGGAATTGGCTGTGAAACTGATTTGGTAGAATTCATGGATTTTGAAGCGGCTGCTTGCACAAAAGCCTGAAAAATTCGAGAGTTTATCGAACAGTTTAGCGACATTTCAGGGTGCCATTGAATTGCTATCATCCAAGGGTGATAGCAGTGCTCCATTGCTTCTACCAAAGTGTCAGGTGCATCGGCTACAATTCGCCAATCGGATGTTACCTTTCGCACTGCTTGATGATGCCAAGAAACAACTGTTGTGGAAGTTGTTCCCATAATTTTGGCTAGCCGACTGTTTGGCTCAATTTCAATGCTATGCTCGATCGCACGTGGGGGAATTCCCGAACCGTGACTAACCTCCATACCGTAAGCATCCGGTACGTGAATCACCAAACTGCCACCGCTAGCTACGTTCAGAATTTGCATTCCGCGACAAATCCCCAAAACAGGTATGTCCGCCTTCAAAGCTAGCTTGGCTAAGCTTAGTTCAAAGTTATCACGTTCTGCATCGATCGCGTAAACTGTTTTCTCAATACAACCGCCATAAAGTTCTGGATTGATATCTCCACCGCCGGAAAAAATCAAACCGTCTACTGCATCAAAAATACTAGCCGGATTTAATTGATTGGGCGGCAGTAAAATCGGAATGCCACCAGCAGCTTGCACTGCATCAATATAAGCTCCATTTAAGCGATATTCGCCTGCTTGACAGCGATTGTATGTTGTAATGCCAATAATCGGAAATTTTTTCATTTTCTACAGGGCTAGAGATAATTAATTCTGGAACAGACGGGCGGGCTAGAAGCCCACCCCACAATAAATAAAATTTACTCAATTGTGGAACAGGCATCTTGCCTGTTTCTACTATGATTGCTTTTGATTTAGTCCTACAGTAAACTGATAATTATCGACTATGCTGTCTAATTTGTAACAATTTCTGTAGCAGCATTTTCTGGCAAAGACTTGCGCGTACACAAATAAACCAGCGGCCCAAACAATGGCACTAAAGTTACTGCCCAAAATGCTGTATTATTCTGCATCCCTCGACGCGCCATGTCGTCTGACAGCAATGCCGGAAACAATAGGGAAAGCATACAAAAATCTAAGCTCATTACGTGGATAAAACGGCTGGTTTGCCACTGCTGAACAAAATCAGACCAATCGCCTTTTGTCAAGCCGAAGGCAACTAAAGCAGCAGCACCCAAAGTTAGGACAATGGCAGTAAAGCGAGAGTCTAATATCTTTAGAAAGATATTTTTTTTGCCTAAAAATTCTGAATTAGGTTCGCGTAAGGCTAAGTAAGGTACTAGGGCAAATGCGCCGACGCCAAAGGATAAAGTTGCAAATAACCATGCAGGTATTTTTTGTCCTCTACCATCAGCATATAAGACGCAACTGTAGATGAGCGGCCAAATTCCCATGATGTTGAACAAGGCGACAATTAAAGGATTGATGTCTGCTACTTTGCCTGTGGAAAGGTTGGTAATTAGGGTCAATGTTTCGGGGCTATCGGGTGGCGCAAATACAAAGGCGTAGGTGCTGAATGCAATCCAAAGTAGCCAAAATCCAATTTTTCTGAACATAGTTATTTTTTTTACTTATGATATTACTATAGCAAGCTTAAAGGATTTTTGAATAAGACTTTTTTATTTACCGCAGAGAAGGCAGAGAAAGAGAGGATAATATATGAATGTATTGCTATTTGGTATTGCGGGTTTTGGGCAGATTGGTAAATTTTTGCATGAATTTGCGATCGATCCAATCTTTCCAGTACCACAATAACGG
>ENA-OFDP01000326-OFDP01000326.1-metagenomes-genome-assembly--contig:-NODE-326-length-21809-cov-10.418820_pt1 | contig 21809 bp, 23 predicted proteins | sample MGYA00153389_OFDP01 | MGnify analysis MGYA00153389 | reverse complement strand
TGTCAACATATTTTTTTAATCATTTTTTACTTTATGTCTTCACCATCTTGTCTGTATTCTTCCGGCTCGCTTATCGCTTGACCGGAATCTTATCTTATCATGTCTCATGTTATTATGTCAACTGTTTTTTTAAATCTTTTTTCTTCTATAATATATGCTCGCATTTTCATGCTTTTTAAATTATAGATGATACTGTCTTCACTATCTCGTCTGTTTTCCGATTAGCTTTCGCTTGACCGGAATCATATCTTATCATGGATAGTGGCATTATGTCAACAGCTAATTTCATGGAAATTGTTTCTTCTATAATATATACGTACATTTATATGCCTGTATATGTTATAGATAATACCGTCTTCACAATTTTGTCTGTTTTTCCCGGTTAGCTTATCGCTTGACCGGAATCATATCTTATCACGGATAGTTCTATTATGTCAACTTATTTGAAGAAGTATTTTTTCCTTCTATATACGCTAATCTGTTTCATGTTCATTGAGACTATAGATTGTACTATCACCATTGTATATCATTAGGTTCACCATTCTATCATCCTGTCCGAACATCTCTTCAACCTTGTCACAAACTGTGTTCAAATCATCTTCTTCAATATTATTTAAGGATAAATAGAATACATCCTTAACATCTTTATTATATCCGACGATTACATTTCCATTATATCCACCCTGCAAGCCTTCGCCGTCATCATAGGTCAGGTTTCTGATTTCAATCTTTTCGTATTGCTCAGGATTTGATATTAGAATTCTGTCTCTATTAATGTGCATTGATACTTTTTTGTCTTCCATATGCTCCATCCTTTCAAGTAAAATCAATACCGCATATTTATGTTTACCAGAAATAATTAAATTAAACCTAATATTTGTATATTATTAGAAAAAAAGCCAACATAATGCTGGCTTTTTCTAAATTTATATTGTTTCTCCACACTTCTTGAGTAAATCTTCCCACTTCTTATCTACATCTTTTTGAATTTCTTCTACTAAATGCTCATTACCTTTTTTGAAAAGGTGTTTAAACCGTCCCTGTGGTTCTAGATACTCTGAAACGTGCAGCTTTTTCTTTGGCTTGTAATTCAGCTTCCAAACGCCCTCTTCTATCTCATACAGAGGCCATATACATGTATCCATTGCTAATTTGCATATATTCATCAGGTCCGGCGTCTCATATCTCCAGCCTCTTGGGCAAGGAGCTAATATGTTGAGGAATGCTGGTCCCTTTGTGTAAATTGCTTTTTCTGACTTTACATGTATGTCTTTGAAATTTGAAGTTAATGTAGTTTGGGCAACATATGGTATGTTGTGTGCTGCCATCACTGCAGTCAAGTCCTTCTTATACTGCTGTTTTCCTGGAACTACGGTTCCTTGAGGACTGGTAGTTGTATCTGAGTACTTTGGAGTACTTGATGATCTTTGTATTCCTGTATTCATATATGCTTCGTTGTCATAGCATACATAAACCATATCATGGCCTCTCTCCATAGCACCGGATAGGGATTGAAGACCTATATCATAGGTTCCGCCGTCTCCGCCAAAGGCTATGAACTTATATGTCTCATCCATCTTACCTTTTCTTTTTAAAGCTACATAAGCCGCTTCCGCTCCACTTACTGTTGCTCCTGCATTTTCGAAGGCGGTATGGATAAAAGAATCCTTCCAAGCTGTATATGGATATATAAATGTTGATACTTCCAAGCAACCTGTTGCGGCACCTATTACAGCATGATCTTCGGGTTTAATTGCTCTTAGTACAGATCTTACTACAGGAGGTGCGCCACAGCCGGCACACATTCTATGCCCACCGCTTAATCGTTCTGGTCTTTCCATTATTTCTTTTAAATTATAAGCCATATTCTAGCGCCTATGCGCCTCCACCTCCTCTGATCTAACTCCGACATACCTATAGGTTTCGCCAGTTTCACCGGTCTTTTGTATATCTTGCAGTGCAGAGTATACAAAATTAATATCATCGGTTCTAACATCTCTGCCGCCGAGACCATAAATATAGTTAACTACTTTTATTCCGTCTGCTTTACCATATAGAGCACTTTTTATTTCACTAAAAAGCGGTCCTCCCACACCTGAGAAGCTCTCAGCTTTATCCATTACCGCAAGAGCCTTTATGTGTTTAAGCGCCTGTGTTATTTCTTCTGCAGGGAAAGGTCTAAACACCCTAATCTTCAGTAAGCCTGCTTTTACTCCTTTATCTCTTAAGTCGTCTACTACGGTCTTAGCAGTACCTGCAGTGGAGTTGATGATTACTATTGCAACTTCTGCATCATCAAGCTTATATTTTTCAAATAGTTCATATTTCCGTCCTGTTAGCTGCTCATATTCTTTGGCTATATCAAGTATAACTTGCTTTGCATTCATCATTGCCTGCGCTTGTTGCCTTCTATGTTCAAAGAAGTAATTTGGCAAGTCTAGTGGACCTACAGCTATTGGCTGTTTGGAATTTAATAAGTAGTAGTCAGGTTTATAATCTCCTACAAAGCTTTTTACTACATCGTCCTCTAATAGTTCTAAGTTCTCTACTGCGTGACTTGTGATAAATCCATCTTGACAAACCATAACAGGGAGCATGACACTACTATGCTCACCGATTCTTACTGCTTGAATGAAGTTATCATAAGCTTCCTGATTGTTCTCGCTGTATAGCTGTATCCAACCTGAGTCTCTTGCACCCATAGAGTCACTGTGGTCATTATGTATGTTTAAAGGTCCTGATAAGGATCTATTTACACAACACATGGTTACAGGAATTCTTGATGCAGCAGCAATATAAAGCATTTCCCACATAAGCGCTAAACCATTTGCCGATGTTGCGGTCATACTTCTAGCACCCGCCGCCTGTGCTCCAATACATGCTGACATTGCACTATGCTCTGATTCTACCGGCACAAATTCTGTTTGAACTGCGCCATTTGCCGCAAACTGCGAAAAGTATTGCGGTATTTCAGTAGATGGAGTAATAGGGAATGCAGCAACAACATCTGGGTTTATCTGTTTCATAGCTACCGCAATAGCTTCATTGCCTGATAATCTTTCTCTAATTGCCATCTCTATCCCTCCTAATCATTTTCTTTTACAAAGTCAATTGCATCAAAAGGACACACTCTAACACAAACGCCGCAGCCCTTACAATGGTCATAATCATAATCCAGTCGCTTTTTGTCCTCAACAGGAATTGCCATATCAGGACATGTTGGAGGACAAAGCATACATTGTGTACATTTTTCTATGATCCATATTGGCTTCATTGCTCTCCAGTCGCCTGTTCTAAAGTCCTCTGAATTACCTGCTTCATGTATCATTCCACCAGGGGTTATTTTCTCCCATGGTATATCTAGAGGCATAGATTTGTTTAATTTTCTGTCTCTCATATGCCTTTTACCTCCTGCATTGCTCTTTGTATCGCCTTCATGTTGCCTTCAATAACTTCTGGCTTCGATGCGAATTTATGAGCAAAGGATTCTTTTGCATCTTTCATAAATTCTTCCTCACCCATTATATTGCTCACTTTTATTACTGCACCAAGCATAGGAGTGTTAGGAAAATATTTACCCAAAACTTCTTCTGAAATCTTCCTTGCATCCACTGTGCAAACCTTCCCATTGTAACCCTTTAGATATTTCTTTACATCTTCCGGTGCTTTATCAGTATTGATAATTATCGCCCCTGATTCTTTTAGACCCGAAGTTACATCGATAACTGTAAGAAGCGTTTCATCTACTACTACGACATAATCAGGCTCATAGATATTAGAATGTATTCGAATCTTGTCATCACTGATTCTGTTGTAAGCAGTAATAGGAGCTCCCATTCTTTCAGGGCCATACTCTGGAAATCCCTGAATGTATTTGCCGGTGTTAAATGCAGCATCTGCAAGAAGTAGTGATGCTGTTTTTGCACCCTGCCCGCCACGTCCATGCCAACGAATTTCGACCAATTTTCCCATTTAGTTTCCTCCCTCAATTTTAAGAGATTCTTTTTTATTTCCATGCTTTAATATTTTGTCTAAAGCATAAAAAACTTATTTAGTTTATTTTGTACCAAATTATTCTTTTTTATCAAAAAAAAATCCCTTATTATCTATTCGTTAGATAATAAGGGATTTAACTTATAATTTATAACAAGATTTTACTAAAAGATTTTTTGCTCTTTTTGTAAAAAATCTACCCGAGCGTGTAAGCGGAGCAGGGGATATATGCCCAACTCCTATCGTTGAAATCAGAACTCGCCACTTATTGAAATGGGGGACATCTTTTGCCTCGTTATATTTCAAATTTGTTTATTACATTTTGGAGACTCTCAGCAACTACTTTTAATTTCTCTGCTGTTTCTGAGATGTTTTCTACGGAAGCTGCTTGACTCTCTAGGGAAGCTGATACTTCCTCTGTGGAGGCCGCAGACTCTTCACATATTGCAGAAGTCTCTTCTATAGAATTGATTACATCATTTTTATTTTGATCTATTCTCTCAATACTTTTAATAAGGTTGTCTATTTGTATAAATGTATTGCCTACGGATTTTTCTATAACTTCAAATGCTTTATGCGTCACATCCAAAGCTTTATTTGATTCCTCTATGATTACAATTGCATTCTTGGTCTTTTTGTTTGCACCATCGATATCACCTTGTATTGCATTAATAATTCCTTCAACTTCTCTAGCAGACTTTTCGGTCAATTCCGCTAGCTTTCGCACCTCATCAGCTACAACAGCAAAACCTTTTCCATGTTCACCAGCTCTGGCTGCCTCAATGGCTGCATTTAGAGCAAGTAAATTTGTTTGGCCAGCTATTCCTTTTATAACGTTTATAATTTCACTGATCTCATTGGATTTACTTGCTAAAACCATGATATCTCGTGCAATTTCGTCGGTGATTTTATTATTATCGTCGAAGTGCTCCTGCAGTCTCTCCACTGCATCAGAAGCATCTCTACTTACTTTATTTGTTTCATCAGCTAAGCCTTTTACATTATTAGAGCTAATTACTGATATTTGTATTTCATTGGCTAGATTAATAAGCTTTTCTGCTCCTATTTGGGCAGTTTCAGATTGTCTTGAGGCTCCTAATGCCAACTCATCAGCTGCTCTCGTTACCTCATTAATCGATTCCAAGGCCAAACCAGTGGATTCCACCAGTTCATTGGCTCCATCCGAGGTAGCTGCTGCTTGATTTGCAAGGTTGCCAACAATCTCCCTCATATGTTCTCTCATTTGGAAAACTGCCTTTGCCATCAAACCCGTTTCATCTTTATATTTAAGAAGATTATCATAGTTGTTATCTTCTTTTAAATCTAACTTTGCAGTTTTATTTATTAGCTGGGTAACCTTTGTAATAGGTTTTGAGATAACCTTTCCTACGATCAATGCAATAGCTATTGAAACTACAATTCCTATAATAATCAGAGTGATCATTAACTGAACTAAGCTATTCATTTGACTTAATACTTCACTTAATGTTACATCTGCAGTCAAAATGAAACCGTTACTCAAATGCGCATAGCCAATAATTTTTTTCAAGCCCTTATAGTCATATTCTCTCACTCCATAATCATTCTTAGCAATTTCATCCGTTAAAAATTTCAATGCACCATTTTCATCTGTGGATAGATTGCCCTTACCTTCTGAACTTGCAGCTACAGAGGCATTAGCAACCGCATCAGCTGCACCAGTTTCATGCTTAAAAGATGGACGAATTAGGAAATTAAAATCTTTGTCTAGTAGTGCTAGGAATCCAGTATCATAAACCTTTAGATCATTTATCTGTTTTTTTAATACTTCAAAATTAATATCCATACCAGCTACCCCTATAAGGGTTTTATCCTTATACATGGGAACTACGTATGAAATCATTTCGATATTTAAATCTGCATCTATGTAAGGCTCCAGCCATAATGGCTCTCCCGCTTGTATAGGTGCATAATACCACGCTAAATCCTCATTGGCCTCAGTAAATTCCGATATATCCCCAAGTGGTAATTTCTCGAAGTTGCCATTGTTTGCTTTGTCAGCAAACCAAGCACCATATACCCCCCCTGATAATTCAGGGTTTATGTATACATAGCTACTCATGCCTCCCTGTGTTATCTCTCCAAGCTTCTTAGTGATTTCCTCAATTGATGCTTGATAATTATTCATATAGGAAGGATCTACTTTAGCAGCTTCTATGTTAAAGGTACCTTCTGCAGTTTTAGAAAGACCCTGCACTGAGCTTTCCACTCTCGCTATTGTAATATCGAATTCACTGGCATTGCTCTTTGCCAACAGCAATAGCTTTTGTTCTGCCTCATTCTTTATTAACTCGCTACTTTTAAAGATGCTTATACCACCTACAAGCAAAGCAATAATTGTACTGCAGATGACAATTGCGGCTACTATTTTACTGCTAATTTTCTTTGACTTATTCGTCTTTGCCTTTTTAGGTTTAATCTCTTTTTTGGGTTTAATTCTCTTTTCCTTCTTGCTAGCCTTCTCACTCATAATATAACACCCCCTATAAAAATAACAACATTGTCAATAATATAACAGACAATACCCCAATAATTATATTACCTTTTTCGCATTTTTGCAATTAATATTTGGATTATTATACATATTCTTACAGCATTCCTCCAATTTCAGCAATTACCCTCTTACATACAATTAACTGCCTCATAATTTACATAATAAATTCGTCTCCTAAAATAAAAAACCGTATACTCATCACACACGGTTTTTATTGTCTTAGTAGCACACTTTTTTTTGTTAAATGTTATAGGATATTCATCAGATCAATACCCTAAAAACATTTCATGTTTAACATTACCCTTTTTTATACCTTGGCCAATAAGCTTCTCTTTAAGGTGCTTGACCATTCCCGGTGGTCCAGACAAGTAGTAGTCTGCACTATTATTGAGTTTCTCCACCAATGCATCCATTTCTTTTGCAAGCTCCTCTTTTTCTGTAAGGTACTTGATTATTACTGATGAATTGTTCACCAATAGAGTATCAAAGTAATCCCTATAGACAAAATTCTTCCTGCTGTCAATGTACAGCAGATTAATTGAGGTTATCGCATTATTCCTAACTGCCTCACTTATAATCGATCTATAAGGAGTGATACCAATTCCACCTGCTATAAAAACAACAGGTCTAGACTGTTCCTCTATATAGAAAGGTCCAAAGGGACCTCTCATCATAATTGTTTCACCTTGTTTTAGATTTACCAATACCCGCTTGAAAGCGCTTGGCTTATCAGAAATACGCGTAGAAATCATAATAATATGTTCCTCCGGAATAGAGGCAATACTGAATCCCCGGAAAGAGTGTCCCTCAAGCTTTTGTCCCGGTATAGTAAAAAATCCATGTTGGCCGGGCTTCCATTTATAAGGTTTATCTGATTTGAATATAAAAGTGTACACATCATCAATCTCATGCTTTTTCTCCACAAAGCTCAATGTATGTTTCGTAAAAACGGTTAACAGGTCCTTTAGAAATTTCATAGTTTCCCCTCCCTATCGGCAATCAAATATTATTCTAACACTTCTACATCAACAGGCTTTGGACCCTTAACAGATAAAAATGCTGCAGGTTCATCCCCTATGTTCATGAAGGTGTGCGGAATATTCATTTTACCTTAACCATATCACCTTTAATTGCAATGATTTCCTTTTCACCTATTCTAAATCTCAATTTACCTCTCAGTACTAAAAATAGTTCACCAGTGGTCGGATGCTTATGTAAGGGCGCTTTTGCACCTACTGGTAAATTACATATGAAGGGTGCAAGCGACTCAAAATCTTCAAAGAAACGATTCACTTGTGTTTCATCTCCATAGGCAACTTTCTGACTCTAATGCATATGAATAACTTTACTTACATTAGCGTCTTCAGCTTACTCTACAAATTTCTCTCTTGGTGCTCCGCATTTAGGACATTTTTCAGGAGGTATTTCTCCTCTATGAATATAACCACAGACACTACAACGCCAATTTTTCATTTTATTTCCCCCTCAATATATTATAGATTTGATTTTCCTGTAGATTTTTCCTATTACCCAAAGGTTTTGCATTGACTTCTTGAAAGTATATTCATATAATTAGTTAGGTAGACTAACTTTATTATATATTAGAGGTGCATACCATGCAAGATAATTTAACAAAAAGGTTGTCTAAGGAATATCAGCTTTTTTAGAGCTAATATGAAGCAGAGGAATAACTTTCCTATATGTTCAAGTGAAATGGATTCATTTATTTTCATTTACTTGAATGTGGGCAGTATAAAATTCCATATTGATTTACGCATCCCGGCTTCTCATGCAAAACCTGCCGGGAGTTCACGCTTTCGAAATAAAAGATAGGGGGTATTTATAATGCAGAAAGTAATTCAAATTTCCTTAGGTATGGTAAGCGTATTTGCCATTCAAGGTGAGAAGACCATTCTTGTTGATGCCGGACTTCCAGGCACTTATGAAAAGATAATGGCCGGCCTCAAAAACCATAGTATAAATCCTGAAGACATATCATTAATCGTAATAACCCATGGACATTCAGACCATGTAGGAGAACTGAGTGCATTAAAAGAGCTGACTAAGGCTAAAGTTGTCATGCATAGAATAGACGCTGAATGTTTAAAATCTGGAGAAAGTGCAGATGTCTGTCCTACTAATATTAAAAGCAAAATTATTAAAAAGCTTTTTATAAGGAATACGTCGGTAATCCCTGTAAAGCCTGACATAGAAATCGAGGATGAATTTACTTTGGATAACTATGGAGTTAAAGGCAAGCTGATATACACCCCAGGACATACAATGGGCTGTATTTCTGTTGTGCTTTCGACAGGCGAAGCTGTTGTAGGTGACATGATTGCAGGGGGCAAGGAAAAGAATAGAAGTAAAATTGCTTTGCCTATATTTATGTGTGACATGAATTTAACTAAATTAAGTCTAAAAAAAATACTTGGGTATGCTCCTACTTAAATATATAATTCTCACGGCCAGCCATGTTCATGCGAGAATCTTAAAAAGCTAATTGAAAAATAATAAAAGTATTAATATAATAAAAAACAAGCATTCCAAACAGGAATGCTTGTTTTGACGTCATAAGACATAAAATTCTATGGTGGAGCTAAGGGGGATCGAACCCCTGACCTCTTGAATGCCATTCAAGCGCTCTCCCAGCTGAGCTATAGCCCCATGATAAGACTATTTTATACCATAATACCGAAAAGCGCAATATAAACATAAAAAATCCGTACCCCGAAGAGTACGGATTTTACTTTTTTAATTAGTCTCTAGCTAATCTTGTGTAAGTTTGGTATCTGTCCTTAGCATCTTTTTCTGCCTTAACAAATAGCTCTTCTGCTACTTCTGGGAAATCCTTTATAAGTGAAGTGTATCTCACTTGGTCCATTAGGAAATCTCTGAAGCTAGCTGTTGGCTCCTTGGAATCAAGTGTAAATGGATTCTTTCCTTGATCCTTAAGCTCTGGGTTGAATCTCCACAAATGCCAGTATCCAGCTTTAACAGCTTGCTCTGTATTCGCTTGAGTTCTTCCCATACCTTCCTTTAGACCATGGCTTATACATGGAGCATAAGCTATTATCAAGGATGGTCCATCATACTTCTCAGCTTCAATTACAGCCTTCATAAATTGGTTCTTGTCTGCACCCATACCTACTTGTGCTACATAAACGTAACCATAAGTAGCTGCGATCATTCCAAGATCCTTCTTCTTAACTTTCTTACCTGAAGCAGCAAACTTCGCAACCGCTCCTGTAGGAGTTGACTTTGAAGACTGACCTCCAGTGTTGGAGTAAATTTCTGTATCAAATACTAGAACATTTACGTTTTCGCCTGATGCAAGTACATGGTCTAATCCACCGTAACCGATATCATAAGCCCAGCCGTCTCCACCAACGATCCACATGGATTTCTTTATTAGATAATCCTTCTTGTCCTTGATTTCTTGGATTATTTCTTGTGCTCTAGCATCTGTAACACCACAGCCACAACCACATCCGCCGCAAGTGCTGCCATCAATAAGACCCATGATCTTTGCTGATGCAGCTTTGCTTGCTTCTGCATCTTCCTTGCCAGCTACCCAAGCAGCAAATGCTTCCTTGTAATCAGCCGGAATATCAAGCGCAATAGCTTCATTCATGATGTCAGTCAATCTATCTCTCATTTGGTTTACGCCAATTGCCATACCCATTCCATACTCAGCATTATCTTCGAATAAAGAATTCGCCCAAGCTGGACCTTTGCCTTCGGCATTTGTGCAGTATGGTGTTGCTGGTGCTGAAGCTCCCCAAATTGATGAACAGCCTGTAGCATTTGCAATAATCATTCTATCGCCAAATAATTGAGTGATAACCTTTGCATAAGGAGTTTCTCCACAACCTGCACATGCGCCTGAGAACTCAAGGTATGGTTGTGCAAATTGGCTACCCTTAATTGTATCCTTTGACATTAGCTTATCCTTTATAGATACATTCATTGCGAAGTTCCAGTTTGGTATGCCCTCTTCTGTTTGACTTGCAATAGGCTCCATAACTAATGCTTTTTCCTTGGATGGACAGATGTCAGCGCAGTTGCCGCAGCCAGTACAATCCAATGGACTTACTTGTATTCTGTAGGATAGTGATTCAAGTCCTTTACCCATAGCCTTCTTTGCAGCAAATCCCTTTGGAGCTTTAGCCATTTCTTCTTCTGATAGAAGGATTGGTCTAATAGCAGCATGAGGACATACAAAAGCACATTGGTTACATTGAATACACTTGTCTATTTGCCATTCTGGTACTGCAACAGCTATACCACGCTTCTCGTATGCTGAAGTTCCCATTGGCCATGTTCCATCTTCTCTATCTACGAAAGTACTAACTGGAAGTGAATCTCCATCTTGTCTGTTGATAGGAATCAATACATTCTTTATGAACTCAGGAGCTTCAACAGCAGCAGCTGCTTCTGCAGTAGCACCGCTCCATGAAGCTGGTACATCTATCTTAACCAATGCATCAGTACCAGCATCGATTGCCTTATTGTTCATTTGAATTACTTTCTCACCCTTTTTACCATAGCTCTTAACAACTGAATCCTTCAAGTAATTAACAGCTTCCTCTACTGGAATAACATTTGCAAGCTTGAAGAAAGCTGATTGCATGATCATGTTTATTCTATTGCCTAGACCTAAGTCTGTAGCCATATCAGTTGCGTTGATTGTATAGAATTCGATGTTGTTATCGGCAATATATTTCTTTAATTCTGCCGGTAATTTCTCATCTAATTGTTCTGGTGTCCATTGGCAGTTAAGTACAAACTTACCACCCTTCTTTAAGCCCTTAACCAAATCATATTGATATACATAGGATTGGTTATGACATGCTACAAAGTCTGCTTCATTGATTAGGTAAGTTGACTTAATTGGCTTCTTACCAAATCTTAAGTGAGAAATTGTAACCCCGCCGGACTTCTTGGAATCGTATGAGAAGTAACCTTGAGCATATAGATTTGTTTCGTCACCGATAATCTTTATAGCGCTCTTGTTAGCTCCTACAGTACCATCTGAACCAAGTCCCCAGAACTTACATCTGATTGTTCCCTCTGGAGCAGCGTTGATTTCTTCTGTTGGTGTTAATGAATGGAAAGTTACATCATCCACTATACCAATTGTGAAGCCGTTCTTTGGATTTGCTGACATTAAGTTTTCAAAAGCAGCCTTTAGGTGTGTAGGAGTTGTATCCTTTGAACCTAATCCATAACGACCGCCTATGATCATTGGAGCATTGTCCATGTTGTAGAACATAGAACGTATGTCTAAGTACAATGGTTCGCCTAGTGCTCCAGGCTCTTTTGTTCTATCAAGTACAGCAATTCTCTTTACTGTAGTAGGCATTACGTCTAATAAGTACTTTGGTGAGAATGGTCTGTATAGATGAACCTTTATAATACCTACCTTAGCTCCTCTAGCGTTCATATAATCAACAGTTTCTTCTAAGGATTCAGTAATTGAACCCATAGCAACGATTATATTCTCTGCATCTGGTGCGCCATAGTAGTTAAATGGCTTATATTCTCTACCAGTAAGCTTGCTGATTTCAGCCATATATTCTGCAACCACTTCAGGAACTGCATCATAAAACTTGTTGCATGCTTCACGAGCTTGGAAGAATATATCTGGATTTTGAGCTGTACCTCTTGTTACAGGATGCTCTGGACTTAAAGCATTGCCTCTGAATCTCTTTACAGCGTCCTTATCAAGTAGGTTTTCTAAATCCTTATAATCAATTGTTTCAATCTTTTGTACTTCATGAGATGTTCTAAAGCCATCAAAGAAGTGTAGGAACGGAACTCTTGACTTTATAGCTGCTAAGTGAGCTATACCACCTAGATCCATTACCTCTTGTACTGAACCTGAAGCTAAAAGAGCAAAGCCAGTTTGTCTTGTAGCCATTACGTCAGAATGATCTCCAAATATTGAAAGTGCATGACTTGCTACGGCACGAGCTGTAACATGGAATACTGCTGGTAATTGTTCTCCAGCTAGCTTATACATGTTAGGTATCATTAGAAGCAAACCCTGTGATGCTGTAAAAGTTGTTGTTAGAGCGCCTGTTGCTAAGGACCCATGAAGAGCACCTGCCGCACCAGCTTCTGACTGCATTTCAACTACCTTTACTTCTTGACCAAAAATATTCTTCTGCCCATGAGCAGCCCATTCGTCAACATTTTCAGCCATTGGTGATGATGGTGTTATTGGATATATTGCAGCAACATCTGTAAATGCATATGAAACGTAAGCAGCCGCTTGATTTCCATCCATCGTTTTCATTTTCTTTGCCATCTGTGTAGACCCCCTATAAAAAAAATTAAAGTTTAACAACTTAAGTATAGTAAACATTGGTGTAGTTGTCAATTTGCCAAGGGCACAAAAAACAACCCTTTACCCTATAATAAAATACATTAAACCTCTTGAAGGCCTGCCTTGTATACATTATACAGTAAAGGGTTGTTTATATAATTTAAAAATATATTTGCTTATAGAATTATTTTCACAAAAATCATCAAAAGTACTCCGGGTATACCCAAAAATCCAGCTATTAATGCAGTAATGGGATTAACTCCAATTGTAATTCCTATGTAGCTGCCAAATACATTAAATATTATCAGTGCAATGGCTCCAACTATTCCGTTAATCACCAATCTTACTATTAATTTCATAGGCAGCACTAACAGCATACCTAATACATACACTGCACCAACTGCTAGAAAAATAGCTAATATCGACAACAAATCTATTTGCGGCATTATATCTCCTCCTAAACCCATAGCTTGTTATAATATATTAGTCTATTCACCTAATTATTACTGAAAAATAAGACAACCTAAAATTGAATTTTTATATTATTTTCCCTCGCAAGCTTCAACATATACACGTACTTCGACCTAGCGGCCTCCATTTTATATATAGCATGGTCAACCAACTCATGATCTACTACATTATTGAAGAAATTCTCCGCATCATCCATTTCCTGCTGTGCTTTGCGTAGATTTAAAAAGAATTCATCTAAGGCTTGCTCTTCGGCATCTTTTATTCCAAAGTATAAGCCATTCATTAGCATACTTAAAATGTTGTTAGATTTGGTTTTCTTGGTCGTTAGATTCGTTGACATCAAAAACACCCCCGTATATACTTATTAATAATTTAGCCAATTATTAACAAATTTATACAGAGGTGCAAAAAAGCTTATATTTCTCTTCTGCCTTCTAAGGCCTTCATCAAAGTTACCTCATCTGCATATTCAAGGTCTCCCCCTACAGGTATTCCATGGGCTATTCTGGTAGCCATTACGCCTAGGGGTTTTACCAGCCTAGATATATACATGGCTGTTGCTTCACCTTCAATATTTGGATTTGTTGCAAGAATAAGTTCCTTTACATCGTGTTCTCCAAGCCTAGTAAGCAATTCTCTAACCCTAATATTCTCAGGACCGATGCCCTCCATTGGAGATATTGCGCCATGCAGTACATGATATAGCCCTTTGAATTCCTTGACCTTCTCCATAGCCACTACATCCTTTGCATCCTCAACTACACATATGATGCTTTTATCCCTCTTTGGATTGCTGCATATATTGCATAGCTCGGAATCAGTGATGTTATAGCATACACTGCAGTATTTAATGTTTTTCTTCGCGCTTACGATTGCACTAGCCAGCTGTTCTACTTCATCCATAGGCAAATCCAGCAGAAAAAAAGCAAGTCTTTGTGCTGTCTTATTTCCTACTCCAGGCAATCTGGAAAGTTCTTCAATAAGCTTTGCTAGGGGAGCTACATAATAGCTCATTAAAACATTCCTCCAGGTAGACCAAGACCTCCTGTAAGTTTGCCCATTTCACTGCTAACCATTTCCTCAGCCTGTCTAATAGCTTCATTAACTGCTGCCAAAACTAGATCTTGCAGTAATTCTACATCATCTGGATCAACAACCTCAGGTTTTATTTTAATTGACACAAGCTCTTTCTTACCTGTCACTACAACCGTAACAGCTCCACCGCCTGCGCTTGCTTCAATTTGTCTTTGCTCTAGCTCTTCTTGCACCTTCATCATATCTTTTTGCATCTTTTGAGCTTGCTTTATCATGTTATTCATATTTCCCATGCCGCCGCCTTGGAATCCTTTTGCCATAATTAATACCTCCTGATATTTTACTTACTTATATATTATACTATTCTTCGCTTATCACTTCAACGTTGTCTTTACCTACCAACTGCATGGCAGCTGTTACGATATCGACAGCCGCATTTTCTTTTGACACTTCCTCATTGACCATAGAGCATTTAATCTTAATTTCAGATCCAAAATAATCTAGTGCTTCCTTTTCAATATCCCTGCAAATTTCAGGCATTTCCAATGCTTCCTTGCTGTATCTATCTTCTTTTTCAAAGGACAGGAAAAGCATATTGCCATCTAATTTCATGGGTTTAGCTGTGTGTACAAAGGTCATCAGCTTTATTTTGCGTCTTTCCTTTAGGAATTGTTTAAAGCCGTTCCATTTTCCTAATATCTCTGAGGATGCTGCACTTGGGGATGCTGACCGCGGCGCAGGTTTAGCTGCCCCTGGCTTTGCCGCTGCTTTTTCTTGTAGTTGCGACTGTACCGGCTTCATTGCAGTAACCGCTACAGCACCTCCACCTTCAGAAATCATCTTCTCAAGTTTGGACAATCTTGCCATCAAGCCATCTAAGCTATCATCACCTGCAGCCTTGCACATCCTGACAACTGCAACCTCCAGCAATATTCTAGGATTTGAATACCATTTAGCTTCATTTTCCAACTCAGATAGATATTTTATACATCGTACTATGCTTTCTCTATCAAACTTTGCGGCGCTATTTTTCAAAGCTTGTATTCCCTCAGAGGACATATCTATTACATCCTCCGGATTATCCAGAATCTTGGTCATAAGCAGATTACGGAAATGCGCTATAAGGTCTTTAATAAATTGGTATATCTCCTTTCCTCCAGAAGCTAGTTCATCAATTATTAATATTGTTCTTGGTGCATCGCCTTGTAGTATAGCATCTCCCATTTCCATCAAATGCTGATCTCCAGATATACCCAGAACTTCTAGCACCGTGCTTTCCGCGATGTGTTTGCCGCCGTAAACCGCACATTGATCTAGTATGCTCAAGGCATCACGCATGGCTCCGTCAGCATTCCTAGCAACTATTCTAAGGGCTGCCTCATCCGCTTCCATACCCTCATAACCACATATTGACTTCAAGTGAGTCATAATATTTTGAATGCTTATTCTTTTGAAATCAAAGCGCTGACAGCGAGATAGGATGGTTGCCGGCAGCTTGTGGGGCTCTGTAGTTGCCAAAATGAACATTACATAGGCAGGGGGCTCCTCCAGAGTCTTCAATAGTGCATTAAATGCTTCATTTGTTAGCATGTGAACTTCATCTATTATATATACTTTGTATTTCCCCAAAGTAGGGGTGAATTTGATAGCTTCACGAAGATTTCTTATATCGTCAATCCCTCTATTGGAGGCTGCGTCAATTTCTATAACATCTATTGAACTTCCTTCATTAATACTTACACAGCTATTGCAGCTATCACACGGATTATGGTCTACAGGACTGCCGCAGTTCACAGCTTTTGCAAGAAGTCTCGCTGTACTGGTCTTGCCGGTACCCCTAGTGCCACAAAGCAAATATGCATGAGATATCTTATTGGTTTCTAACTCATTCTTTAAGGTAGCAGTTACCTGCTCCTGCCCGTAAACATCTTCGAATTTCCTTGGTCTCCATTTTCTATATAAAGCAGTATACATCGCCATTACCTCCACCTGTATAGATAGTTTAATTATTCCCTACATATTTTACTATATAAGTTGCGAAAAAGATTTATCATAACAAAATCAGTAGAAACATCCAATTTTGTATTATCAAACATGTATTTTTCACAACTTATGAAGAGAGGAAAATGTTTTGCACTATATGAATTCAATATAAGATGTATAGTGCAAAACATATTATATAAGTATGTTATCATTTTTCTGCTATAAATACAAAAAGTGTTCTATGATGAACTATTATTATAATCCACTATAGAACACCTTCTTTATAATATTTAAGAAATCTTTATATTCATATCATTATGTATCTGTGCAATTGCTTCTTTATCTCTATAATAAGCTTTGCTAAATACATCTACCACATAGGGATTAAACTGTTTGCCCTGACATTGATTAAGTTCTTCAATGCCTTCCTCTAGACTCTTTGATTTCTTATAGGAACGTTCAGAGGTTATCGCATCAAAAGCATCTGCAACACTTATGATACATGACAACATATCTATGTTCTCACCACTTAAGCCATCGGGGTATCCATTTCCATCATACCTTTCATGGTGATGCTTCACCGCTTTCATAATGCCTTGATCCAGCCCGATGTTGGAAATTATTTTGTAGGCTATGGTCGGATGCTGCTTGACCAGCTGGTACTCATCCTTGGTCAGTTGGTCCGTTTTATTTAAGATGGAGTCACTGATGCCAATTTTGCCTATATCATGCAGCACTCCAGCAACCCAGATGTCTTCAATATCACTTTTGTCCATATTCAATTCTTTTGCTATAAAGGTTGCATACCTTGCTACTCTTATCGAGTGGCTCTCTGTATACATATCCTTTGCCTCAATGGTATTTACCAGACTTTGTACTGTCTTTAGATAAGAGGTCTTCACATTTTCATATGCTTTTGCATTATCTATGCTTAGAGCTATACTATTGCCCATGGAGGTTATTAATTCAATTAACTCATTAGTAGGCTTTGTTATTAGTATTGTACTCATTAGTCCTATATCTCGACCATGGGCTGCAAGAGGAGTAAACAATGTATACCTGGCACCCTCTTCTCGATAAAGCATTTTCAAATAATTATTAGGAAGCATTTCTTCATTTTTATACTCAATGATAAAGTACTTTTGATCGCCAACCATTTTTTTAATGTTGCCTTTGCTGGAGTCAACATTCGCCATACTTTTGTCTTCTAATCTTATTCCCTTGACAGCCTTTAAGGTATATTCATCCGAGCCTTCACTGTACAGCCCTACAGTACAGCATAGAGATTTTGATGCCGTTCTGACTTTATCAACTACAATGTCAAGCATCTCATCCAAATCCAAGGTTTTTGTAACTGCGTTGGTTATCTCATTGATTGCCTGTATTTCATTATAGCGGGAGTGCAATTCATCCTCCATACTTTTTCTAAGGGTAATATCTCTGGCAATAGCCTGTATTCCTACGACTGCACCTTGCTCTATCATCCTTCTGGTGATGCACTCCAAGTATAGCTGCTCCCCATTTCTTTTTTTCATTCTAAGCTGAAACTCATTGTGATCCGTTTCATAGGAGTTCTTCAATGTTGTCTCGTTTAAATCCCTACTCATAATTTCCTTTAGAGTTTTACCTATTAACTGCGACGCAGGATATCCAAGTATTTTTTCTACAGAGCTATTTACATAAACAATCTCAGTTTCATTATTTATAACAATAACTAGATCAGAAATATTATTAACCAACTTACGATATTTTTCTTCGGACTCATTAAGCTGATCCATTGTTGCGCCAAGCTGTTCATAGGAGGCCTCTAGTTCCGCATTCATCTCTTGCAGATATTCATTCTTCTCATACAATTCTTCCGTTCTATTAAATAAGTCTTTATAGGATTTATTTAGATGGTCTGACATTTGATTAAATGTATCTGCCACAATTTTAATCTCATCCATACCTTCTATGGTAATCTTATGGTCTAGATTACCCAGGGATAGTTTCTTCACCCCATCACGCAGCTTGAGCAATGGCCTTGATATAGAATTTGATAAATATATAGATAAAAATATAATTAAGATAACCACTGCTACACCTAGTATGGTTATAAAGCTGTATATATCTTTATTTAGCAATCCTACGTTTTCAGCAATATAACTTGCATTATACAATGCTACGATTTTCCAGTTGGTCGTATTCATTGTAGAAAAAGTACATAGCCAGTTTATTCCAGCTTTATTTATATCATGAGTACCTTGCTTTAGCGTTAATATATCTGATGATACATCACGTAAAACAAAGTCCTTATCAGATGCGTTGCCCTGCACAATATCACTATTTATGGTGAATTTTATATCCCCACTACTGTTTAACATATATATTTTAGAATCAGATAAAAGCTTTGAACTTGATAGCTGCTGCTCAATATAAGCATATGTAAGATTTGCTACTAATACCCCATCCAACCTATTTTCCTTATCGTACAGCGGCACTGCCAACCCTATGGTTTTCAACCTGCTGATTTCATCATCATATGGCTCAAGCCATACAAGCTTCTCTTGCATTGTTGCGCTTCGGTAAGGGGTGTGAAGTGTGTAATCATCATAATTCATAACTCGCCCTGTATTTGTGACAAGTTCGCCTTTGGTATTAACTATGTAAAGGTTTAAAAAATGTTCATTTATATCTGCCTGCTTTTGCAGAAAAGCCGATATACCTTGTGTCGAATTTTCTATATATGAATAAGACTTCGCAATTGAGCTTACTATCTTTTCTTGCTTTTCAAAAAAATAGTCAACATCTTTAATATGGCTCTGTATACTGTTATAAGCAGTGTTTCTATAATCCAACTCCAGCTTGTGATCTATTCTGGCATTTATAAAAATCCAAAACAATAGGGATGGCAAAATTGCAGCAATAACAAAATATATAAAGATTCTTAATTTAAGATTCATATTTCTCAAAGCAATATCCTCCGAATGAAGTGAATTCTAGCCTTAATACTAATTTGACAAGAGTCGACTAATACCTTCTTTAATTCTGAATTAACTTCATATTTTTCTATAAACTGTCACCTTCACGCTAATTTTTTGCAAATAAAAAAACTTGTTTTTCAACAAGTTTTAAAATTAAAGGCCGTGCACCTTTGTTCGACATACCCCTACAAGCGTTACCCAAGCAGTTAGCTACCATCAGGCGACCCTGCGGCACATGAAAGGGTTCACTTACCGTTGCTTCCTTCCGGACCTGGCGGGGTTCATGAATTTCCATTGCGTAGGACCCAATTATCAACACCACTTACTTGAGGCAGACCTTACATGAATATGCCTCATAAAAGGAATTCAACCCTGCTATTGCGGATTGCAGGTTACAGGGCACCGCAGTCTCCCCATCTAGCACGACCAAAGTTATAATCAACTAACTATTTCATTATATTATGACTACCTATATAAGTCAATGTCATATATAAGCTAAAAACACCAGTTTATTCTATATATTTTGCATCAAACCTCTTACATCATATTAAATGTGCAAAACGCTTTCCGCAACATAACTAATGGGTATCTTTTTGTACCATATTAACTAACATCTTAGTAAGAGTCTTTCTATCATGGTCATCTCCAGATCTCCATAGTTCCTGCAAAACTCTTTGTTCTCTGTTCTCTGGATCAACATTGGCATTCAGTAAATCTCCAACCTTTGTGCCTATATTATCTATTGTGTTTTCGGACATTCCTAACTTTTGGCCAATGTTAACTGCTGATCCCAAGGTTTGCTTCCATTTATCCCAATCACTAATCATATCCACATTTTTTAAATCCATACTTACATCTCCCTTTAACTAATTTTGTTTTCCTTCTACTGCGCATAACAGCAAGCCTGCCGCAATGCCTATTCTTTTATCCAAAATCCCCTCTGCTTCTCTGGTATATTCTAGCCTTACTTTGCTTACAAAGGGGTTTGCACTTTGTTTATAGGTACAAACTTTTGTACCATTGATCTCTGCCGTAAAGCTTTGAGGTATTACATTTATTAGCAGCCTTCGAACCAGGGCCATTGCCAAGTTGTCTTCCTTTATGGTTCCAATTTGCTTGTCATTATTATCCAGGAACAACCACTCATCCTTTAGAAGAGATTTCATGCCCTTACGCTTAAGCGCCCCTATTTTCTCATTTCTCTCAGATTCATAAATGTCATAGGTAGCACCTAAGTCAATAATATTCCTTGCCTTAATAACTAAAACTTCTTCCTTCATATCATCGCCTGTATAAAGCCTGATGTCTTCCTTAAGCTTAAAAGCTTTGAGGTTGGCATATAGAATTGGATTATCCTCTCCGGCAAACACACGAAAGGAAGCCCCAAAAAGCTTTATAACTTTTCTTCTTATTAAGTATTTATCAAATTGAAATCTATCCATTCAAACACCTTCTATTTCCTAATTATTATATATTATAGGGAATTTGCAAATTCGATATACTTGTTTCTTATATCCTCGTTTTCCTTAATTTCCTCAATACCTTCAAAGTCTTTTTCCAACTTATCTAAAATGGCAGGATCCAGCTTGCGCTCAGCAAGATTGAATATGGCATTGTCCTCTTTATCTATATGTTTTGTAAGCAATTGCTCATAGCCCATTGCATTAGCTACAATATCTACTTTTGAGTCCATATCTCCATTCCTATATCTTTTCAATGCCTGCTCTAACTCATAAATGTAAGATCTTCCAAAATCATGCTCTGTCAGCATTCCTTCAATGGGTCCTGCTCCTATATCATTAACAAGTTGGTCTGCCATGATATTAAACAAATGATTTTCTTCCTTTTGATGATGATATTTATCAGCATAGTTTCTTACAAAATCAATGATCTTTTCAAAAATTTCAGGTTTAACTTCGCCGCCATTCACTATGCTAATACACTGCTTGCGTATTCCTGCCAAAACCTTCTTAATATAAATATGCTCATTTCTAAGTACATCAGTAGATTTCAAATTCATCTCTCCCTTTCATAATCAATATACTTATATGATGCCCTAGAGTAAAAAAAATATATATTCCCTTGCTGTTACAATCAGTCTTTTATGATATCTTTTTGCATATTAAATTTATATAAGGGAGTGATAATATGACACCATACTTAATAATATACAACTGCAAAAGCAGTGTCCGGAAGTTTAAGACTGCAGATGCTGTCATAAGAGATTGCGCTTGGAACGATTGTTGGTTCTATCATTTAAACAATACATGGATTATTAAATCAGAAATGACCGCCCATGAAATAGGTACAAAACTAATAGATGCTGTTGATAGTCAAAACGACTTTATAATAATTGAAATTGTCAATAATTACGCATGTTGGCTTCCACAAGAAGCTTTGGACTATTTGAAGGATAATATATTCAACATGGTTGAAAAGTAAAAGAAGGGAGTGTCGCAAAACTACTTTAAGTAGGGAGTGAACGCTCCCTTTTTCACTT
>ENA-OFDP01000324-OFDP01000324.1-metagenomes-genome-assembly--contig:-NODE-324-length-22026-cov-5.272814_pt1 | contig 22026 bp, 17 predicted proteins | sample MGYA00153389_OFDP01 | MGnify analysis MGYA00153389 | reverse complement strand
TGCACCACACAACCCTCGGTGACGAATCCCATCGACGACGCCACTGGCGCCTCGGGGCCATCGGTGAGCACCGCCGGGATGGTCTCGGTCATCCCGTACAGCTGCCGGGGCCGGCAACCGAGCAGACCGGCGAACGTGTCGTACTGGTCGTCGCTGATGTTCATCGCGTACCAGCAGTGCTGCAGCCGCAGGCCCGGTACCGGCGTGGCACCGCGGGCCAGGATCATCCGGATCGGCGCAGCGAACAGGCTCGCATGGGTGGCGGCGTGCCGTGCGGCCTGCTGCAGGAAGCCACTGGCCGAGAACGTGTGGACGAGGGCCACGGAGGCACCGACTGCGATGGCCGAGGCGAACGAGTAGTACTGCGCGTTGGCGTGGAACAGCGGCAGCACGACGAGCTGGCGATGATGCGCCTCGAGCACTGCGGCAGCTGCCATCGTGGTGCCGGCGAACGCGTAGTTGGTTTGCGTGATCTCGACGCCTTTCGGCGCCCCCGTGGTGCCCGACGTGAACATCACCGCTGCGCGGTCGTGGAGGTCCGGTGTTGCCGTTGGCTGCAACGACTCGCCGCCGAACACCGCCAGCGACACATGCGGCGCGATCCGGCCAAGCAGCGAGGGCCCGAGCATCAGCCCGGCGACGATCTCCCCGATCACCCCCGGCTGGCCAAGCCGCCGCGCGGCCACGTGGCACAGCCGCGCCGCGCCGATCATCACGATCAGCTGAATCAGGACCGAGAATACCAATTGCTCGGTCGAGTGGACCGCGGTCATGCGGCGGCGTGCGCCCGGCGCGCGCGCAGGCACCACAGGCCGAACGCCGCGATGACCGCATAGCACAATGCGGGCACCACCATCGCGGTGCGCAAATTGCTGTAGTCGGCGACCAGCCCGGTGATTGCCGGAATGATCGCGCCGCCGACGATCGCGACGCAGATGATCCCGCTGCCGTCCGCCGCGCGTGGGCCGAGCTCCTCGCTCGCCAGGCTGAAGATCGTCGGGAACATGATCGAATTGACCAGCCCGATCGCAAGCAAGCTATACGCCGCGGTGGTGCCCGTGGTGTTGGCCGAAATGGCGATCAACGCAATTGCGCACACCGCGACCGTGGCGAGGATCTTGCCCGGGCTCATCACGCGCAGGATTGCCGATCCGACGAACCGCCCGACCATCGCCCCGCCCCAATAATAACTTATGTAATTTCCAGCAGCGGCATCGCCCAGGCCAAGCACACTCGACTGCTTGAGATAATTGACGATCAGCGACCCGATCGACACTTCCGCGCCGACGTACAGGAAGATGCACAAGGCACCGAAGCCGAAGCGCGGTCGCTTGAGCAGGCTGAACCCGCTCAATGGCGAGCTATGGTCGTGCTGTTCCTGCGGCAATTTGTTGCGGAACGCGAACACCGCCAGCGCGATCACTGCCAGCGCGATGGCCAGCCCGAAGTAGGTGCGAACGATCGTCGCGGTTTCGGCAGTTCGATAAGCGTCTAGCGCGGCCCCCGAATATTGGCTCGCGGTGACGGTCGCCAGGCCGCCGAGGATCAGCACCGACCCGACGCGCGGGAAGATCGTCGTCCCCAGGCTGTTGAACGCCTGCGCGAAGGTCAGCCGGCTGTGCACCGTCTTGGCGGGCCCGAGCAGGCTGATCAACGGATTGGCCACCACCTGCACGATCACCACCCCGCTCGCCAGCACGAACAAGGCAAACAGAAACAGGCCGTACGTCGCCGTCCGCGACGCCGGGATGAACAGCAGGCAGCCGACCATCATCGTCAGCAACCCCACCACCGCGCCGCGCATGTAACCGATCCGCTTGACCAGCTGCGCGCCGGGGATTCCGATCACCAGATAGGCGGTGAAAAAGCAGAATTGGACCAGCATCGCCTGCGTGTAATTGAGCGTGAACAGCTCTTTCAGCTTGGGGATGATGACGTCGTTGAGGCTGGTGATCCCGCCGAAGATGAAGAACAACGCCATAACGAAATATCGCAAGTTCGGCGCATCGTCCCCGCCACCCTCGCCCGATTGCGGTGCCCCATCGTGCGTGCCGTCGCCCGCCATTGCCATCGCCATTTCGTCGCTCCCCCCGTTTGGCCACAGGGCTAACTTGAATTGCGCCGCGCGTCACCTGTTCAACCATGCATACGAATGCAGGCGCATTGTCTTAGAGCACCGGCTCTGCCAGCCTTGCGGTGAGCGGGCGAGACGACCCGGATCGGGAGATGGATGTGACGCCCACGGACAAGCCGCGCCAATCGGCGCTCGGCCTCTTCAATATTTCGTTCGGCTTTTTCGGGATCCAGATCGGCTTCGCGCTGCAGAATTCGAACATGAGCCGGATTTTTCAGACGCTCGGCTCGTCGCTCGACGACCTCCCCGCCTTGTGGATTGCGGCGCCGCTGACCGGGTTGCTGGTGCAACCGATCATCGGCCATATGAGCGACCGCACCTGGCTCGGCCGGTTCGGTCGTCGGCGGCCGTATTTCCTGGCCGGTGCAATCCTTGCCGCGCTTGCATTAGTGCTGATGCCGATCGCCAATGTGTTGCTGATGGCGGCGTTATTGCTGTGGATGCTCGACGCCAGCCTCAATATCTCGATGGAGCCGTTTCGCGCGTTCGTGGGCGACATGCTGCCGCGCGACCAGCATACCGCGGGCTATTCGGTGCAAACCGCGTTCATTGGCGCCGGCGCGGTCGCTGGGTCAATCTTCCCCTATCTGCTCGATCATCTCGGGGTCGCCAATGATGCCCCCGCCGGAATCATCCCGGCGACCGTGCGCTACAGTTTCTGGGTCGGCGGAGTGGCGCTGTTCTTGGCGGTGATGTGGACCATCCTGACCACCCGCGAATATAGCCCCGACGAAATGCGCGAATTTGGCGGCGGCCAGTCGCCCGAGGGCGAAGCGCTGACGCTGCGAGCGCTCGCCGCACGTAGTTTCGGCGGAAGCGCCTTGTGGATTGCCGTTGGTGCCATCGTCTGCGCCTTGGTCGCGCCGCTCGGCCTCAAGAAGGAAGTCTACTTACTTGGTGGCCTAATGATCGCTTATGGCGTCGCTTCCGTCGCCGCCATCACGCTTGCGCGCAAGGGCAATATCTCGAACATGCTGTCGAGCATCGTCGGCGATTTCTCCGGCATGCCGCCGATCATGAAAAAGCTCGCGCTGGTGCAGTTCTTCAGCTGGTCGGCATTGTTCATCATGTGGATCAACACCACCCCGGTCGTCGCGCAATATTTCTTCGGCACGACCGATGCTGCGAGCCCGGCCTATCAGGATGCAGGCAATTGGGTCGGGGTATTATTCGCGGTCTATAACGGTGTCGCCGCAATCGTCGCTTTGACGCTCCTGCCGTTCCTCGCGAAACGCATCGGCAAATCCAAAACCCACATGATCGGCTTGCTGTGCGGCGCAGCGGGTTATGCCAGCTTCTTCCTGTTCCGTGATCCGCAGCATCTGCTGGTGGCCGAAATTGGCGTCGGTATCGCCTGGGCCTCGATCCTCGCCATGCCGTACGCCATTTTGGCGTCGAACCTGCCGCAGGCCAAGCTCGGAATTTACATGGGGCTGTTCAACATATTCATCGTCGTCCCGCAATTGCTAGTCGCGACGGTCATGGGGTCGATCACAAAGGCGTTTTTCCCGACCGATCCAATCTACACCATGGCCTTCGCCGCTGGGACGCTGGTGATCGCGGCACTGGCGATGATTAGGGTCAAGGAAGACGCCCCAGTCTGATCGCGCCGCGCCACCAGGCGGGCGTTCATCCAGACTAAAGACGGAAAAATGCTGGGAGTGGCAAGGATTGAACTTGCGACCCCTGCGATGTCAACACCAGCCACCCACGCAAATCTGGGGTTTTTGACGTCTTTTGTGCGTCAAACGGGCCGATTTCGACAACGAATGCGCGATTCGCCAATCGTTCGGGTTCATGTTGAACCAGGCGACAACTGTAGGTGAATCCCGAGCGAATGAGCGCCGTCCAATCGCGCGCATATTTCCGCAGTTCGGCGTTCGCCTTGGTGGAAAGCGGACGTTAGCAAGCGTGCACCGAGTGACCCCCACTGGCCGAAAGCAGACTGGCTGGTTTCGAGTTGCAAATGGCAAAAGCCGACATTCTCGAACCTTGCGTTAGGGCTGCTCTTACCATCTGTCGGTTCAAAGAAGCGGAATTGCTGACCTTGCTCCTAGAAGGGATGCGCCGACTGCAATGACTGCCGCCCGTCTAGTCTGCCGTCCAGCCTCCATCAACGATAAGACTGGTTCCGGTCATCAGCGCCGAGGCATCCGAGGCGAGGAAGGCGATCGCACCCATCAGGTCGCTGACTTGCCCGACTCGCCCCAGCTTGATCTTGGCCAGAACCGACGCCTTGAACTCTTCATTCTCGAAAAAGGGACGTGTCATCGGCGTTTCGATGAATGTCGGGGCGATGGTGTTGGACCGAATGCCGTGCGGGGCCAGGTCGAGCGCGAATGCCTTGTTCATCCCCTCCAATGCCCATTTGGACGCGCAATATAGCGATCGGCTGGGCCCGCCGACATGGCCCATTTGCGATCCCATATGGATAAGGCTGCCGCCAACGCCATCCGCGATCATCTTGCGAACGCAGGCCTGCGCGACGAAGAAGGCGGCCTTGACGTTGATTGACATGACCGCATTATAATCTTCCTCCTCGACTGCAGTCATCGGCATCGGGCGGTTGGTGCCGGCGTTGTTGACCAATATGTCGAATGCTGGTCGATCGGCGAAGAAAGCCCGCACCGCGACCAGATCCGACACGTCGAGCGTCTCGGCGATGCTGCCCTGGCCGATCGCCAGTGCCGCCGCTTCGAGTTCGTCCGACGAGCGCGCGACCAGTGTCACCTCGGCGCCGGCATCGGCAAGTGCCGCCGCAGCCCCCAGGCCGATCCCACGCCCGGCCCCGGTCACCACCGCCCGGCGTCCATCGAGACGGAACGAGGGCGTGCGGGGAAGGGTCAAACGGCGGCCGCCTTGCCGCCATAAGGAATATTTCGCCCGCCGAGCCGTCGGACGCGGATGTTGGCCTGCTCGCCATGACCAGCAAAGCCTTCGAGGGCGCACAACCGCGAGCAATATTCGCCGATCATGACCGATGCCTCGTCGGTCAGGATCCGCTGGTAGGTGCAGGTCTTGAGGAATTTGCCGACCCACAGCCCGCCAGTGTAGCGCGCCGCTTTGCGCGTCGGCAGCGTATGGTTGGTGCCGATCACCTTGTCGCCATAGGATACGTTGGTCCGGCTGCCGAGAAACAGCGCGCCATAATTTGTCATATGCTGAAGGAAATAATCGGGATCGCGAGTCATGACCTGGACATGCTCGGACGCGATGTCGTCGGCGATGCGGACCATTTCAGCATCGTCGGCGGCGACGATCACTTCGCCAAAACTTTCCCATGCGCGGCGCGCAATGTCGGCGGTCGGCAGGATGGTCAGCAGCCGCTCGACCTCGCGCATCGTGTCGACGGCCAGTTGGCGCGAGGTGGTCAGCAAAATCGCGGGCGAATCGGGCCCATGTTCGGCCTGGCCAAGCAAATCGGTCGCGCACAATTCGCCGTCGGCCCCGATTTCGTCGGCAATCACCAAGGTCTCCGTTGGGCCGGCGAACAAGTCGATTCCGACGCGGCCGAACAATTGCCGCTTGGCCTCGGCAACAAAGGCATTGCCGGGCCCGACCAAAATGTCGACCGGCGCGATCGACTGGGTGCCGATGCCCATCGCGCCGACCGCCTGGATTCCGCCGAGGCAGTAAATTTCGTCGGCACCGGCCATCGCCTGCGCCGCGACGATTGCCGGGGCGGGTCGTCCGTTGAACGGCGGGGCACAGGTGACCACGCGCGGAACGCCGGCAACCTTGGCGGTGATGACCGACATGTGGGCCGATGCGAGCAATGGATATTTGCCGCCCGGGACATAGCAGCCGGCGGCATTGAGCGGCAGATGCTTGTGGCCAAGCACCACCCCGGGGAGGGTCTCGACCTCGACGTCGGTCATGCTGTCGCGCTGGATCTGAGCGAAGTTTCGAACCTGGGTCTGGGCGAACTCGATGTCCTTGAGATCCTGGCCGGTCAGTTGGTCGATGCACGCCTGGATTTCGTGCGGCTCGAGCCGGTAGGATTCGCGGTCCCATGAGTCGAACCGGACCGACAATTCGCGCACTGCGGCATCGCCACGCGTTTCGATATCGGCCAGGATCGCTTCGACGGTCGAACGCACGTCGCGGTCCTTGTCCGCTCGGGTTTCGGCGGTTGCCCCGCGTTTCAGCCATTCCGCCACGATGTTTTCCTTCTCAATCGCGCTGCACGAGCAGACGCATCCGTTCGAACAAGTCGATGCCCATTTGCTGAAGCAGTTCTGGGATGTCGATCATCACCCAATTTTCGGCCAGCCGGTCCCCGTCGCGACGCCAGAAATCCATCACCCGCATGGTGATCGCCCGACCAGTCGGCGCAAGGCCGAGCCAGCCACCGCCAGCGTGAGTCGCGGTGATGCTCGGCCAGCCGGTCGAGGCAATGTACATGCCCTCGCCAATCCGCGCGCGATGATTGCCGCCGACGCGATCGGGGAAGGCGGTGAGGAAGGGCAGTTGGTGGCCGCGCTCATAGTCGGCATGACCGCGAAAATTGCCGATCGGCGCCGGGCCAAACCACCAGAAGTGATCGGTCCAATATCCGCGCATGCCCATCGATCGAAGCGTCCCATCGAACGTCATCAGTCCGCCAATCATCGCTTCGACCAGGCCAAGGCTTTGCTCGCCACCGGCAGCGTCGGCTTGCACCACGCCGTCCCGCGTAACCGGGCCGGGAGCGATTACGGATGGCCCCATTGGCACGGCGAGCGGCCAGCAGCCGGCCTGCATCATCAGCGCGGGCAGATCGATCAGGACCAGGGTTTCGGCAACCTGGCCGGCAACATGCCGCTCGAACCGGCCGAAGCGGACGAATGCCACCCGCCCGGTCGCGGGGATGCCGAACAGCGGGGCCTCGAATAGCCCGGCGATATGGCCGCTGGTCGCGACCCACTCGCCGCCCTTGAACGTCCCGGCCAGCCGGATATCGACGCGCTCTTCGCCACGCGGGAAGGCGGCGGCGAGCGGTGCAAGCAGATCGGCGGCGTAGGTGGCGCGGCCGACGACGCTGCCGACTGGTGCGAAGGCGTGCAGCAGATGATCGTCGGCAAGGCGATCGAGCGCCGACGCATCAGCCCCCAGCAGGCTTGGGCCGGATGCCCGATCGATCTGCGAAACAATAGCCATTGGTGATCCTCGCATAAGATTGACTTCGAATGCAACCGTCCTAAAAGTCGCCCGGGTACGGAGAATATCGAAGGTGGCAGGAATGAGCATTCCGCAGGCGCAGACGCGGCTCTGGTCACCGGCGGAGATTGACGCGCGCCTGGTTCGCTATGTCGATTTGCGGCCGTGCCACAATGCGTTTGTCGACACCCGCACCCCGGGGTCCGAGGCGAAAGAGAATTTCACGATCATCGGCCCGGGCGTATCGGAGAATCCCGAGCAATATGTCCACATCGCCGAGCCGCACGGCTTTAACATCGGCGGCGCACGACAGCCGCCGGGGTGCGTCAATTCGCAGCACAGCCACGACACCGCCGAGGTGTTCATCGTCCATTCGGGCGACTGGCGCTTCGACCTTGGCGAGCATGGCGACGATGCCCAGGTGACCGCCGGTCCGGGCGACGTCATCTCACTGCCGACCAAGACGTTCCGCGGATTCACCAACATCGGCCGCGATGACGGCTTCCTGTTCGCGATTCTCGGCCAGGACGATCCGGGCCGCGTGCTGTGGGCACCGTCGGTGTTCGACATGGCCCGCGACTACGGCCTGGTGCTGCTCGAAAGCGGGCAATTGATCGACACCGTTGCTGGGCAGCGAGTGCCGACCGATGCGCGCCCGATGCCCGTTACATCGACCAGCCAAGTAAGCCAGTTGAACAGCGTTTCGCAGGCCGAGGCAGAGCGGCTGGTGTGGCGCGCCGCCAACCGCCGCAGGTCGCGTTCGACGGCGATCATCGGCGACGGCGCACCGCTGGACTGGCCGCACGGTTTCGCGGTCGAACGTCTCGATCTGGAATCCGGCGATGACTATCCGCTACCGATCGTAACCAGCCCCGAGGTCGTCTTCGTCCATCTTGGGGACCTGGTCATTCGCTGGTCCGGGGGCGCGGCCACACTTGGTTCCGGTGACACGATCACCATCCCATCCAGCGCCGATTGGGTGCTGACGAGCGGGGACGGTTGCGTCGCCTATCGAGTCAGCCGAGACTGAGGCGATGCACGCCATCCCCAACGTCGGCGGCCGCGACATTGCGACCATTCTCGAGCCTCATGCGGAACGTCGTCAGCCCCTACCCGGATTCGATCCCGTCTATTGCGACATCGTCGACTACATCTTGCGCTGCACGCATCGCATCTGGGAGCAGAAGGATGTTGGCTTGATCGCGACTCATTACGCCCCCGATATCCGGGTCCACCTGATGACCGGGCCGGTCGAGGGGATGGACGGGGTGATCGCCGGGACCGCGCGGACATTGTCCGCCTTTCCGGACCGGACGCTGACCGGGGAAGCAGTGATCTGGTCGGACGAGGGCGACGGCGCCTATCTTTCGTCGCACCGCATCACGAGCGGCGCGACCAATTTGGGGCCGTCCGAACTTGGGCCGGCAACCGGGCGCCGGATCAGTTTCACGACTATCGCCGACTGCCTGTGCAAAGCCAATCTGATCGTCGAGGAATGGTTAGTGCGCGATTATAGCGCGATGGCCCTCGCGCTCGGTTACTTCCCGCGCGCCATTGCCCGGGCGCAAGCCGCCAGCGATCGCGCGAGCGGGCCGGCCGCTTGGCGGGTGGCGGCGATGGATGCGATCCGCGTGGCTCCAGCGACCCGCTTTCCGAGCGAGGCCTTACCCGATGCCAGGCGCGATCCCGCCGACTTCGCGCGCGAATTGCTCGACCGGATCGTCAATCATCGCCGTTTCGGATCGGTGCGTGACGCCTATTCGCCGGCCGCGCACTGGGCCGGCCCCGGCGCGCGGCGGCTGTTCGGCTGGGGCGAAATCACCGGCTGGTTCGTCGCGTTGATCGGCAGCTTCGGCGATGCGCGGTTGACGGTCGATCATGTCGCCGCGGTCGAGGTTGCCGACGGCCACGATATCGCAATTCGCTGGTCGCTGGCCGGCACCCACGATGGCAGCGCGCAGTACGGGCCCGCGTCGGGCAAGCCGATCTATATCTTCGCCGTCACGCACTGGAGGACCAACCATGGCCGGATCGTCGACGAGGTGACCATTTTCGACGAAGTAGCACTGCTTCGCCAGATCGAGGGTGGCCTGTGAGCGCGCTTGCCGAGCTTGAGCGATCATTGCGTCAGGACGGCGCATATGATCAGCTTGCGGCAAGCCATTCGCACCGCGCCGTGCGCGAGGATAGCCTGGGATTTGTCGTCGGCCGCGATGCCTTGACCGCCGATTGGGTCGCGAGCGGAACGCAACCGGTGACGATCACCGCCGATCTTGGCGAGATGATTGCTTTCGCGCTCGGCCCGCCTGAAGACCGCTGGCACGCCCATCGCTGGATCAAGCGCGAGGATGACCGGATTACTAGCGAAATTCTGGTCGAAAATCAAGACCGCGAGCGCATTGCGCCCGCCGCCTTTCCACCGCTCGGCGAGCTTCGCGCGGGCATGGGGCAATTTTCGGCGGGCGATGCTGCGATCCTGCCGCCGGACTTTCCTCCCGAGGCGCGCGCGCTTGCCGACCGGTTGCACCGCGCCTGGAATGGACGTGCCTTCGACGAGTATCGCGCCGACTGGCTGACGGCGCTGGTGACCGCGCTTCCCGATGCGACCTTTTATCTCGAGCACGCGATCGTGCGAGACGGCCAGACTGCAATTCTGTGGCGTGTCCACGGCCATACCCCGGAAGGGCAGCGCATCCGCCTTATCGGCAGCAGCCTGTTCGCCGGGAGTGACGACGAGACGGTGGTCGACCTGGCGGCGATGCGCGCGCAATCGACGCGCGATCTTATCGACTATTCACAGACCGGTTGACCGGCGCAGGGCGGCCGCGCCGCCGCGCAAAAACGCATGGTCGGACTCAAGCAGGAACAGGCCCACGCCCTTGGCCCGCCATGACGGGACATCGGCGGAGCGCGAAACGTACATGCCGACCGGCCGCGCTGCGGCGACGCAGGCCGCGACGATCCACTCTACCGCGTCGATCACGTGCGGGTCGTCGGGACTGTCGCATCCCAGCGCGATGGTCAGGTCGATGCGCCCGATGAACAATGCGTCGATGCCCTCGACCGCGGCAATGGCGGCGATTGCGTCAAGCGCTTCGACATCCTCTATCTGGGCGATCACCGCCGTCTGCGCGGCGCTGGCAGCCAGATGGTCAGCCATCGCCACCGACCCGTAACCGGCGGCGCGCGACGATCCGGCGTAGCCACGGCCACCCGGCCCATAATGCGCGCAACTCGCCAGCGCCTGCGCTTCGGCGGCGCTGCGGATATGCGGAACGACGATTCCGTCGGCACCGCAATCGAGCGCGTTGAGGATCGCTTCGGGTGCCGAGCTTGGCGTGCGCACCAGCATCGGCATCGGTCCGGCGCGCGCCACCATGATGCACAGATCCACATCGCGGCGATCGAACGGGGCATGCTCGGCGTCGATGCACAGGCAGTCGAGCCCGGTCGACGCGAGCACCTCGACGACGTGCGGATGCGGCGTCTTGATGAACGTGCCGAGCAGGCCTTCGCCGGCGGCGATCCGCGCCTTGAGCCCTACCACAGCCGGTCACTCGCGATCACCGCGCCTTGCGCGAGCGACGTCAGCTTGGCGTAGACAATCTCGGGATCGACCACGCCAAAGCCGGCGAAGGTTGAGAATCCGCAGTCGGTCCCCGCAATCACCCGTTCGCGCCCGACGATCGAGGCGAATTGGACGATGCGGTTGGCGACGACACGCGGATGCTCGATGAAATTGGTGGTCGAGTCGATCACACCGGGGATCAGGATCTTGTCCTCGGGAATGGCCGCGACCTGCTCGGCAAAGGCCTCGAAATCATGCTGGTGGCGCGGGTTCGACGTCTCGAACAGCAGGCCCGCCGGCTTGGCCTTCATCAATGTTGGCAGGATGGTCGCCATTTCGACGTCGCAATGGTGCGGCCCTTCATAATTGCCCCAGCAGACGTGCATCCGCACCCGATCGGCGGGCAGATTGCGGAGCGCGTGGTTGAGCACGTCGACATGCTGATTGATCAGCGTCAGATAGTCCGCGTCGCTGCGATCCTTGTACATCATGTGTCGACCCAGCCCGAGGTCGGGGCTGTCGAGCTGGAGGATCAACCCGGCGTCGACGATCGCCTCATATTCCGGGCGCATCGCTTCGGCCAGCGCTTCGAGATATTCGTCCTGGGTCGAATAATATTCGTTCGGCTGGAACAGCGCGATCACGCCGGGCGATGCCGAATTCATGAACCCGCCGGTCGGCGAATGGCGCGCCATCGCCGACTTGAAATGCGCGATGTCGTCGTCGAGCGGCGCGAGGGTCAAAGGCGAGACCGGACCGACGCATTTGGGGCGGCGGTAGGACGGCGTTCCGCCGCTTTGCGACTGGCGTTGGAGGAAGCTCGGAAAAGCTTCGAGATCGGCTGGGGGCGTTCGGTCAGTGTCGCCGTCGAAGCCGGTGATGCGGTCCTTGATGTAGGTGGCGTAGGAGATTTTCGACATCTCGCCATCCGAGACGAGGTCGATCCCGCATTGCACCTGGCGCGCGACGACCACGTCGATCGCTGCGCCGACGACCTGGGAAAAGCGCGACGGGTCGATCGCGTCACCGCGTTCATGGGCGAACACCAATTCGGTCACCGCTGTGGATCGCGGCAGCGATCCGACATGCGTCGTCAGGATGCGGTCAACCAAATTTCGTCCCCCAATGGCGGTCGAGCCATGACACGATTGTCGCCGCGAATTTGTCCGGCTGCTCGAGCGGCAGCAAATGCCCGGCCTCGTCGATCACCTCAACCACCGCATTGGCGCACTGCGCGGCCATCGCGAAATGCCATTCGGGCGGGCACAATCGATCTTCGGCGCCGCACATCAGCAACACCGGGCCAACGAACTTGTCGAGTACGCCGCGCAGGTCGGCGCGGGTTCGCAATGCCTCGCTTTGCCGGACGAACACCGCGTCGCCCAAATCAATCGCCATTTGCAGGATCAGCGCTCGAAGTGGCTGGTTGTCGCGATTACTTTGCGCAAGGTAAGCTGGCTTGAGCTCGTCGGCAACGAGCGTCTCCAGCTCGCCCGCGCGAACTCGATCCTGGTGCACCGGCCGAGCCGCAGCGCGCTCGGGCAAGTCGGCGCCGGCGTTGGTGTCGCTGAGCACCAGGCCGGCGACACGCGCCGGCGCTTGTCGTGCCATTTCAAGGGCGACGATCCCGCCCATCGACAGGCCGATGGGAATCAGCATCCCGTCGGTGGCGGCGAGCGCTCGCCCGGCCATCCCCGCAATATTGTCATCAAGCGACATATCGGCATGAACCGCCCGGGCCAGCAGCGCAGGCGGCATGCCGTGCCACAAGCGCTCGTCGCACATATTGCCCGCAAGCAGGACCAGGGTAGGCTCGGTCACGAGGCGAGCTTGGCGCTTGCGCCCCTGATCAGCTTACCCGAGAACAGCCGTCGTTCGGGCCCTATCGCCGGGTTTTCAATGCGCTCGATCAGCATCGACACGGCCGCCTCGGTCATTCGTCCGACTGGCTGGCGAACCGTCGTCAGCCGATAACTGCGCCATTGCGCCGGAGCGACACCGTCGAAGCCAACTACGGACAGCTTTTCGGGGATGGCGATGTTGCAATCGATCCGCGCCGCGTCCATCGCCCCCAGCGCCATCACATCATTGGCGGCGATGATTGCATCGAGTTGGTATTTTTTTAGCAGCCGCAGCGCTGCGGCATGGCCACTTTCGTAGGAAAAATCGCCGCGATCGAGCGGTACCTTGTCGATCCCAGCGAGCGCCAACCGGGTGAAGACATCGCGCACGTGCGCCTCGCCGACGGTCGAATCGGCGGGTCCGGCAATCACTCCGAAAGAGCGGCAGCCCGCGGCAATCAATCCGTCGATCAGCATCGTCTCGCCAGCCGCGAATTCGCAGCTGACCGACGCCACCGGCGAGCCCCCGCCGTCACGATTGTAGAGGACCAGCGCAATGTCGCGATTGCGGAATGCGTCGAGCTGCGCGGGGGACAATCGCGCGGCGACGATCGCTCCGTCGACCTGGTAACGCCACACCTGGTCAAGCATATGGTCGACCTCGCTTTCCGCCGCGAGTGTGAACAGCAGAACGCGGATGCCGCGCGCCGAGAGTTTGGCCGTCAGCGCCGCGAGCACTTCAGGATAATATAGGTTCGTGAGGTTGGAGATGATCACTGCGACCAGGTTCGAGCGGCGCGTGATCAGCCCCTGGGCGATCGCATTGGGCCGATACCCAAGCTCATCTGCGGCAGCGACGATCCGCGCCCGGGTGGCCGGGGCGACCGAGGCGCCTTCGCGGAACGCGCGCGAGACCGCAGACTGCGATACGCCCGCATGTCGCGCGACATCGTAAGACGTGCCTGATCGCCGCCGGGGTGGTTTGCTATCGTTCATCGTTCGGGCTGATCGCCTGTTCGCGCCATCAGTTCAAGCGGGGGGCGATCGCATTCGTGCAATCGCCTCTTGCCCGGTTCAGAACCTGATGCTTCCCCGTACCCCCCACAACCGCGGCGGTGCGTAGCTCGCCTGAAGCCCGCCGCCCCCGCCATAGACAAACCGGGTCGCGGTTGCCTTGTCGGTAACATTGGTGACGAAGGCCTGGATCGAATAATTCTCGTTGAAATCCCAGGTCAGCCGAAGATCAAGCTTGGCGAACCCTTTCTGGCGGTCGAGAACCGAGTTGATCGCCTGACCATAGAACGACGAAGAGAAGTTTAGCTGCGCGTAGGGCGACAATTTGCCAGCGCGACCAAGATCGATATCATATTGCGCCGATACCGCGCCCGAGAATTCGGGCGAATGCGCGATCCGGTTGCCGGCGAGATTGCAGCCAAAGGCCGCCGCCGGCTGGCCGACACCGCCGGTGCCGGGGATCAGGCCGCAATTGTACCCCACGGCAAATATCCGCTGTTGGCCGGCAGGCGCGATCGTGACGCCATTGACGATGGTCGCGGGTGCGCCGATCGCCGGGATCAAGATAGACGTGCCGAACGGCGCCGCGACCTGATCATATTTGGTATATCGGGCGTTGAGGTAGGCGACGCTGGCAGTAAGCGTCAGTGCCGAGGCCGGCTTCCAGATTGCTTCCATTTCGGCGCCGTAGGAGCGCGCCTTGCCGCTGTTTTCGATGATCGATAGCGTGGTATTTCCGACCGGCACCTGGCGTTGTTCCTGTAAGCTGCTGTAGCGATTGTAGAACGCCGCCAGGTTGAGCTGGACGGTGCGATCGAAGAACCGGTTTTTCGATCCGATTTCAAACGCCGTCACGACCTGCGGTTGAAAGGTCGAGCGGCCCAGCGCTGCGGCGGTTTGGCTACCGTTGAATCCACCCGAGGTGAACCCCGAGGCAACCGAGGCATAAAGCAGGTTGGCCGGAGTGACCTGGAAATCGAGGCCAAGCCGGTACGTCAGCTTCTTGAAGGTCGCCGTGTTGAATGTCGCCCCGGTAAAGATGGCGGTGTTGGCAGCCAAGCATTGGAAGCCTGGCTGCGGCGCCGGAATGGAAACATACGTGCAGTTGGTCGGCGCGCCTTCCGAACCGAACGCACTGCCAGGAATGTTGCCGGTACCGAAAGTGATCGCGTTCGTCTGAGGGATGCCGCCAACGAGCGGAAGCACGGAGTTGGCGTTGGCGAACTGGAAGTCCTTGCGATCGCGAGTGTAGCGAAGACCGGCGGTGGCTTTCAGCTGGTCGGTAATGGCGAAGCTCGCCTGTGCATAGGCCGCGAGCGACTTGGTTTTGGCCCGGAACTGCTGGTAGAAACCGTTCGCCGCGGGCCGCAGGATATTGGGGTTAACGTTGCGAATGATCTGCGGGAACTGCTGGTTGATGAAGGTGCCGTTCAGCTTGTCCGCGAAATAATAGGCGCCAACGACATATTCGAGCCGCTGGTTCTTGCCCGATATCAATTGCACTTCCTGGCTGAACGTCTTGGCCGAGGTGAACTGATAATCGGCGCCGATCTGATTGGCCGAGAAATCGGTGTCCTGGGTCCGTGTCGTCTTGAAGTCGGTGTAGCCGGTGATGGACTTCAAGGTCACCGCCCCCAAATCGTAGGCGATGTTGGCGGTAAGCCCGGTGTTGCGCAGTTTCAGCGTCGCTCGATAATCATTGTCGATGCGGTATGGATTGCCCTGCTGATAAATCGGAACGCCAGCGTCGATCGTCAGCGGCGCATCGACGATCCCGTCGCGATTGCCGCCGCGGGTGTTGAGGAAGACCGGCGTGGCGTTAAACAATTGCGCGTTGGTTGGAAGATAGAAATAGGAACCCACAAGCTTGTAACCAAACGCGGATCCACCGGCCCCACCGCGCCGGGCGTAATCGACCTTGAAGACCGCGGTCAGCCGGTCGTTGGGCTGGATCAGCAGCGACCCGCGCAAATAACGATTGTTGTCATCAAACAAATTATTGCCCGACGGATTGTCGTTCTTCACATAACCGTCTGATTTTTCGTAACCGGCGGCGAGGCGAATTGCGGCAATGTTGCCAAGCGGCACATTGATGAAGCCCGTTGCGCGGACCTGATTATTGTCGCCGTAAGTAAAATCGGCGCCGCCAAGAACCTTGTTCAACTTCGGCTGGGCGGTGATGATCGAGATATTGCCGCCAAACGTGTTGCGACCGTATAGCGTGCCTTGCGGTCCGCGCTGCACTTCCACCCGTTCCAGGTCGACGAAGCCGAGCGTCGCTTGCGAGGAGCGCGACTGATAAATGCCGTCGATGAAGAATCCGATGGTCGTATCGGCGTTGACGTCGACGCTTTCGGTGCGAACGCCGCGGATGGCGGGGCGGGCGTCGACCCCGGACCGTCCGAAGGTAAATCCAGGAACCAGTCCCTCAAGCCGCGACAAATCGGTCAGGCCTTTGTTCTTGATGTCGGCGGCGCCGAAGGCGGAAACTGAAATGGGCACGCGCTGGAGGTTCTGCTCGCGGCGCTGCGCGGTGACGACGATTTCCGCAATCCCCGTCTCAGGCGTTTCGGTCGCGGCCGGTTCGACCGCAGCGGCGGTCTGCGGCGCGGCGGTCGGTGCCGTGGCAGGTGTGCTGGTCTGCGCCTGTGCGCCTGTTGCCATCATCGCGGCCATGATCGCCGTCGATGCTAGCAGTGTGATGTTCTTGCCGAGCATTCTTGCCTCCCCCACATGCGTCGCTTCCCCACGACTATTATGCACGTCGAACAGAAAAAGACTGCGGATGCAATCGAAATCCTGCGTTCTCGCGGGGGACTCCTTGCGCGCGCAGTTAAGAATGCTAGGCTTCAGATCGGAATTTCGATCATGATGCTGCATTCGCAGTCAACTTTTTGATTGAAATGAGGGCTGGGGCAGATTGGAAGGTTGACGATGATCGACAAGGTTATGCTCGACGCGCGACAGATTCCCGTTTCACGCAAAGTCGCGGCGCTGGCATTCCTCCTGGTCGCATACTTCTTTTATGCTTGGTCGTGGAACACGGTCGACATTCTGCGGCCATACATCAAGGACAGTCTTGGCCTGACCCTGACCCAGTCGGGTTCGCTCTACACTATGCAGTCAATCGGGGCGATCTTGGGCGCGGTCGTGATGGGCCAGGTCGCCGACAAGATTGGGCGGCGCAACGCGCTCGTGATCTCGATGTTCGGCTACGGTTCGTTTCTCTTGGCGGCACTGCTGGTGACGGATTACGGTCAGTTGATTTTTCAACGGATCGCGCTCGGTTTTTTCATGGGCTCGATGTTTCCGATTGCAGTCGGCATCTATTCTGGGCTGTTCGCTCGTGATGTGCGCGGTCGCATCGCCGGGGTCGTGCTTGGCGTCTACAATCTTGCGGTCGCCGCGCTGGGCTTCGTCTCAGCCGCCACTTTGGGCGCGGGCTACAGCTGGACTGTGTTGCTGTGGGCCGGTGCTGTTCCCATCGCTATCGCGTTATTCGCGTTCGTGATCATCCCGGACGACCGCCGGCTGATACCAATGGACGGGAAAACCGGGGGCGAGGCAATTGCCAAGGCAAAGCTGCCGATTACCGAATTGTTCGCGCCCGGGGTCGCCAAACAGACCATCAAATTGGCCGTCATGACTGGCCTCAATTTTTTCGCGTATCAGGCCTTTACCGGCTGGGCGACAACCTATTTGAAAAGCGATCGAGCGATTCCCGATGCAGTGGTTGGTAATGTGCTGGGGTGGCAATTCATTGGCGCGGCGCTCGGCGGTCTCGTCTGGGGCTGGATCAGCGATCGTTTCGGCCGGCGGATCGCGGGTAGCGGGTTCGTCTTCGCCGCGGCGATCATTCCGGTGTATTTGTTCGTGCCGATGTCGGTCACGCTGCTCGAGGTTACCGGCTTCACCTACGGGGTAATGCTCTCGTGCAGCGCGATCTGGGGTCCATGGCTGTCCGAATTATATCCTCCGCATCTGCGCTCCACCGCTGCGTCAATCTTCAATTGGGGCAGGGTGATCAGCATGACCGCTCCCCTGATAACCGCTCCTTTGGCGGAACACTTTGGACTCGCGCCAGTGATGTGCCTTGCCTCGATAAGCTTCCTTGCTGCGGCCGCGATCTGGTTCAACCTGCCCGAAACGATTGTAAGACGCACAGCGCTGGACTGAGCCACCCCCGCCAACGCGGGCGCATGGGCGAATGAACGCACTGCAAGTAATTGGATCCAAATCAGATGGCACGCCGCACCCTTGTTATGGATGCCTTGTCTCGAGCGGCTGGCGATGTCCGCGACGCCCTTAGTAGTTAACATTCTCTGGCAGGTGCCAGTAAATGTCCGCTTTGGGGAACTCCACACAGGCCTCTGAGTGTCAGCGAAGTGCGCAAACCGGACAAGCGTTTTAGGCCCGCAGTGGGTCGTTAGCGGATACGAGTTAACTTGCGCTGTAGCGGTCTCATCCCCTGTGATGTCAACACCGGCCACCCACGCAAATCTGCGGCTTTCGAAGTCTTTTGTACGTCAAACGGGCCGATTTCGACAACGAATGCGCGATTCGGCGTGCCGACGATCATTTGTCGCTCGTCGCTGGGATTTCGTCGCTCCAGATCGCCGAATTCAAGTCGAATTCTGTCGAGACCGTTTCGGCCCTTGCGGCGATGCCCCTGCCCATGCCTTGGGCGCCCACACGCGGATCGAGGCAGAGTTTCGAGCGGGTCCGCGAACAGGCTCGAGTCCAGGTCGAGAGTCGGAACGCCGGGTCGTTGCTCTTCGAACCCCTGCCAATCGCCGTCGCGTTCGGCCTGGCGGCACTTCCCGAGCCGTCGGCGGTTGATATCTACCTCGACTTCGAAGGTGATAGCTTCGTGGGCGAGCACGGTCAGGAGTACCTGCTCGGTTACTCATTTCGGAGCGAGGACGGCACCGATGAATATGTCGCGCTCTGGGGGCTCACCCGGGACGAGGAAAGGGTCGCATTCGAAACCTTCATCGACTTCGTGATGGCTCGATGGGATCTGCATCCTGATCTCCATATTTATCATTATGGCGCTTACGAGGTTGCTGCGCTGAAAAGACTGATGGGCCGGTTCGCAACGAGGGAGGAAGAGCTCGACCGGATCCTCCGTGGGCGCTTGATGGTCGACCTGCTAAGCGTTGTCCGTCACGCGATCCGCGCCGGTGTCGAGAGCTATTCGATCAAGAGGCTGGAGCCACTCTACGGGTTCGAGCGAAGCACGGACTTACCCGACGCAAACCTTGCGCTCACCCGCCTACAAACCGGCCTCGAGCTGGGTGATCTTGACGATATCAGCGCCGAGGACCGTGACACGGTCGCGAGCTACAATCGGGATGACTGTGTCTCCACCAACCATCTTCATTTATGGCTCGAAGAACTCCGTGCCCAAGCACTGCAGGACGGAGCGGAGATCGCACGTCCCGAACTGGGCGACGGCACGCCAAATGAAAAGGTAGCTGAATGGCTGGCTAGAATCACGCCCCTTGTCGAGGCGCTGACGCTTGATGTCCCGGCAGATGTCGCGGAACGCTCGTCCGAACAACACGCCCGATGGTTGCTGGCCCACATGCTCGACTTTCACCGGCGCGAGGACAAGGCGACCTGGTGGGAGTATTATCGGCTGTCCGATCTCGATGCCGAGGAACTGCTCGAAGAGAAGGCGGGGCTCAGCGGCCTGACGCTTCAGGCAACCGTTGGAGGGACGGCGAAGTGCCCGATCCATCGCTACGCTTTCCCGCCACAGGAAACCGATCTTCGACCGGGCAAAAAGTTGAAGGCCCAAGGCGGTGAATCCTTAGGCGCGGTCGACGCGATCAGCGTTGAGGGCCGGACGATCGACATCAAGAAGACCGGTGCCTTCGCCGATATCCACCCTGCCGCCGCTTTTGTGCATGAATTCATTGGCTCCGAACCGATGATGGAAGCGCTGATCAGGATCGCTGAATTCGTGATCGCGGGCGGAATGGAAGGAGACGGCTCCTACTTGCCGGCTCGCGACCTTCTTCTTCGCAGATTGCCCCGATGCAGCGACGGCGGCCCGCTTCAGCAGGACGATGAAGAGCCTCTTGATGCAGCGGTTAGGATTGCCGGGAAGATCGAAGAGGGCGTGCTCCCTGTTCAGGGTCCGCCGGGCGCGGGAAAGACTCACACAGGCTCGAGAATGATCGTCGAACTCGTCCGGCGCGGCAAACGCGTCGGCATCGTCGCCAACAGCCATGCTGTTGTCCGCAATCTCATCGACGCAGTGATCAAGCGGGCAGATGAGATGGGCGTCGATCTCACCTGCGTTCAGAAGCCGGGCGAAAAGGAACCGGAAGGGCATCGCTTAAAGATCGTGGGGAAGAACGTGGACCTCGTTACTGCGCTGCATGGTCAGTGCCAGGTGGGCGGCGGCACCGCTTGGTTGTGGTCGTCGCCGGAAGCGCACGAAAGCGTCGATGTCCTTTTCGTCGACGAGGCGGCGCAGATGTCGCTCGCGAACGTCCTTGCCGTTTCACAGGCTGCGCGAGCACTCGTGCTGCTTGGGGATCCGCGGCAGTTGGATCAGCCGATGCAAGGAAGTCATCCCGAAGGCACGGAAACGTCGGCCCTCGATCATGTCCTTGAAGGTGCCCAGACGATCCAACCTGACCAAGGTTTATTTCTGGCCGAAACCTGGCGGCTTCATCCCGACATTTGCGCCTTCACCTCCGAGCAATTCTACGAGGGAAAGCTGCACTCGCGCCCCGGACTGGAACAGCAAGCGGTGACCGGTGGCCCGGCGATCGGTAGCGGCCTACGGTTCATTCCTGTCGATCACATCGGCAATCATAACTGCTCGCCCGAGGAGGCCGACGTGATTGCCGAGCTGGTCAATGGCATCCTGAGCAGCGGCGCAACTTGGACGAACGCGGAGGGTGAAGAACAGCCGATTGGCCTTGCCGAGATACTTATCATCACGCCCTACAACGCGCAGGTTTACGAGATTTAGCAGCGTCTTCCCGGTGCCCGGATCGGAACGGTCGACAAGTTCCAGGGCCAGGAAGCCCCGATCGCCATTTATTCGATGGCGACGTCGAGCCACGCCGATGCGCCACGAGGGATGGAATTCCTATATTCGCTCAATCGCCTGAATGTCGCGACTTCACGGGCGCGATGCCTATCATTCCTCGTCTGCAGCCCGGCAATTTTCGAGGCTGAGTGCCGCAACCCGACGCAGATCCAGCTCGCCAATGCCTTTTGTCGTTATCTAGAGCTGGCGGAATAGCTCCATCCTTTGGCCGATAGTAACCATCGGCGTCGGACGTCTGCTTTTGGGCAACGGCCGCCACGCTCCGAATGGCCGGGATGGGCGCAAAGCGGACATTCCGCACATTCCATTCGACTTCGTATTCGAACCGAGCATTGGTCGTGTCATGAGTCGCGCAGAAATCGCGGCGCCGCCCGGTTAGGACAACTAGCCGGGCCTTGGGTGGTAGGAGCGGCAAGGTGCCGCTCCGCAAGGAGACCACTCATGACCAACCCCGCGATCAACGCCAAAACGATCTTCCAAGCCAAGCCGACCGCGAGGCCTGCTAAGACGGCTAGGACGCGATCAAATTCGTCGTGCCGGAATGCTGCAAAACCCGTAGACCTCACAGTCGTCGTCGCTCCGAGCCGCTCGGCGCCCGCCCCTGCCAGCAAGATTACCAAGCGTGACCAACTCGCCGCGATGCTCGTTCGAGACGCAGGCGCCACGCTCGACCAGATGATCGCTGCGACCGGCTGGCTGCCACACACGACGCGAGCCGCCCTGACCGGGCTGAAGAAGCTCGGCTATGCGATCGACAGCGACAAGATCGATGGCATCCGCACGTATCGGGCGGTGGCGCCCAAGTGAGCGACGCGCTGGAGCAGGAAGTAGAGAAATTGCGTCGGCTCAGCCGACTGCAACTCAAGGACCGGTGGCGCGACCTGTACAAGGCCGCGCCACCGGCGTCATTCACTCCTGACCTCATCGCCCGCGGCATCGCCTGGCGCCTTCAGGAGATGTCGTTTGGTGGGCTGGCGTCAGATGTGCGGCGGCTGTTGGCAGCGGTCGGGGAGGGGGCACAGGTACGACGTCGCTCACCCGCGCGCGTTGCCCTGCGCCCCGGCAACCGCCTCGTCCGCCGCTGGCGGGGGCGGACTTACGTCGTCGAGGTCACCGATGGTGGGCTCATCTATGAAGGAGTCCAGTTCACTTCGCTTAGCGTCATCGCCAGCACGATCACCGGCACCCGCTGGTCAGGCCCCAAGTTCTTCGGGCTGGTCAGATGAGTCGGATCCGCTGCGCCATCTACACGCGCAAG
>ENA-OFDP01000322-OFDP01000322.1-metagenomes-genome-assembly--contig:-NODE-322-length-22097-cov-4.594184_pt1 | contig 22097 bp, 22 predicted proteins | sample MGYA00153389_OFDP01 | MGnify analysis MGYA00153389 | reverse complement strand
ACAAGTCGGCCAACACAGACCCACAACAGCAGGATGCGGCTCCGCCGCATCTGTTGTGGCCTAGTTGCCTCCAACGCTAGGCCACATAATCCAAGCGATTGGCGCTCCTCATGAAATCAATTCTCATTGCCGCCGTCACCCTCAGCCTCGCGCTAAACGCGTTTCTCGCTTACCGGAATTGGTTCTCGCCCGCCTCGACGCAAACGTCAAGCACGACAGGAGCTGCAGTTGTGATGCGAACACCCGGAGGGCTCCTGGAGGTCAGCACGATCACCGCCGAGGAGAGATTCGATTCCTCGACCGATCACACGGTACTGGGAGTACCTCTCGGCAAGACAGTAGCGCAGGTCAGGGTGCCTACCGTTTACCGCTATCACGTCCAACTGGCTAAAGAGTGGAACATCCGCGTCTCTGGCAGTGCTCTGATCGTGGTTGCCCCACCTGTACAGCCTACATTGCCAGTGGCAATCGATACAGGCAAGCTTGAGTCCTTCTCAAGCGGCCTCTGGTCGCCAATCACAGGATCTGGTGCCGTAGCGACGCTCCAGAAGTCCATCACCGGCAGACTTGGCGAAAAAGCCGCATCGCAGCAACTCATCCTGATGCAACGCGAGGCCGCCCGGCTTACCCTTGGCGAGTTCGTTCAAAAGTGGGTTGTCGGTCAAGAACGCTGGAAGGGAGTCAAGGCCCCCACAGTATTCGTCTTCTTCGAAGACGAGCCTCTAGGTAAGAAGGCAGCTCCGCTACTTTCAGAATCCCCGTGAGCACGGTGTGACCTAACCTCTCGCATGTGGATTCAAGGGAACAATCGAGGTCAGAAGCCAACAAATTTCCCCGATTCATCGCATCTTCAAGGGGGAAAATTGGGGAAAAATTGGGGTCAGACTTTAATTGATCTTCCAGATTCATCGGTTCTTCAAGGTAAAAATGAACGGCTAATCCAAACGTCGAGCCTTCTTATGAAACAACACACCAAACGCGTCGGCATCATCGGCTTGGGCATCATGGGCAGCATCATCGCTAAAGCCTTGGTGCAAGCGGGGCATGAGGTGGTGGGCTATGACCCAATGCCCGCGGCTCGCGCGCGCTTGCGCCGCAGTGGGGGACGTGCGCTGGCCTCGGGCACGGAGGTGGCCCAGCAGGCCGATGCGCTGATCTGCTCCTTGCCCTGCACGGCTGCGCTACATGCTGTCGTGGCTGATCTGCAGCAGGCGGGTCGCCCCAAGGCAGGGCAGATTGTGATTGAGACGAGCACTTGCCGTTGGCCGATAAGCTCGCAGCGGCAGCCGCGTTACGCAAGCAGGGGAGCTAATCGGGGTCAGATTCGAATTAATGCAACCGGGGCGGATTGAACAATTCATGCGGGAGTGCCTACCGTACCTAAACAGATTACCTTCGCAATTTTAAGTGCTATTAATTCAGGAGCTGTTTACGCCCGAATTTATTAGCATAGAGCCTTAAATGATACATAAATCGGCTCTAAAAAAGCTTTTTTTGCTCCTCGGCGGGTCAAAAGCCTGTTGCTTAAGCCTTTTGATGCTCGAAACGGCTGTTTTCAGGTACTAAAAGTGACTCTAATCCAATAAAAACGGGCGCAAGCAGCTATTGAAAATATAGCGTATCAAAAGACTAGATACGCCGGGCCAGCTCGACCGCAGCGCTTGAACCGCTGCCGACCAGTTTGCACCAGACGCGCAGCAGCCAGCCAGGCGGCTGGGACTGCAAACTCAAGGCTTCGTCGCGATGTTCACATTCGTCTTGCTGGCATTCGCGCAGGAGGGCTAGCAGGTCGGCGTGCTCAGGCTGGTTTTGCAGCGCATCAATCTGGTGCTGGTAGTGCTTGTCAACAAAGGTTTCAACCGCTGCAATCGTAGCGTACACGGCGCGGGGGCCGAACAAGGCGGGCAGAGCGCCAGTGGCAAAACCTGCTACACGCCAGCCGGGCAGCAGTCGGCTGCGCTGCGGCCACGGCAACACGGCGTTGATTTTGTCGAGGTGGCTTTGCTCGGTCACCAGGTGGCGCTGGGCAAATTCGCGTACGCCTGCGTCGCGTGATACGGCCAGCAGACCCCGGTAGATCCACACCGCGCCTGTCTCGCCCGCCTGGTCTGACCGCAAGTCGCCTGCCAATGCTCTTGATACACGCGGCGCTTCAAAGGCTTTGGCAATCCCTTGCATTTGTGGTCTGATGCGCAAAAACGCCCGGTAGACCAGCTCCAGCAGCGGCGTAGCCCCCGGCAAGCGGGCGGCCATGGCCAAATAACGCCAGCCGGGCAGGGTGGCCCACAGCGCCACAAAAGCCTCAGCGCCGCTCAGAACTTGCCCATCAGAACGCTGTACGTGAAAGCGCGCCAGATAGTCGCTGCGCACGCCGCCGGGTGGCAGCGCAGTACCGGGCTCGCTGATATCTGAAAATTTCAGAGTCTGGGTGGGCTCGACAGGTTGCAAGCCCTGGTAGATACCAATTTCACGGCGGCACAAGGGGCAGGCACCGTCATACAGCACAGTCAGGTTGGGGCAGGTGTTGTCAATTGTTTGAAGCACCGCTCAATGATGCCATGACAACTGCCGGGACGCAGGTGCACCGCGCATTCACTGCCAAGCCATGCGGATATCACCAGAGTGTGTGCGGTCTGGTTGATATGGCGGCCTTGTCTTGTCACACAACTGCCACTCAACTGACACAAGCACGTCACCTCGGCTGCTCACAATCTGTGCATGCAAGAAACCAGACATGCCACGCCAGCCTTGAACTTCAACCAGCAGTGCCTGCGCATTTTGCGCTGCACCGCCAACGCTTTGGCCAGTAGCCCGGGTGGTTTGCGCTTTAAGCCGGGGGCGCGGCCTTGGCTGGAAGGCCTTCAGAATATCCGCCCCATGCTTCCGAGCGTTGGCAAATGACCTTCCACCAGCAGCCCCGACCCCGGGGCTTTTTTACAGCATTATTTTGATTCGATCTGTTTTGGTCCGAGACACATAACCACAAGGAGTTAGCCATGAAAGAACTGCCAAACCCCACGTTTGCCCTGTCCCCTGTGGCCATGCCGCAAGTTATCCGGGGGTCACTTTGTCCAAGCGGTCAAACTGTCATTTCCGATATTGTTCAAAGGCCTGCCTTGGGGAAAATCTCGGTCGGCTGGGCCCGGCATCAAGACGAGGTCCGGGCGGCGCAGCGCCTGAGATACCAGGTTTTTGCAGTCGAGATGGGTGCCACGCTGCCCATTACCGTGGCTGGCCACGACATTGATTTGTTTGATGATTATTGTGAGCACCTGCTGGTACGGGATGAGGCCAGCGGCGAGGTGATTGGCACGTACCGGGTGCTGACACCCACGCAAGCCAAACGCGCTGGCAGCACATACAGCGATACTGAATTTGACCTGACCCGTTTGCGTACCCTGCGTGAGCGGATGGTGGAACTGGGCCGCAGCTGTGTGCATGCTGACCACCGCTCGGGTGGTGTGATTTTGGCGCTGTGGGGTGCTTTGGCTGAATTCATGGCGCGCAACCAGCTGGACACGATGATTGGATGCGCCAGCATACCGATGCAGGCGGGCGGCACGAATAGCGGCCAGGCAGCTGCGAGCATTTGGCGGCAAGTCAAGCAAACGCATTTGGCACCGATTGAATACCACGTCACGCCACGCCTGGCGCTGCCGGTTGACAAGCTTGATGATTCGCTGAACATTGAGCCGCCTGCTTTGATACGCGGCTACCTGCGCCTCGGTGCCAAGGTGTTGGGTGCCCCGGCATGGGATCCGGATTTTAATTCTGCCGATTTGCCGATGATGATGCGGATTGCGGATTTACCACCGCGTTATCTGAAGCATTTCACGGCCAAACCAGCTGGCATGTGATGCGTACCATGTTTGACGCTTTGGGATCCATGGGCAATTCAAGTGCCCAGGAGCCACATGACAACGATGATGAGTCGCAGCGCAAACGTTACCGCACGATTTTTATTTCTGACCTGCATCTGGGCACGCCCGGCTGTCAGGCCATCGCCTTGCTTGATTTTTTAAAGGCACACCCGAGCGACAACCTTTACCTGGTGGGAGACATCATTGACGGCTGGCAGCTACGCCGTAAATGGTACTGGCCACAGGCGCACAACGACGTGGTGCAAAAGCTCCTCAAGCGTGCACGCAAGGGCTGCCGGGTGGTGTTCATACCCGGCAACCATGATGAGTTTGCGCGTGAATTTATTGGTCACCGCTTTGGTGATATTGAAGTGATGGAAGAAGCGGTACACACCACCGCCGATGGCCGTCAGTTATGGGTCATTCATGGTGACTACTTTGATGCTGTGGTGCAGTGCGCCAGGTGGCTGGCCATTGTGGGTGACAACCTGTATGAGTTCACGCTCAAACTCAATCGCTATCTGAACAGCTTGCGTGCGCGGATGGGGTTGCCGTACTGGTCGCTATCTGCCTACCTGAAGCAAAAAGTTAAAAGCGCACTGAACTACGTGACCGACTTTGAGGTGGCCGTGGCCAATGAAGCTCGCAACCGGGGGCATCAAGGCGTGGTGTGCGGGCACATTCACCGCGCCGAGATGCGTGACATCAATGGCGTGCTGTATTGCAACGATGGGGACTGGGTTGAAAGCCGTACAGCGCTGGTAGAGCATTTTGACGGCACGCTGGAACTGCTGCACTGGGCGCCTGCGCATGAGACGCAAGGGCGTGGCCATGTTGGCAACACAGTGACTGCCTGATGGAAAACCTTTCGAAATCAAACATGAAAATTGCATTGATCACTGACGCATGGCAACCCCAAGTCAACGGCGTGGTCACCACGCTGGTTGAGTTGGTGCGCGAGTTAGAGGCGTTGGGCCACAGTGTTGATGTGATACATCCAGGCCTGTTCAAGACCCGGTCATGCCCCGGCTATGCGGGCATTGATTTGGCGGTTTCGCCCAAGCGCGTTTTGACTGAAAAGCTCGATGCTTTCGCACCCGAGGCGATTCACATTGCTACCGAGGGACCATTAGGCTGGGCAGGTCGCAGCTACTGCACAAAAAGAGGGTTGCGGTTTACCACTGCGTTTCACACCAAGTTTCCAGAAATTTTGCACGCGGCATTGAAGATCCCGTTGTCTTGGGGTTATGCACTGTTCAGGTATTTTCACAAACCCTCATCGGGTGTGATGGTGCCAACCAACGGCGTGCTTCGCATGCTGGAGGTGCGCGGCTTTAAAAACCTGCGCGGCTGGACACATGGCGTAGACACCGAACTGTTTGCTTACCAACCGCAGCCGCGCTTGTATCCGCCGATGGGCACATTGGTACGGCCTGTATCGCTTTTTGTTGGCCGCGTATCGTATGAAAAAAACATCGATGCATTTTTGAATCTGGATATTCCGGGAACCAAAGTGGTTTGCGGTGTTGGTCCGCTGGAAGCCAGCTTGAAGCAGCGCTACCCGCAGGTGCGCTGGATGGGCGTGCTGCCGCGCCATGAACTGGCCAAGGTCTATTCAGCGGCCGATGTGTTTGTCTTTCCGAGTCGCTCTGAAACCTTTGGGCTGGTGATGCTGGAGGCGATGGCCACCGGTACGCCCGTCGCTGCATACCCGGTCGATGGCCCGCTGGAAGTGTTGTGCAAAGCCGGTGGCACTGATGATGGCGTGCACCATGGTGGCGTTTTGCATGCTGATTTGCAGCAGGCCTGCTACACAGCGCTAACTGTGCCGCGCCATGAGGCACGGTTGCGTGCACTGGACTTCAGCTGGGCGCAGGCGGCTCAGTTGTTTGAAGGGTATTTGGTGTCGGCACATCAAGATAAGTTGATGCATAGCGGATTAAATCTTCAAAGCGGGCAAAATATAAATCACGTTGCCACATTGGCGAAAAAACCTGTCACGCCTTTGTCATAAATACAGTCAACACTAGCCTGTTAACGTTTGTTTACTTTTGATTACAACGGCTTTGCCCGTTCCCTGCCTTTGTCTACATCAAACACTTCTACCGCTGTGCAGCCTTTTCAGTTTCTGGATCGTGATCACAGCATCTTGGCCTTCAATGAACGGGTACTTGACTGGGCCAAGCGGCGTGACGTGCCGCTGCTCGAAAGACTGCGCTATTTGTGCATTGTTTCATCCAATCTGGATGAGTTTTTTGAAGTGCGCGCTGCGCCGCATTTGGCAGCTGCACGTGCCAGCGAGCAAAAGGGGTTGTACACCGCTGATTCATTCAAGGCCTTGTCTGAGGCGGCGCACGACATGGTGGCGCGACAGTATTCGCTTTACAACGACGATTTGCTGCCCGAATTTGGAAAACAGGGTATCCGCATCGTCTCGCATGGTGAGCGCAATGCTGAACAGCGGCGCTGGGTCAAAGCCTATTTCGAGCGTGAAGTTCGGCCGCTGTTGATTCCCGTGGGGCTGGACCCATCGCACCCGTTTCCGCAGGTCGCTAACAAGTCGCTAAACTTTATTGTTCGCCTCAGTGGCCATGATGCCTTTGGTCGTGAAAATGACATCGCCATTGTTAAAGTGCCGCGCGTGTTGCCACGCTTTATTCACATGCCCGCGCGTGGCAGCAACAAAGGCACACTGTTTGTATCGCTGTCCAGCGTGATTCGTGCGCACTTGGCTGAGTTGTTTACGGGTCGGGTGGTGGGGCAGTTCTCTCAGTTCCGTGTGACGCGGCATTCAGACCTGGCGGTTGATGAAGACGACGTGCAAAACCTGCGCACTGCATTGCGCCAGGGGCTGGAGCAGCGGCATTATGGTGAGGCGGTGCGCCTGGAAGTGTCGGCAGGGTGCTCAGAGTACTTGTCCAGCTTTTTGCTGAAGCAGTTTGATTTGCCGGAACTTGCTTTGTACCGGGTGCATGGCCCAGTTAATTTGGTGCGCTTGACGCAAATTGTCGATCTGGTCAATGACCCCAAACTTTTGTTTCCGGTCTACAACGCTTGCTACCCCACGCAGTTGGTGCCAGGACAATCGTTTTTTGAGCGTCTCAAGCAAGGCGATGTGTCAATTCACCAGCCGTTTGAAAGTTTTGATGGCGTACTGGCCTTTTTGCGTGAGGCTGTGAATGACCCGAAAGTGCTGGCCATCAAGCAAACCATTTACCGCACCGGCTCTGACTCTGAATTGATGCTGCTGCTGCGCGAAGCAGTACGCCGGGGCAAAGAAGTTACTGTGGTGGTGGAGTTGAAGGCACGCTTTGACGAGGAAGCCAACATCAACTGGGCCGAAATGCTGGAGTCTATTGGTGCACAGGTGTTGTACGGCGTGGTGAGCTTGAAAACTCACGCCAAAATGCTGCTCGTGACCCGGCGCGAAGGCCGCAACCTGGTGCGTTACGGGCATTTGTCTACCGGCAACTACAACCCGCGCACCGCCAGGTTGTACACCGACGTCAGCTACTTGACGGCTGAGCCGCTGTTGACACTTGATATGGACAATGTATTTGTGCATTTGGCCAGCCAGAGCAAGTTGCCCAAGTTGCACCATCTGCTGCTTGCACCCTTTCAGTTGCAACGCAAATTGATCGAAAAAATTGATGCATTGGGCGATGCAGCAGCGAAAGATAAAAACACCCGCATCGTCGCCAAAATGAACGCGTTGACAGATGAGGCTTTGATGCTGGCACTCGTCAGGGCAGGGCAGCGCGGCGTGAAGATTGATTTGATCGTGCGGGGTGCCTGCATGCTGCCCGCGCAAGTGCCGGGTGTGACAGACAACATTCGCGTGCGCTCGGTGATTGGCCGGTTTCTGGAGCATTCGCGGGTGTTTTACTTCCGCAGTGGCGCAGAAGAAACCTTGCTTCTTTCAAGTGCCGACTGGATGAACCGCAACATGCTGCGCCGTATCGAATTGGCCTGGCCTGTAACGGATCCGGTGATTCGCCAGCGCATCATTGATGAATGTTTGGTGGCTTATTTGCATGATGGGGTCGATGCCTGGGATTTGCAGTCAAACGGCAGCTACACCCGTGTTAATAACTTGACCGGGCATGGCGCCCAAGCTGCGCTGATGCGCCGTTACATGTCGGCGGTACGACGCAAAAAATAGATCAGCAAAAGAGCAGCTTATGGATCTGATTTTGTGGCGCCACGCAGAAGCTGAAGATTGGCTATTGGGCGATGAAACATCAGGTGTTGACTTGGACCGCTCGCTGACCCAGCGGGGCGAGAAACAGGCTGTTCGCATGGCCGCGTGGCTGGACAGGCAATTGCCAGAAGGCGCACGCATCTTGGTCAGCCCAGCCAGGCGCTGCGAGCAAACGGCGTTGGCGTTGGGGCGTAAATACAAAATTCGTGCAGAACTTGCGCCAGACGCCACGCCAGCACAGTTGCTGGAGCTGGTTCAGTGGCCGATGAACAAATATCCGATATTGGTGATTGGCCATCAACCGATACTGGGGCAAACCATTGCGCAACTGCTGGCCTTGAAGGAAAACGAATGCGCTGTTAAAAAAGGCGCACTTTGGTGGCTGCGTAACCGGGACCGTGATGGGCAAAGTCAAACGGTTATCGTCACAGTTCAATCTCCAGAAGTGCTTTAACTCAAAGTGCCGTTAAAACGTGGGGAGGGTCAAGCTCCACGGTGTTTTTTGCCAGGCCAATACCTCTTCGCGCAGCAGATGCACTGACTGTGGATAGGCATCAGCCCAACCCTGTCTGTAGCGCAGTGCAAAATTTTTGGCTTCACTGCTGCCCGATTCAATTTGCAAGCCCTCAAGATCCGGATCACGCCGGGCGTGACACAAAATCACGGCAATGCGCAAGCACATCAGTTGCTGCATGAACGGGTGGTCTTCAAAATCGGCATCAAGTTTTCTCAGCTTGCCGCGATGCCCCAGCACCAGCATGCTCAAGCGGTGCAGTTCGGGCTGCGCAAAACCTGGCGCATCTGCATTGTCAAGAATATACGCCCCATGTTTGTGGTAATCACTGTGTGAAATTTGGCTGCCAATTTCGTGCAGTTGGGCGGCCCATTGCAATTTGCGTAAAAAGCGTTCCTGCTCGGTTGACGAATGCCACGAGCCAAGCATCAAAAATAGCTGACGTGCCACTTTGCTGACGCGCTGTGATTGGACGGCATCCGCATCAAACTTGCCTGCCAGCCGGTTAACGCTGGCCGAGCGGACATCCGTCACCCCTTGCTCGCGGTCCAGCAGGTCATACAACACCCCGTGGCGCAGGGCACCCACGGCCGCCTGCATTTGCTGGATGTCGAGCAAGTCAAATACCGCCCGCAGCACGCTGACACCGCCGCCAATCACTGCGCGCCGGTCTTCCTTCATGCCCTCAATTTTGAGCCGGTCTGCGCTTTGGGCTTTGATCAAACGATCCAGCAACCAGTCAAGCCCTTCACGAGTTACCAAGCCTGGTGCCCATCCAGCGGCTGTCAATGCATCGCTGACAGCGCCAATCGTGCCTGAAGAGCCATAGGCCACGTCCCAGGCACCCGAGTGGTAGGAATTGGTGGCTTCGTCAAGAATCGCTTTGGCTGCAATCTCAGCACTCTGAAAAGCGCGTGCGCTGAACTGACCGTCGGGAAAATACTTCATCGACCAGGCCACACTGCCAACCCGGTAAGACTCCATGGTGCGCGCTTCAAGCCCCTTGCCAACAATCATTTCTGTAGAACGCCCGCCAATGTCAACCACCAGACGCCTTTCATCGGACTGGGGCAGCATGTGCGCTACACCTTGGTAAATCAGACGGGCTTCTTCGCGGCCTGAAATTACATCAATCGGAAAGCCGAGAATTTTGTTGGCACTTGCCAAAAATTCGTCGCGGTTTCTGGCTTCTCGCAAAGTTTGGGTGGCCACGGCCCGTACTTGCGTTTTTTTAAAGCCAGCCAGACGTTCACCAAAGCGCGCCAGACAGTCCCAGCCGCGTTGCATCGCATCTTGTGTCAGGTTACGGTTGGCATCCAGGCCATTGCCCTGGCGCACGGTTTCTTTCAGGTATTCGGTACGGTTGATCTGGCCCGTGTCGTAGCGGCCAATCTCTAGGCGAAAGCTGTTGGATCCCAAATCTACCGCCGCCAATAAGGTTCCATTTTGCATCGCTGACTCTGCTTTTCTATGAATTCTGGCAGCATAGCATTCAAGCGGCACTCTCATTATTTCAACATCACCCAATCAGTCTGCCATCAATTGTCATCATGGTTTGAGTCACGTAAGTGCTGCTCCTGCGCTGCGAGTTAAAACTAATCCTGAAGCCTCCCAAGTCCAGTGTGCTGCGCTTTTGAAAGGCTGACAGGGCGCTTTGGCGCGTTAACGATACGTCTACATCGTTGAGCACATCGTAGGTGTAGCGTGCTGCAATAAAACCAGCCAGACTCAGGGCGGTGGGGGGTTCATCAAAAAGGCGCGCAAGTGTTTCACGGTAGCTGCGAACGATGGGTAAGCTTGCGTTGACCATAGGCACAGGTTGTGTCGCAATCACTGGCGTATTCCGGGCAGCCCCCATTTGCTGCATGGTTTGAAGGTTCACATCAGCCAAGGCCACGATGTAACGCTGACGGGATTGTTTCTCAAGGCCCTGCGTGAATTCAGCCAACTCGGGCGTACCGCCTACAAAAAGCAGAACAGCCGGTGTACGCGCTGTCATTTTTTGACCCATCAATCGCAATTCACCATCAGCCTGAAATGATTGCAGTTTCAATTGCATGCTGGCAGCAATGCGTTCAACTTCAATGTGGTACAGGGACTGATCACGGGCCGTGCCGTAAATGGCTCCCAGCTCGCTCAAGCCCATCACCGATAAGGTTTTCAGGGCGTGACTGATTTGTTCTTGTCGGGCGGCAAATATCGGAAAGGTGTTCTCATCGAGTTCAAGACTGGAATTTTGTAACCACGGTGCAACATGAGCAATGTTTATTCTTGCTTTTCTGATTTCAACCACAATTTGACTGGCCAATGAGTCACCAGCGCTTCCAGACAGCACCACACAAGAGGGGTTATTTTTAATGGAGTCGAGCGCAGCTATCGCGCTTTCTGCGCTGCCGTCTGTTTCAAGTGTCAGATGCTGAACCTGCTTGCCCCGTATGCCACCTCGCAGATTGATGTCTTGCCAAGCCGCGCGTGAACCGATTAAAAAATCTTTAGAAACATCCTGTTGGGCTTGCGACGTATCCAAGATCTGCGCCACAACCAGGTTACGCTGAATCATTGATTTTGAAGACTGTGCGATACACGGTACCGCTGTCGCTGCGGCTATCAAACTTGTGCTTAACAGCAAAGTTCGGCGAGTGACCGGTGGTTTTGAGATCGTCATGGTTCTGTTATTCCGGTGGGCATGTCATGTGACTCGATGCTGCTTAAAAACACGATGCATCAATAAAAAACGCGATGCTGCAAAAGCTGCCGCATCGCGTTGTTGGAGCTAAAAAAATTTTAGCGTGAAGGAGGAATCAAAACGCTGTCAATAATATGCACCACGCCATTGGTGGCCGACACATCAGCGGTTTGCACCATGCCGTCTTCCACCGTCACAAAATCACCTGCCTTGGACAATGCCAGGTTGGCACCATTCACGGTTTTTGCATTGCCGTTTTTCACGTCAACAGCCATGACCTTGCCCGGTACCACGTGGTAGGTTAAAACTGCTTTGAGTTTTGCTGGATCCTTGCCAAGGTCGTCCATGGTTTTGGCGGGGACTTTGGCAAATGCGGCATTGGTCGGTGCAAAAACGGTAAAAGGCCCGATGCCCTTGAGCGTATCGGTCAAGCCCGCTTTAACAACCAGGCTGCTAAGTGTGCTGAGTTCTGGTTTTGCGGCGATGGTGTCTGCAACAGACACCGGGTTGGGCTGGGTTGCGCAACCAGACAAGGTAGCGACTACAGCAGCGGCAATCAACAGACGGCGATTGGAAAAAATGGTCAACATCAAAGTTACTCCTAGTTAAAGACAAAACAAAGCGTAAGAGAAAGCAGTGACAAAACCATGACAAATGCATGAAATTTATGTGACAAAACCATGAATTGCTGGATCAAGGGTTTTGTTGACATAAGTTGTTTGTCATGACTTTGTCACAGTAGCTTCTTACAGTTTCGTCATGTCTGTTTTTAACCCGAAAGGTATTCCCATGAAATTCAGTTTTAAATTCTCTTTGATTAGCTCGGTGATGGCTATTGCAGTTTTGCCAACGGCGTCAATGGCTCAAGACGTGACAGGTGCTGGCGCTAGTTTCCCGGCGCCGCTGTATTCGAAATGGGCAGCCGACTACAACCGTGCTACTGGTGTCAAGATTAACTATCAGTCGGTCGGTTCTGGTGCTGGCCTGCGTCAAATTGAGGCTAAAACAGTTGATTTTGGTGCTTCTGATGCACCTTTGAAGGACGACGAGCTGGCCAAAAAAGGCTTGGTTCAGTTCCCAACCGTGATTGGTGGCGTGGTTCCGGTGGTCAATATTAAAGGTATTGCACCTGGTCAGCTCAAGCTGAACGGTCAAGTTTTAGGTGACATCTATTTGGGCAAGATCACCAAGTGGACAGACCCAGCCATCAAGGCGCTGAACCCAACCTTGCCATTGCCTGATGCTGCGATTTCACCAGTGCGCCGCGCTGACGGCTCTGGTACCAGCTTTATTTTTACAAACTACCTGAGCAAAGTGAATGCTGAGTGGAAAACCAAGGTGGGCGAGGGTACTGCCGTCAATTGGCCTGTTGGTGCAGGCGGCAAAGGTAACGAAGGCGTTGCCGCTTTCGTTGGCCGTTTGCCTAATTCGATTGGTTATGTTGAATATGCCTATGTCAAGCAAAACAAAATGACGTTTGCAGTGATGCGCAACGCTGCTGGCACTTTTGTGTCGCCAGATGACACTGCTTTCAAAGCAGCAGCCGCTGGCGCTGATTGGGCCAAAAGCTTTTATCAAATTCTGACTGAGCAGCCAGGCAAAGATTCTTGGCCCATCACCGGCGCAACATTTATTTTGATGCACAAAGTACAAGACAAGCCAGCTCAGGCCACTTCATCTTTGAAGTTCTTTGACTGGGCGTATAAAAATGGCGACAAAACGGCAGATGACCTTGACTATGTTCCAATGCCAGCGAACGTCAAAGTCATCATTGAAAAAACCTGGGCTGATATCAAGGATGCATCTGGTAAGTCGGTCGCTACTAAATAAACGGGTTTTGTGCTGTTTGTTTAAATAACTAAAGGTTTACCTGTGTCCTCAACATTACCAGCAGGTGGTGCTGCCTTCGACCCTGTGTCTAAATCAGCCAAACGAAACATGACCAATCCTCCTCCTGGTAATACAGTACGCAGAAGCCCGCTTGCAGACAAAATGTTTGGCTGGCTGGCGCAGGGTGCTGCCTGGCTCACGCTACTCCTTTTGATCGGTATTTTGCTGTCACTTGTGGTGGGTGCCTGGCCTGCCATCAGCAAATACGGCCTTGGCTTTTTAACCAGCACGACCTGGGATCCGGTTAAAAACGAGTATGGCGGCTTGGTCATGATTTATGGCACGGTGGCCACATCGTTGATTGCCTTGATCATTGCGGTGCCCGTCAGTTTTGGTATTGCACTTTTTCTGACGGAACTCTCACCTGCCTGGCTGAAAAGGCCGTTGGGCACAGCCATTGAGTTGCTGGCTGCTGTGCCATCAATTGTTTATGGCATGTGGGGCTTGCTTGTCTTTGGCCCTATTTTGGCTACTTACGTGCAGCAGCCTTTGCAAAATGCTTTTGGTCAAACACCTTATCTCGGTGCTTTGGTCTCAGGCCCACCTGTCGGTATTGGTATTTTGTCGGCAGGTATTATTCTGGCCATCATGATCATTCCATTCATTGCTTCAGTAATGCGTGACGTGTTTGACGTGACGCCTGTCCTGCTCAAAGAATCGGCATATGCGCTTGGCTCTACCACTTGGGAGGTGGTTTACAAGGTGGTTTTGCCTTACACCAAAGCAGGTGTGGTGGGCGGCATCATGCTCGGTCTTGGACGTGCTTTGGGTGAAACCATGGCGATTACTTTCGTGATTGGTAACTTCAACCAGCTTGATTCATTGAGCCTGTTTCAAGCGGCTAACAGCATTACATCAGCGCTTGCCAATGAGTTTGCAGAGGCCGCAGAAGGCTTGCATCAGGCAGCTCTGATTTATCTGGGCTTGGTACTCTTCTTCATCACGTTTGTGGTGCTGGCCTTGTCTAAATTGATGCTGGCGCAGCTTAACAAGAGTGAGGGGACCAAAACATGAGCGCAGTCATGATGGATGCGCGACTGGCCAAATTTGCCCGTCGCAAGCTGGTTAACAAAATCGCATTGGTGTTGTCTCTGGCAGCCATGTGCTTTGGTCTGTTTTGGTTGTTCTGGATTTTGTGGGAAACCATTCGACTGGGCCTTGGCGGCATCAGCTTGGCCACTTTTACGCAAATGACACCTGCGCCAAACGAAGAAGGCGGTATTGCCAACGCGATTTATGGTTCGTTCTTCATGGTGGTGCTGGCAACTTTTGTAGGCACGCCCATCGGCATCATGGCGGGCATCTATCTGGCGGAATACAACGTCAAAGGATGGCTCGCGTCGATCACGCGATTTGTAAATGACATTTTGTTGTCTGCACCGTCTATCGTTATTGGGCTTTTTGTGTATGCCGTGGTGGTGTCGCGCTTTAAATCTTTTTCAGGTTGGGCGGGTGTGATGGCGCTGGCTTTGATTGTTATTCCAGTTGTGATCAGAACCACAGAGAACATGCTGCATCTGGTGCCAGCAGGCTTGCGTGAAGCCGCCTACGCGCTGGGGGCGCCCAAATGGAAAGTTATCACAGCCATTACCCTGAAGGCGGCCAGGGCAGGGGTTGTCACGGGTGTTCTTCTGGCTGTGGCACGTATTGCAGGTGAGACTGCTCCGCTTTTGTTCACCGCACTGAACAACCAATTCTTCACAGCGGATATGAGCCAGCCAATGGCCAGTCTGCCCGTCACAATTTTTAAATTTGCGATGAGCCCTTATGAAAATTGGCAAAAACTGGCTTGGGCAGGAGTGTTCTTGATCACCGTGGCTGTCCTTGGACTGAATATTCTGGCACGCGTGTTAACGCGTAACAAAAACTGATTTAAATCAGTCAATTTCTCTGGAAAGTTATAAATGCAAGCAACTATGAATCAAGCAGTGGCGCCTAAGATTTCCGTAAAAAATCTTGACTTTTACTATGGCAAATTCCATGCTCTGAAAAACATAAATCTTGACATCCCTGAGAAAAAAGTCACCGCTTTTATTGGCCCCTCAGGTTGCGGAAAATCAACTTTACTGCGTATTTTTAACCGTATGTATGAGCTGTACCCTGAGCAACGCGCTGAAGGCACGATCATGTTTGAAGGTGAGAACTTGCTGACGTCCAAGAAGGATGTTGCGTTGATTCGATCAAAGGTAGGCATGGTTTTTCAAAAGCCTACGCCATTTCCGATGTCAATTTACGACAACATTTCTTTCGGTGTGAAACTGTTTGAAAACCTCAGCAGCTCGGACATGGACGAGCGTGTTGAATGGGCTTTGCGTAAGGCTGCTTTGTGGGGCGAAGTGAAAGACAAACTGAATCAAAACGGCTCAAGCCTTTCGGGTGGACAGCAGCAGCGCTTGTGCATTGCACGCGGCATTGCCATCAAGCCAGAGGTGTTGTTGCTGGACGAGCCTTGTTCAGCACTTGATCCCATTTCTACCGCGAAAGTAGAAGAGCTGATCACGGAGCTGAAAAACGATTACACAGTGGTGATCGTGACGCACAACATGCAGCAAGCAGCGCGCTGCAGCGACTACACGGCGTATATGTATTTGGGTGACCTGGTGGAGTTTGGTGTGACTGAAGACCTGTTCTTCAAACCCAAGCGCAAAGAAACTGAAGACTACATCACTGGCCGCTTTGGTTGAATTGTTTGAAAGAAAAAAATGCCTGATAAACATCTATCCAGTCAGTTTGACAGTGAACTCAATGGCGTTTCGTCCCGCGTTATGGAGCTTGGCGGTTTGGTGGAATCACAAATTCGCCTTGCCACCTATGCCTTGTCGCAGTTCAGTGTAGACAGCGCCAATCAGGTGCTTGAAGCGGAAGTTCGTGTTAACGCCATGGAGGTCGATATTGACCGTGAGTTGTCGTCCATCATTGCCAGGCGTCAGCCAACCGCTCGCGACTTACGCTTGTTGATTGCTATTTCAAAAACCACAGCGAATCTTGAGCGAGCTGGTGACGAGGCTGACAAAATTGCGCGCATGGTTAAGTCGATTATTAACAGCGGTTCAGCTCGGGCGCTTCCTTCGTCAGACTTGCGTGTGGCCGCAGAGTTGGCCTCCGGGTTACTGCGCAAAGCGCTGGATGCATTCGCCCGGCTAGACACTGCTGTGGCGTTGTCTATTTTGAAAGAAGACGATCAGATTGACAAAGAGTTCGACGGTTTCGTACGCAAACTCATCACGTACATGATGGAAGACCCACGCACTATTTCCGCCAGCCTTGACTTGCTGTTTGTTGCCAAAGCCATTGAGCGAATTGGTGACCACGCCAAAAATATCGCTGAGTTCATCATTTACATTGTCAAGGGCGAAGACGTCAGGCATACGCCGATGGCCCAGATTGAATCTGCGGTTCAATAACCAGTTCTACCAAAATAAATGAAGCATCAACCGCGTGTATTGATTGTTGAAGATGAACCTGCCATTGCCGAATTGATTGCGGTCAACTTGCAGCATGGTGGTTTTATCGCAGTAGTCGCTCAAGATAGCGTCACAGCGCAGCGGGAGCTTGATGCCGTCCTGCCGGACGTGATTTTGCTGGATTGGATGCTGCCTGGCCAAAGCGGCTTGTCATTGGCGCGCCACTGGCGCAAGCAGGCGCGCACCAAAAGCATTCCTATTTTGATGTTGACTGCGCGTGGTGACGAGCCTGACAAAGTTGCTGGCCTTGATGCTGGCGCGGATGACTACATCACCAAACCATTTTCGACACAGGAGCTATTGGCGCGCATACGTGCGGTGCTGCGCAGGCGTGCACCTGAATCGGTGAACGATAGCGTGTCTGTTGGCGCGTTGGTTCTGGATGCTGGGACGCATCGAATTTCTTATCAAAAGCAGGAGCTCAAGCTAGGCCCCACCGAGTTCAAGCTGCTCCATTACTTTATGAAGCATGCGGAGCGTGTGCATAGCCGCAGCTCGCTGCTGGACAAGGTCTGGGGCGATCATGTCTTTATTGAAGAGCGTACGGTTGACGTACATGTCAAGCGCTTGCGAGAAGCCTTAGGTGCTGCTGGCAGCATGGTTGAAACTGTACGTGGTTCGGGCTACCGCCTGACTGCAATGGCGTCGATGGCTGCTGCACAATCAGGGACATGATCAATCGTTGGCTGGTATTTTCTGCGTGCTTGTTTGCAGGTGGTGGTTTGGGGTTTTGGGTGGCATCAAAAGAGGGGCTGGTGGCAGGTATTTTGCTGGCAGCTTTTGCTTGGCTTTTGGTTGACAGCTTTTATGTAGCGCGATTCTTGGCTTGGCTTCGTTTTGCACAAAATAGCGAGTCACCGTCTGCCGCAATCCATTTGCCACCCAGATTGCCGGGACTTTGGGGCGAATCTGCGGAGCGCATTCGCAGGCTTTCACGAGGCCAAGATCAACTATTGCAAGACAGTCGGGCACGACTCGATGAGTTTCTGGCGGCGATGCAGGCCTCACCCAGTGGCGTGGTACTGCTGGATGCGCAGGATCGTATTGAATGGTGCAACCAAATGGCGACCCAACACTTTGGTTTTGATACCCGCCGTGATGTGCTGCAGCACATTGCCAATCTGGTTCGGGCGCCCGTCTTCAAGACCTACATGGCGGCCAATGATTTTTCGCACGATGTGGTGATTCCGGGTAGTGCGAGTGTGCCTGGACGACCTGTCAATCTGTCGGTACATGCACACTCTTACGGCAAAGACCGCAAGTTATTGCTGTCGCGTGATATTACTGCGGTAGAGCTGGCGGAAGCCATGCGGCGCGATTTTGTGGCTAATGTTTCTCACGAAATTCGCACGCCATTGACTGTGTTGTCGGGCTTTATCGAAACACTGCAAACCTTGCCGTTAAAAATGCAGGAGCGTGAGCGCTACCTGGCTTTGATGGCGCAACAGTCGCAGCGTATGCAGACATTGGTGGATGATTTGTTAACACTTTCACGGCTGGAAGGCAGCCCGCACCCTGGCGGCAATGATTGGGTGAACACCAGCGCGCTCTTTGCACAGTCTCAACAAGAAGCGCAGGCTTTGTCCAAGCTGCTGGCGCCGCATGGCCAAGACATCACGTTTGATGTGGGTGCTGGTTATGAAATTGCAGGCGTGCAGGCTGAGCTGTACAGCGCCATATCGAACTTGGTGACCAACGCAGTGCGTTACACACCGGACAGCGGTAAAGTTGAAGTGAGCTGGAAAATGCTGAATGACGGGCGAGGTGAGTTCATGGTCAAAGATACGGGTCCAGGCATTGCGGCAGAGCATCTGCCGCGTCTGACAGAGCGGTTTTACCGCATTGACCGCAGCCGTTCGCGCGAGACCGGGGGCACAGGTCTGGGCTTGGCGATTGTCAAGCATGTGGCGCAGCGCCACGGTGCAGAACTGCACATTGAAAGTCAGCTCGGGCAGGGCTCACGTTTTTCTATTACTTTTCCATCTGCTCGCGTACGCAGCTTTCAAACAGCTTAAGCCGATGCGCGGTTATTCTTGTGCGCTGCGCGCCATAGCAATACCAAGAAACAACCCGCCACCCCCCACAGCGCGATGCTGCTGGCAATCCAGAAAGTGCTGGGTAAGGGCATGGCTGCCAAACCTGGCAAACCTTCATATGTCAGCAGATAGCCACCATAAAGCCCGAATCCCCACAGTAAAACACAATACAACACCAATGGTGCAATCGTGATGCGGTAACAACGCAGTAAAAATGCACACACTGCTTGAATGCCGTCGGCCAGATGGTAGATGGCCACCCAAAAAAGCAAAGTAGAAGCGGTGCTAACGATGACTGGATTGGTGGAATAAAAACCGGCAATGACATCTTTTGCTATCAATAAAGTAGCTGCTAGCACAATTGAAATAGCGACTGTGAGCTTTAAGCCCAATAGAACAATGCGTTTTGCATGGTCTGGTCTGCCAGCCCCGAGCCAAAACGACACCCGTGCGCTGCAAGCTATCGCCATCGACAGGGGCATCATGTAAAGGACGGCGGCGATGCTGGCCGCTATCTGGTGACTGGCAGATGCGGTGACGCCTAGCCGGGCAATGAAGACCGCCATCAACGTAAACGATGTGACCTCCACCAGATACGCCAAACCAGCCGGAATACCCAACCGTGCGAAGTTGCCAATGGTTGGCCAGTTGGGGCGCTCCATGGGCTGCCAAATACGAAATGGTTTGTACATTGTTTGTGTACGCAGCATGACCAGGCCAAATGCCACCAGCAGGTAGTTGACGACCAAGGTGGCCCACGCACAGCCAACTGCGCCCATGGGTTCAACGCCTGCGCCGCCTGCCACCAGCCAGATCGATAACGGAATTTTGACCAGCAACGCTCCCACTTGCAACCACGTGACCATTAGCGGCTTACCCAGCGACTGGTTGAATGTGCTGTAGAGCCGAAACAATATGGATGGCGCAAACGCGAAAGCCAGCACGGTAAGGTAGTTTTGCACTTCAGCCAGCATGGCTTCAGGGACTTGTGCCCATCGCAGCAACGCTCCTGGGAGCAGCAGCGCTGTCATGCCTGCGATGGTGATGAGGCCACTCAAGTAAAGGCTTTGCCTGAACGAGCGACCTATTTCGAGGTGTTTGTTGGCGCCCAACAATTCAGCCCAAATAGGCAGCAACGCCTGCACAATGCCGATCAAACCAACATACACGCTGATATAGATGGCTGAACCCACTGAAAGCGCCGCCAAAGAGGTGTCGCTGTAGCGCCCCGCAATCACCGTATCGGCAACGCCAAACGCCATGACAGCGAGTTGGCCGACCAGGACCGTACCAGCGTGCTTCGAAATGATTTTTAATTCGCTCACGGAATGCGAGCAGGGCGAGTATTTTTTGCGCTGTTGGTGACGCGTTTGAACAGCAAGACGTTTTCGTTTTTATCCGCTGGTCTGCGCAGTGTGGCCCAAAACGCCCAGTCGGGCAGGTTGACGGCATTACCCAGCGTCGATTGTGAGTCGGCATCAACAATCAGGAATTCGCAAGCTGCATCTGGTGCCGCTTGGCGCAGCTTGAGCTGGCCGTGGTACTGCAATGCGGCCGCTTGCGCGCTGCTGATGCCGTAAATTTCAGCGCAATCAGTTTTGCCAATTTGCTTTGCCACTTGGCGTGACATCGGGGCATAGCTGCGGGCATAGTCAAGCAATGGCAACCACAGCGTCATCAGCAGCAACCAGCACAGCGTTGCGCCGCCCGCCGGCAGCACCAGTGATTTCCAGAGGGCTGTGCGGTGCGCACCGGTGCGCCATTTCACCAGCCAGGCCCAAGCCAGTGTTGCGCTTAGTGCCATTAAAAAAGCAAACCACGAAAAGCTCGGCTCAAACCCCGGTACCAGCTTGGCTACGTTCGCGGCTGGCTGGCGCGGCACGCCCGTTTGCATGGCAATCCACACCACCCAGATGATGATGCCGCAGCCTGTAAAAAATAGCAGGGTGAACCAGTCAATCAGTGATGCCACGCTGCGCTTGAGTGTTGGCAATGCAAAGGCGGCCAGCGCGGCCATGGGCGGCAGGCTCAGCAGCAAGCTGCGGTCAGCCGTTGGGGTCGTCAAAGTAGCCAGCACCCCGACTGTCGCAAACCATAGCGGCAGCGCCACGTGGCGGCTAGCGAGTTGCCTGCGCCAGCGCCAAAGTGTCCACATGGCCAATGGCCAGGTCGGCCAGGTAAACCACAGCAGCAGGCGACCCAGTTTGCGCCAGTCCGTCCACGCGGTTTGCCCGCCAGTGCCTGGCAAATGAATGCGCCAACGCCACAAATCCAGCGCCATGGCCAGCAAAGCCACTCCAACAGTGATGCCAACGATCAGCAGCAGCCATTGCCAGGACTGAAGCTTCGCGACCTTATCTGATGTGCTGGTTCGATCGTTGTCGCCCCAGCGCATGTGCGTCCACTCCACCAGCGCACCACCGATACCCAACAACATGGCGAGAGCAGGCGCACCGCTCAGTGCCAAGCCTGCCAGTCCCACCAGCAAGCCCAAAGCAGGGCCGAACAGCTTGGTGGCGCGGCGGTATGGGCTGGCGGCCATGGCATAAAAAACCAACGCTGTAAAACCCAGTTGCGCCAATGCTGGGGTAGTCTCATGCGACAGTTGTGCCAGACCCAGGCTGGCTATCAGTGCCAGTACGCCTGCATCGGCAATGGCACGTGCGTAGTCTGTCGGGCTGGCCTCACCGCCAAAGGCAAAGGCCACTGGTTGGGCTTGTGGGCTGCGCGCCAGGTAATAAATGGCATACCAGGTGGCCAGCAAACTCAACGTCAACAGCAGTATGAAGGGGATCCGCACTGCAAAAGCAGGGTCGATAAACGGCAGCAGGTTAATCGCGATGGCACCCAGCCAGTAAGGTACCAACGCATCAAAGCCATTGGCTTGTCCCAGCAGTTGGGGTGACAGCCAGTTCGCCCAGTTTGAGGCGAGTTCCTGCATCACGCCAAAAGCGGCGATGTCGTCGTTTTTCCAAGGGGCGCGGCCAAAAAACCCCGGCAGCACATAGGCTGCGCAAAACAGCAGCAGCGCCAACCTGGGCAGGCGGCGCACGGCGGATTGGGCAATGATGGCAGGAGAGGGCTTGTTCAAAACGATTGAAACTTAAAACAACTGATTTTTACGTAATGACAGACGAAAAAAAAGCAGCCTGGAACCAGGCTGCTTTTTCTAACTCAGGGTGCGGTTTAAGCAGCCGCTGGTGCAGCGTCTTTGGCAGCAGTTTTGCCAAAACGGTTGCGGAACTTCTCAACGCGGCCACCCATGTTGTCTACGGATTTTTGTGTGCCGGTGTAGAAAGGATGTGACTCGCTTGACGTGTCCAGTTTGTACAAAGGCAATTCCCGACCATCGTCCATTTTCACCATTTCTTTGGTGTTGACGCATGAGCGAGTAACGAATTTGAAGTTGTTGGACAAGTCCAAAAAGCAAACGTCGCGGTAGTTGG